>Ga0325410_1002147_pt1 | contig 21994 bp, 16 predicted proteins | sample PopdelMetagenome_16_FD_206182 | JGI IMG/M metagenome (GOLD analysis project Ga0325410, IMG submission 206182) | Populus deltoides microbial communities from Bellville, Georgia, United States - Xylem-PdIQD-R3 | ecosystem: Host-associated > Plants > Phyllosphere > Stem > Wood/Secondary xylem...
GGTACCGGATACACAGTATATTTTGCATAGTAACATTTTAGTTTTTTAGTTAATACTCCAAAACGGCATTAAAAGATATGCTACCACCGGCTATAACCGGTCACTTGTATTTCTAGTCAGTATCTCTCTCGGTAAAGGTTCCTTTAAAAAGACATTCTTGCCATTTTTAAATAACTGATGTTATTCTTGTGGCAAAAACGCCTTGAATTTATTTAAAAATATATTTAAATAATATTTTATTTTTAAATTTATTTTTGATATTAATATATTAAAACATCTGAAAACATATAAAAAAATTAATTTAAAATAAAGAAATAAACGGATTCTGCATGAGCCCAATTTTTTCACCCTTCACGACATTTGAATGAAAAAAAAATTGCGAAACCGATTATAGCCTGTTCATTTTCATCCTTCAGTACGACGCAGTAATAACTGCGTTATAAAGACATTCTACTGCTTGCTTTTTTAATGTTTTTGTTTTCTTCTTTCACAGGCGTTTCTACCAAGAAAGGAGGAGGAGAAAACAAGTAAGCCAAGCGCTTTTTTTACCCCCTCTCCGTCTCTGTCACACAGATAGATTTATGTATTCATTTTCTTTTCCAATTTTCCGTGCGTTCCACCCCCAAGCCGTGTTCACTGAGAAAATATAATTAATTAATAATAATAATAATAATAAAAAATCAAAACACACCTCGTTTTTTCTCGTGATTTCCAAGAAAAAAACGGCTTAGCCGCTTAGGATACTTTTTTTCAGTACAGGAAATGACTTTCATTTTTCAAATATTTAAATCAAGAAGAAAAAAAAACAATAGTGAGATAGTTCAGTTTAAGGATTTTTGAAAATGATTTTTCAAATCGCATTATCGAGGCAGACAGAACTCTCATATTATTTATTTTCTTGGAGTCCAGAAAATGCTCTCTGATTTTGCCTTGTTTTAAAAAAGAAACGGTTTTTTGATTTTAATGGTGGAAAAAGGAATCGAAGTGAGGTAATTTTCGTAACGGTGCCATCTCTCCTGCGACAGAAATAACTGAATGACAAGTTTGTTCAAAAGCTCGCCGTATAGAAGACGGCGAGATGATTTGGAAGCCGGAGAAAGTCGTTCTACTGGCTTTGATGTCGACGAGGGCGACTCGTCGGATCCTTTTGATATCCCCAGCACCAAAAACGCCTCCATCGGCCGCCTCCGCCGATGGCGGGTATGAACTCGAATCTCTCTGTTTTATTTTTTTATATTATTTCCGTTTTTTAGGGATGGTGATTTGTTTTTAGTAATTAGGGAAAGTAATCTTGTATTAATGAAAATAACAGTGTGTATATTTTATTTTATTTTATTTTGTTTGTTTTGAGTAGTTAATGAAAATAATAGTTAATTAATCACATCTTTTTTTATTTAATCTTTGAAGTTCTATTTTTTTAAAAAAAATTAATGTAAATGTGGATTTTGTAGCAAGCTGCGCTTGTACTTAATGCTTCTAGAAGATTCCGGTATACATTGGACTTGAAAAGGGAAGAAGAGAAACAGCAAATATTAAGGAAGATAAGAGCACATGCTCAAGCTATACGGGTAAATAACGCTTTGGATTTTTTTTTTTGAATTGCAGGAGGTTATGTTTTGTTAATATATGTTTCTTTTTTGTATTTGATTAGGCCGCATATCTTTTCAAAGAAGCGGGGAAAAGAGTAAATGGTACCCTTTTTTTTTTGCTCCTTTACTATCCTTAATGCAGCTTGCTTGCGATTTTGTAACAACAGTATGATATGTTTTAATTAGGCTGCAACGATGGTTATGTTTGATTTTTTTTCTTATGGATGAATGATTACCATTATATGTTTTCACTATCTATTTGAGTTCTTGTTTCAATTACTTCGACTAGGGTGGTTGTTAATTTCCTTTTTCATCACTCTTTCACTCACTTCTGTTTGTATTTGTTGCGTTCCTTTTCGTTTGGTGTGTTTAGCAGTATTGCATATCATTTTTTTGTTCAAAATCTCAGATATGCTGTTTGGTCTTTTAATCATTTCTTTGTTTCATTTTTTCCTCATGTTTCTTTTTTGTTCGCTCAATAGTTCAAGTGAGGGCATCGTATCCTTCTAGAAATCTCTGGCATTCCTTTTTCTTGGTCTTATTTTTTTTTATTTGTATTCCATGTTTCTCATTTTAATTGAAGGTTACTCTGGTGTAGTGGTACTGCAGCAGTTTTGAAGTTGTGTATTGTGTATTGTGTATCATAGATCGATTTCATGTTCGTCTTTTGGTGTGTTAGTTGAATGGGTAGTTTATGATTTATCTGTTTTTGTCTGAGATGTTCAGTGCCCTACAGGCTTTTAATTGTGTTCTTGTCACAAGTAGCATGGTTCTGAATGTTGTACCATGCTGGTTGCATGTGAACCAACTGGAATTTGTGGTTGACAGGAACCGCAGAATTACACGTTCTGCCACCCCCAGTTGGTGATTTTGGAATTAGCCAAGATCAACTTTCTACAATCACGAGAGATCATAATCATAATGCTTTGGAGGAAATTGGTGGGGTAAGTCTACCACAAGTATTTCTCATTGATTTTATGTATTGTTTTACTGTTCTTATCTTACCTTCCTTTTCTTGTTATATATATGCACCAGGTAAAAGGAGTTGCAGATGCCTTAAAAACTAATACAGAGAAGGGAATTTATGGAGATGATGCTGATTTACTGAAACGGAAGAATGCATTTGGATCAAATACATATCCTCAGAAAAAAGGAAGGAGTTTTTGGGTAACTTCTTTTGCAAATTTGTACTCAAGTGCCATTGCCTAGTTTTTCTTTATTACCTTCCTGTTTCTCCATCTACTTCTTTGAACCAAAAAAATAAAAATAAAAAACATTAAATGTAATTTGGTGCTTTCTGTAGATGTTCCTTTGGGAAGCTTGGCAAGATCTTACTTTAATCATATTGATGATAGCTGCAGTGGCTTCTTTGGTGCTGGGCATAAAGACAGAGGTCAGTTTCTGCAGGGCATAACTGATTGTGCCATCATTAGATGACAGTATAAATCAGAAGAATGCTTCACTCAGAGGTTTCAATGAATTGATTTGTTCAACTTCTGACAACATGATCCTCGCTTCTTGGAAGTGAATAAATTTTGGTTTCCTTGTGCTTACATTATATACGTTGTAATAATCTGGTCTGCTTTGGGAAATAACACTGATGGTTGATTAAGAAAAAGAATCATGTGCATGTGTCCACACAGATATAAACGTTGGTTCTGTCATGTAAATGTATAAGCACACAAAATGAAGATGGCATTGGTGCATGAAAATACTGGAAAATTGCCACTGAGTTCACATAGTTTCTTGGATGTGAACTCCATGTCAATTTGAGTGCTATATGTTTCTAATGGTTTCTTGACCTGCATCCTATCAATAAATTTTTGTTTACTTAGTCATAGTGTCTTGGATTTTTTCTTCCAGGGTATTAAGGAAGGATGGTATGATGGGGCCAGCATTGCCTTTGCAGTTATCCTTGTCATTTTTGTGACAGGTATGGAGATACATGTATAGTGCTTTATGTATTTGAATTGGGAAAAATAATATTTGGATAGAGTAGCAAATTTGGGGGATCTCCATTGCTTATTATTTTTTTTTGTTTTAATCTCAGGATAATACCCATATGATTCAGTTTAATGTTAAGTTAGTCAAATCTATCTGGTCTTATGCTGAAAGTCCTAAAACTGTGGCAGGTCTTGTATGATGATGCCTTGTGACATGTTTGTGTTGTGTTCCTTGCATTTATTTCTATTGATCTGTTGCTGAACGCATGTGTGTTGAATTTATGAAACATTTCCAATAGTAATCATAAAACCGATACTAACTGCAGACATTGGAAATAGAAGAGCAGCTAAATAGTGACAATATTGCATATTTAACAGAACTACCAGTGATGCGGAAGTGAACAAAAAATGGAGATACATTTAATTCCATTGACTGTTTTGTTGTTATATCTTGAATCAATTCACATTGATCCATTTAAGTGCGTCAATATATATATATATATTTGTGAATGCCATGTGTTATTCCCTTGTAACACTAGTATTTCCTGTCTTCAAATACTTATGTGGTATAATAAGTTAATAACGCTTTAACTCTTGAGCAGCTATAAAGTGCTATACTTTTTCAGTACTAGCAGAATATTTTTATGATCTACCAGCTTGTTCTGCACTTATCATTTATCATGTTAGTCTTTATTCATTTGTTTGGGAAGATCAAAGAAGCCTTCAACTGTGATTTGCTTGCTTCATTGGATTTTTTAATGTTTGAATGAGTTATCCAGTATGATAGGAAAGACCTGTTAAGGGGCCAGCCAACTATGACTGAATTTCATATAAGATGCTTAGAAAATCTGGTTATGCTCTCTGGTCGTTTTGCAAACAGTGCAAATTTTCTTCTAATGACTAGCTTGATGAAGATGATGTATATATTCTTGATGGATATGAATCTTTTGCTTTTTTTTTTTGTGTTTGCTAATATTAGTTTGAACTTTAAGCATCCACAAGAATCGGTTGCTATGCATTATTCCTATACTGAACGGAGCTTATTGACTTTCACCATGTTTTCTTGTTTCAGCTATAAGTGACTACAAACAATCTCTTCAGTTCCAAAATCTAAACGAGGAGAAGAGAAACATACATTTGGAGGTGCCTTTTCTACTATGGCATTTTTTAAAGTTTTGGGCACCTGTATGTCTTGTACTTTACGTTTAAAAGGCTCATGTGTAGGTTATCAGAGGAGGTAGAAGAATTGAAGTTTCTATATATGATATTGTTGTAGGTGATGTCATACCCCTTAACATTGGTGATCAGGTAAGCTCCTTTTTCCTCACATTTTTTGGTATTTTTCATTTCATTTCATTTTCTACACTTCATCCACATCCTTCATATTTCTTTAGGTACCTGCTGATGGAATTTTAATTACTGGTCACTCTCTAGCTATTGATGAATCAAGCATGACTGGAGAAAGCAAGATTGTAAGCCTTGGACCTATCTTTCTGCATGTCGAAATTGCATTATTAAACACTTTGTATTTAGGTATGATTGCTTTCTTTGCAGGTTCATAAGAATTCCAGGGAACCATTTCTAATGTCTGGCTGCAAAGTTGCGGATGGTAGTGGTACTATGCTGGTAAAGCTTATGCATTCTCATTTTTATTCTTTCTCTGCTAAGTACAATAGTTTTGAATTTCTTTAGAAATCCATCTTGGCTCATTAAGCAACTTGTGGAGAGATACAGCTAAGATCTCAACATTGTTTTTGGTTTATATTTATTTAAGAGGAAACAAAAGAGTAAAAGAGAGGGAAAAAGCAGATAGTATGTGCTGCAACCTTTTTGTTTTTCCTTAAGGGACCAAGGGCTTGTTTTTAACCTAGTCAGACCCCATTCATTATACGTTTCATGGGTATTCGGATCCTCTCATATTCTTCAGGACATGATATTTTAATCTAAGCCTTCCAAATTTAATGAAGGGGTAAGCCCTTCTTATCCAAATTCTAACACTATTATTTGCATATTTTGTGCAAGTACCTGTACACTAAAAATTTATGGTAGAAAAATATAAAAGAAAAAAGTGAACAAGTTAAAAAAAAGAGACTGTACAACACGAAATCTGCTTTCAAATCAGTAACTCTGGACCTAACTTGTGCATCTGTGCATGAACAAGAAATGGATGTTGTAAGTGATTAAAGACAGCTACAGACTAGAGATGTATAAAGGCTACTATAGACAGAATAGGATATGTTTTATTTTTTTTCTCCCAACAGAAGAATATCTATGTAAAAGCATATAGTATGTGCTGCAACCTTTTTGTTTTTCCTTAAGGGACCAAGGGCTTGTTTTTAACCTATGTCAGACCCCATTCATTTTATGTTTCATGGGTATTCGGATCCTCTCATATTCTGCAGGGCATTATATTTTAATCTAAGCCTTCCAAATTTAATGAATGGGTAAGCTTTTCTTATCCAAATTCTAACACTATTATTTGCATATTTTGTATAAGTACCTGTACACTTCAAACTTATGGTAGAAACTATAAAAGAAAAAAGTGACCAAGTTAAAAAAGAGAGACTGTACAACAAGAAATTTGCTTTCAAATTAGTAACTCGGGACCCAGCTTGTGCATCTGTGCATGAACAATAAATGGATGTTGCAAGTGATTAAAGATGGCTACAAACTAGAGACGTATATAGGCTACTCTAGACAGAATAGGATCTGTTTCCTTTTTTTTTCTTCCAACAGAAGAATATCTATGTAAAACAGGTGGCAACAAATATTGTGAAATTTAGATTTGCTTTTGTCTGAAATGTCATTTAATAAGATCTTAGCCATTCTTTAATTTGAATGGCATAGATTAAAACAACATGATTATCATGTCCTAAAGAATATGAGAGGATATCAGTCCTCCTAAGGGAAACCACCATTGTGATGAATGACCTTTGGTAATTTGGGGAATACTTTGAGGACTCTTTTTTCATTGATGTAGATTTTCCTCACGCTCATTTTGCATTTTTTTCCTTCGTTCCTTTTTTTTTCATGTTAATTGGTAATATCGTCCTGGTTTCTTATTTAAAACCAATTTTGTAATGTTCCTGAAGCTATTGAAGACTTTCACTTTGAAGTAGGAATTCAACTTTTCTTGCTTGTTGTATAGATTGTGAAAATCTTGTTCTCAGCTAACAAATATAGTTAAGGATGCAAAGGCTGTACTTTCATGGGAGGGGTTGATGGTTTATTGGCTTCTATTTACCTTGCTAGCTTACGTCTCTTTTCTTTTTCTTTTTCTGGTTGTTTGCAGGTAACCAGTGTTGGAATTAATACTGAATGGGGGTTGCTCATGGCTAGTATTTCAGAAGACACTGGTGAAGAAACACCTTTGCAGGTCTTTTTTTCAATATTGTTTTGTGTTAACGTTTTATATCTTATACATTATATTTATTATTAGTGATTGCTTACAGGTGCGCTTGAATGGGGTTGCAACTTTCATTGGTATTGTGGGGCTTACAGTAGCTTTGCTTGTCTTGATAGTCCTTTTGGTCAGGTAACTGTGATATCTGTTTCTGTGTCCTCTTCACATCTCTTTATATCTGTATGTTGAATTTGTGAATTTGATCCAACAGATATTTCACTGGCCATACAAAAAATGATGATGGAAGTCCTCAGTTTAAAGCGGGTAAAACAAAAGCTAGTACAGCAGTAGATGGAGCCATTAAAATTCTCACTGTTGCGGTATGCGCTTCTTTCTTCAAACATTCCCTCTAGTTTCTATATGCCTCTGATTAACTAACTTCATCACCATTGTAGGTTACCATTGTTGTAGTTGCAGTGCCTGAAGGGCTTCCCTTAGCAGTTACTTTAACGTGAGTTTCCCTACTCAGAAAATTACTCCAATATCTTGGGCTGCATTGTTTATCCAAACATCAGCCATTATTTCTTTCATCAATGATCATCAAAAGCTCATATTACTAACCTCTTTCATTAACACATGCATTTTGTGCTTTTCGAAAAAGAAGAAAGAAAGAAAACCCTCACACTATATTACTATCTTTTGTAGCAGATTAATACCCAACTTTACCATTATATGGCAGATAGTGTGACTTCTTTCATATGCTGGTTTATGATTGAATCTTTTATACTTAAAATAGACATTTCTGTTTTTTCTATGACAGTCTTGCCTACTCGATGAGAAAAATGATGAGGGATAAGGCTTTGGTATGTGATGTTATATTTTATTGTTGGTGCTTTTTCTAACCTTGACACACTGTGGCTTAATAGAAGTTGAATTGCAGGTGCGCCGACTTTCTGCCTGTGAAACTATGGGCTCTGCCACAACTATTTGCAGTGATAAGACTGGAACTTTAACCTTGAATCAGGTAAATCACGAGGAAAAGAGTGTTGGTCCTCCAGACAGTAAATCATTGTCTTTCTTCTCGCATTATTTTCAAAGACATTTCTTTTATTCACAGATGACCATTGTAGAAGCTTATTCTGGAGGACAAAAAATTGATCCTCCAGACAGTAAATCACAGTTGCCTCCTATTTTGTCTTCTTTACTCATGGAAGGCATTGCACAGAACACAACCGGCAGTGTTTTTGTTCCTGAGGTAAGTTCAAGGGATTGCTCTCTCTTTTTTCTTAAATATGAAGACTGTAATTGAGCAGCTGATCAAGAATCTTCTGCATTGTATGATGTGCTGTAACTGCTTTTTGGCAGGGAGGTGGAGATCCAGAGATTTCTGGATCACCAACAGAAAAGGCCATTCTTGGATGGGCAGTCAAGGTCTGGTTTGCTCACTTTTCTTAACTTCATCTTGTTCGCTATAAGGTGTAATAGCTTTTATATTGGATCATGGGTTTACCTTGTTTACAGCTGGGGATGAATTTCGATGCTGTTCGATCTGAATCCAGTATCATTCATGTATTCCCATTCAACTCTGAGAAGAAAAAAGGCGGCGTGGCACTACAACTGGTAATATAATTACACTGTTAATTTGCTATAGAAACTTTATAAAAAGAAAATTTACAAAGTTAATTGCGAGATTGTATTTTGGGAAAAATTGATTGCTTGCCAAGTAGAAACTATCCTCCATTTCTAAGAATGTTAAGCCCAAGAGTTCACTGTTAGTGTTTTTTTGTAACAACTCATGTATATGTTAATAGCAATTGAAAAGTTGCCTTAATGATTCATCCATCACACCATTCTGCTAAAACCGTGATGTGCAGAACGTTCTTGTGGTATGAAGTAATTCGACTCATTTGAACATCACTGACTAGCAATACTCAGATTTCTTTCTTTTGCTAGAGTTTTGGTTGGCGAATAAAACTAGCATAGTGAAATTATTTCTTCTAAGCAATTCAGAAGCTCTCAAAATCTTGGTCCACCATTTTTTTTGCAGGCTAGAAATATAGTCCATATGTAATTGGGAAATAAATTGAAAATTGTGAATTTCTAGAAATGTTGTATTTTACTTTTAGATGTGTGTTTACAAATTTTTTCATTTTACAGCCTGACTCTCAAGTGCATATACATTGGAAGGGGGCTGCTGAAATAGTATTAGCCTCATGTACGAAATACATCAACGCAAGTGGTAAAATCGTGCCATTGGATCAAGACAAGGTTGGTTTAAGTGATTGCTTTCTCTGATAAGTTTTGTCCTTGTGATTTTTTTCTGTTCTCTCTCACATCAGACTTCTCTCTTTAGACAACTTTAAATCTAAAAAGCAGTGATGTTTGTGTAGATCATGTTAAGAGGCAACTATTATTGTTGATGGTATCTTGACATTGTAGTAGGATTTGTTTTAGTGAAACTGGTCGTTGATTGCAGGTGTTGTTTTTTAAGAAATCTATTGAAGATATGGCTGCCAGTAGTTTGCGTTGTGTTGCCATTGCATATAGAACATATGACATGGACAAAGTTCCAGCCGATGAACAACAGAAAACTCAATGGGAAGTACCTCAAGATGATCTTGTTTTGCTTGCTATTGTTGGCATAAAGGTATTTGCTGCCATATGGTCAAGATGATCTTTTATTCCCACTTGTTTATGATGACATCCTCATTTTATCTCACCGACAATGCTATTTAACTAATTACATTATGAGATGTAACTAAGTAACTTGTTCATTTTGTTGATTTATGTAAACAAATTTTGTTTCACTCGGCTGTCATATTTGCATATACAATTGAATTTTATTTCACTCTGACTGTTAAGATTTAAATTTGCATGCTAACTTGCATATAAAATTATGCAGGACCCATGTCGTCCAGGTGTGAGAGATGCTGTTCAACTGTGCAAAAATGCTGGTGTGAAGGTATTTCTGCTTGTCTAATGTTGTAAGCTGAAAACCTGTCTGTGATCGACATTTGTTATCGATTATTTCTCGTATGACACTGCAATTTCTCTTGTTGCTCTCCAATTTGTTTTTCATATTTTTAAAACTCCGTTGGATTGATTCTTCAGCATGCTGAATGCTGGTTTATAATAAATTTGAACTCGTGTCCATTGTTATTTGAATGATTGTTTTGAAAAAGCAAATTTCAGATATAAATGTTCCATAAATATAAAGATGGATTGATTGAGTTGAAAATAAGTGTTATCTAGGTTTCTGTTTTGAATGTTAATGCAGTTCATTCTTTTATGCTGGTGATTTGGAATATTGTTGGTCAAATGCAAATCAATATTTGAGAGTTTTCTCAAATTCAGGGTAATGCACTGAAACAGGTTTTGGTTCCTAAGATGGATTATGCTTTTATTTCTCCAAGTCTTAATATATATAGACATAGTCAAGGACAATTAATTTTGTTCATAAATTTTATTTAGAATTTTTCTGGGAGGTGATTATGAAAGCGTGGGAAATTCTTTTCCCGGTGAGTTCTCTCCCTTTCTCAATCAGAGTCTTTATAAATGTACTTTTCAAGCGCTACAGACAGGTCCTGATTAACAACACAAAGAACTCAAGATTCTTGGTTGTCAAGAAGTTTGAGTGAAATGTGGATTACTCTTTATTTCCCTAGTTCATGTTACCTGGGTCAAGAAGAACTTTTCCCTATTAATGTATTACTTGGAGACATTTTTAACTATCAAGATTCTGGAATTGCATGCAAAATAGAACTTTATATGGTTATGCCTGTGAGAGTTGCAATTAGACAGTCTAGTGTTCCATTTTTCTTGACTCAAGTTGATGCGTGTTGAATCTTGGACCCATTTTCCTTAACATATGCATATTTGATTGTGCCAGCTATTGAAATAATAAGAAGGAACTTTTGTACGTAGGTACGCATGGTAACTGGTGACAATCCTCAAACTGCTAAAGCAATTGCCTTGGAATGTGGGATACTGAGTTCAGCAGAAGATGCCGTGGAGCCTTATGTTATTGAAGGAAGAGTGTTTCGTAACTATTCAGATGCAGAAAGAGTGGAAATCGCAGAGAAGATCTTGGTATGAATTGCATCTGTTTTTTTATTAGTTTTTTGTGTTTATATTTTCCAATTGTCTAATATCTCGAGAATCAGATTTCATACAAACATCCTCCATTCAATATTTTTTAGGTGATGGGGAGGTCTTCTCCAAATGACAAGCTTTTGTTTGTGCAAGCTTTGAAAAAGAGGGGACATGTTGTTGCTGTAACTGGAGATGGAACAAATGATGCTCCTGCATTACATGAGGTAAACTGTTTTATTCTTTTACGCTCTTTTATTTTAATGTTGTGATGATTGTTACATGCATCCAAAGAAGTATGTCACACTGTTCATTTGGAGGAAGTTTGGTGGACATTCAGAATTCTCTGTCAATCAAGTGTTTGATAAAATGCTTCTGGATGTTAGGATCATTTATTTGATTCATCTCTCCTAACTGGTTCCATTAGCTTAAAATGCAGCCACCTTTCATGATCTGGTGGGACAATTTCAATTGTTTTTTTTCCTTTGAAAACAGTGGTTATGGTTTAAAATCTGTTACTGAATAGTGCAGAACCCTAGTCTTGTTATGTTTTCTGTATCAATGGTTATGATCATTAATCTTTTTCTCACAAGTTACTGGCTTGCTATCATAATATTACTGTTCGTTTTTTGTGTTCAGGCAGACATTGGCCTTTCAATGGGTATTCAAGGGACAGAAGTTGCTAAAGAAAGCTCAGATATCATAATTTTGGATGACAACTTTGCTTCAGTCGTGAAGGTTGGCACTTTGTTCTGCTAATTTTAGTTTCAATTAGAATTCTTTCTTTTTTATGCTATTGCAGGGCACAGGTTCTTCCAAATTATCTTCCTGTCACAGGAGCTCAGATATTAATGTTTCATTCTTTTTGTAAGTGCATTTTCAATCATTTTTTATGTCTCCTTAATGCAGGTTGTCCGTTGGGGTAGATCTGTATATGCAAATATCCAGAAATTTATCCAGTTTCAGCTTACGGTTAATGTTGCAGCTCTTATTATAAATGTCGTGGCTGCAATTTCTTCTGGTGATGTCCCATTAAATGCAGTGCAGGTATTTTCAGTCTCCTAGTTACACCACTAAAAAAGATAATTGTTTCAGGTAGTCTGTATTCATGTTTTGGTTCTATCTTTTAATACAGCTCCTGTGGGTTAACCTTATCATGGATACTCTTGGAGCATTGGCACTGGCTACTGAGCCTCCAACAGATCACCTGATGCATAGACCTCCAGTTGGTCGTAGGTACGAAATGTTGAAATGGTTTGCACCTTGTCAGTGTATAAAATTTTAAATATCTTAGAACTAAATCAAGCTGTTCTAAGCTAGAACAGTGTCCTGCTTTCTGTTATAATTTGATGAAAGGAAATTTGTATCTGGAAAATTTAGAAGTGGATATTGGATGTATACAACTAGCATCTCATCTGGACTTCTAAGAGAAGTGGATGGCTTTGTTTTTAGTTTGATTCTTGAACCTGACTTGTGGCTCCCCCCCACCACAAATTGAAACCCAGCATCTCATCTGGACTCTTAAGAGATGTGGATGGCTTTGTTTTTAGTTTGATTCTTGAGCCTGACTTATGGCTTCCCCCCCTACCACAAGTTGAAACCTGCCCACCTCAGCCTAAAATCCAGCTATTAGCCTGCTCCACATTGCTTTCTGTTACTAGATAACTTGTTTCAATATTAGTGTAGATGTTTCTTCTGTAACAATTGTGGTGCCCTTCGTAGCAGCATGAGAAGTTTTAACCCTTGTTTTACAAGGATATTTCCCAGGCAAAATGCCTCTGTTCTGGTCTTTTTATGGTCCTTTTGGCTCTCTGTTATCAAACTAATTCAGATGTGCGTTTGCATTTTCTATGATTTACTTTATAGTGTATATTCTTTTTCAGGGAACCACTAATTACAAATATCATGTTTGCATTTTCTATGATTTACTTTATGGTGTAAATTCTTTTTCAGGGAACCACTAATTACAAATATCATGTGGAGGAACCTGCTGATACAGGTACACATTAGTATTTGGTTTTATTCTATATATCTTGTCAGTGCTAACATTTTAAATTGCTATAAATTATCTGGTGCTTAGTGTTTTTTCATTCACATAAAGTACAATAATGGTAATTGTCAATTGTGGTTCCTAAAAATTTAGGCAGCATATCAAGTGAGCGTGTTGCTTGTCCTTAATTTTCGAGGGAAGAGCTTACTGGGGTTGGAACATGAAACCCCTCAGCGTGCAAACAAGGTGAAGAATACCTTGATATTCAATGCATTTGTGCTCTGTCAGGTTAGTCTTTAACTCCTCTTAAACAAAATGAAGCAACAAACAATCACGATGATTCCAGTTAAATTCCATTTTAGCATTGTTGATATGATCTGGTTGTTAAGAGTTCATAACTGCGAAGCATGATAAGGTGAGTAATTTTCTAAACTGCAGATCTTCAATGAATTCAATGCCCGGAAGCCAGATGAATTAAATATTTTCAAAGGGATTACAAAAAACCACCTTTTCGTTGTTATAGTTGGAATAACACTTGTACTTCAGGTAAGACCTTTTTAACTTATTCAATGCCCTAGGTTTTGGGTCTTCTGTGTGCTATCCATGAACATGCTTTTCCTTTGCTTTTTATAGGTTATCATTATTGAGTTTGTTGGGAAGTTCACTTCTACAGTCAAGCTCAATTGGAAACAGTGGCTGATTTCAGCAGTTATTGCTATTATCAGGTAAACTGCAGCCCTTCAAGGATTTCTCTGAGTTCTATTATAGTAACTAATTATGTTATGATTTTCGTCAAATGCTATTTACGAACATGGTTGTAGATAGCAAGCTTGAGATATCCTGTTCCAGAAACTGTAATTAACAAGGCCCGTATCATGTCTAGATGTAGGCTGTAGCAAAGCTCACATCAACTATCTGATGCTCAAGGAAACATACATGCATGTTATCATACCAATTGGCTCATATTTGCCTATCTAAACTGTAGTTTTCTCTTTTTATTCTTTCCAACTAGTTGGCCGCTTGCTGCTATTGGTAAACTGATACCTGTTCCACGAACTCCCTTGCACAAGTTCTTTACAAAGATGTTTCATCGAAGTGGTAACTCTCCAAGTATGAATCATTTATTTATCTTGTTCATCTTCTCTTCATAACGTGTGGCATATCAAGTCTGATATTTTTCAATCATTGTCTTTCAGGTGATCAGTAGAGGTCTCAAAAGACTCACAGTACTAACATCAACCTGGCTAATATAGATTTACTAGTCGATCAGCACAGTTTCTTCATATTTGCTTCATAGGACGATACAATGTGCACGGATGGTGACTTGTGAAGAATTTTTTTTTTTTTTCACCAATAACTTTATGCTCCAGTTTCTAGCGAGGATTGTGTAGGAGAAAAATAACTTCCTTGAGTTTAATTTGGCACATACTTTTTCTAGATTGTGTTTATAGTAATGAAATCATTGAATCAAATGCATTAAACATATTTTTGAATTAATGCATGGAATGTTTTGTCAATCTGAGGGCTTTCATTTTTGTCAAAACCCTAAGTTTAATGAGGAAATTATGGTTATTGACTCCACTTGGTGTCTTGATGCTGGAAGTTGAAGGCGGTGGCGAGTGATGTGGAAGTTAATCAGCAGATAGGGAAATCCCTAATTTGAAGTGGAAGTTCGCTTATAATTTCCAAATAGTCTCTGCACCGCTTCAGTTCTAATTGCAATTTTTAATAGATCATAGATGGCGAATTCGTGTGGCTGCCGCTCTTTTTTCCATACGCCGGCTTGGTCTTACACCACTGATATGAGATAAAACGCTGCTCATGTTTTTGACAGTGCAGATGCCTCGGTAATAGGGGGGTCGAAGCTGGAAGCTGAATGAATACATACTGAGAAACGAAATGGAAGACAGGCCTGCCTGCCGTTATGAGCACACTGACATTGTGCCATTGCCTTGTTCCCAATGAGGTACACACCCTTTTCTTTCACGCTTTAAATCGCAGTTTTAAAAGGCACACCAAACAACGGAAAATGCAAGAGACAAGAAATCATTTGGGTCGTGATTGCAAGCACTAGATAATAACAAGGAATCATTCTTTGAGTATATAGTGAAGCAATTGGTGGAAATGGTGCATGGCATGCTCAACCGTGGGAGCGTATCTGCCGCTACAGTATGCTGGTGTTTCAAGGCCTCTCTGAACACCTTCACACAGCACGATATCTTCCATCTGCATATTTATATTAATCTTAGAATAAACTCTAAACTGGCCATAATCTTTTACGGTAATGGTGCGTGGATGACATACCTGCACTCTCTCACTATCAACTAGACTTCTTTCTATGAAATCTTTGTCGTCCTGACACCAAAATGTTTAAAATCCTCAAATGACAACACAATATTTATATCATCCTGTATCCTCGCAATACACAAGCAGGCATAGCCTAGAAAGTACCTTGAGATGGGCTTCAATAAAGTAGTCAAATATCACCTGGCATTTCCTGGGTCCTAGCGGGAGCACCAGATTAGTGTCCATCCATGGTCCATACCTACGAGATCCATAAAACACTCAAGTTACCAGAGAACTGAAATAACAAAGGAATTAACACTCAGTCGCCAAGAGGGTACCTGTTAATCATAAAATTAGGGTAAATGAAAGCATACAAGGCTTTTGACCCAAGCCGATCAATATCATCTTCACTTTCTGTCGAGCCACCATCGCAACTTTGGATGCTAACCTTTTCATATGTCTATCTCAAAGAGCAACCATTTATGTAAGACAACAATCATAATAAGAATGATATATTAGGGAAAAAAAAGACATTTGAAGTAATCTTTTAGACTGGTAAGAGAGACATGATACAGAACACAAAATGCCTAGAAGGATATGTGGAGAAGAAGATGAGAGAAGCATACCTTGGTGGAGTAAGAATTAAGCTTAAGACCAGATGCAAGGCCTTTATGAGCATATGGTACATGGTAACCACCATCTAAGTAATTATCACAGAACACCTGAAAAGAAGAAGAAAAAGATCATCAGCAATAGTGATGGCCACTGATTTCTACAAGGCTTGGTTCTAATAGAGAAGACATCAAATCCATTCCGACAACAATGAATAAATGTAACACCACATGATTTACTAGGAGGCAGAATAAAATGAAAGGACCTCGAGATAATTCAAGACAAAATAGCAAGATAAGGACAATTACCTTCCAGTTACATTCAATATCGTATACACGCCTGCAAAGATAGCTTAGAGAAGAATCAACTCCATTTGCAGCAAGATATTCTGAACAGCTACCAAGCCATTCACTCCCCACTGTATTGTCAGCTTCTTGCTGAGGTAAAATCTCCTTGTCCAAATTGAGAAGAACAAATGGCCCCCAAGTTGCTACATTTAGTGGTTTAAGCCCAAACTCCTATGTTCCATGATCAGATAAATCAAAAAAATTATCGATAAAACCAGAAAATGTCTTACATGAATTGAAAATAGGATTGCGACCATATGTTTCAGCATACATTTACATCAAAATTTTGGATCCCGGTTATCCTGGTTGCTTTAAGAAGTGCTCCATCCAACCCATATGTCCACCCCTGTAAGAAAAATTAGATGTATTTATATGTTGAAGTTGAAATAGTTTCCACTAGCTATGAATTTAACACACACTTGATAAACAAAATGGTCGATCAAAACGAACTATTCCTAGATGCATTGAAAGTTAGAATTTTGCAGGTGAGCTAGTACACTTGTATTTGTTTTGTGGTCAAAACCAAAGAAATTCAAAAGTGAACTCACATGATAAGGGCATACAAAACAAGACTTTTGCCCATTTCCAGATGCAACAAGAGAGGCATGATGGCGACACACATTGTGAAAAGCATGAATCTTGCCATCATCATCTCGACACACCAGAAACTCTACATCCCCCAATCTGCCATATATAATTGACCCTCCATTTCATTCTCAGAAACAATGAATAAAGGGGTGGACGAAAGAAATATTGATTGGAAATTGAAATGCACATCAAAACAAAATCCGCATTCAATGATTTCCATTGATTTTTATAAGAATAAAATGAATTGGTTACACATGCAAGAATCCATTAGTGCCAAGTTTTATTAACCGGTAAGTTAATCACCGGTGGAAGAAGACAACTGGTATCAAATCCTGCTAGCATCCAGGATGCGGGGGACTTAGAAAAGAGGAGGGATATCCCATGTTGTGCAGCTCAAGGCCGTATAGACCATCTACTGATATAAAATAGAAAAAAGAATCCATATTCAAGCATATTTCCCTTGTTGTTTCATGAATTCAACAAGAAATTCAAGAATTCAAGAAAAAACAAACAACCAAACGAAAGATCCACTTTTCAACACGTGGGCATTTAACACATAAATAAGCGATACCTTCCAGTGAAAAAATCATGAGGATTCTTTATCTGTTCAGTATATCCTGAAAATTCAAGAAATTGATGATGACACTTGGCTATAATTCATGAAACCAATTTAATTATACTCGAGAAGAAGAGAAAAACAAGAAAGTAAAGAACTAACCAACAGCCTGCCAGCCTTTATAGAAGACACGATGGAGTTCAAAATCAAAAAAAGAAGGGTCGGTGTACCATGAGCTAGGTGGGGTCAAGGCTTTCTCTATAGGAATATTTGGGTCAAATTCATCGACCAGATTTTGACAGTAGTTATCACTCTGACGGACAGAGCTGGCAACAAGAAGAGACCCGTGTTGTTTTTGTTGTTTTGCAATAATTGAAGTGTGTTTTTGGGTGTGGAAGAGGAGAAGGCGGTGAGCAGTGATCATGGGTTTGGGCAGTACTGCCATTGTAGTTGCAGTGATCATGGTCATCGCCAAGGAGACACTGACTTGACGGGTGTTCCTAAGAAATAAAATGGTTATAAGCAGGACGAATCCAGGAATACTGCAGTGGTTATATTCAGGGACAAAAGGCAGAGACGCAGTCACATCTTTTACTGGGACCAAAATAATAATAAATAAATAAATAAATAAATTTAATTTTGTATTTAAGGATCAAACTAAAACTTTCTTTTATGAAAGAGGACCAAATTGGTCAACCTCTAACAAGGAGAGCTCATTTTCCTCCTCCTTTGAAGCACGGCTATTAGACCTGAGTCCATCTAGTGGCCCTGAGCTTTTTTTGACAGGCTATTCCATTGATCCCAAAAAAACTTAGTTGACTGTATAGGTCAACCCATAATCTAGAGGATTTGGTTAAAATTTAATAAGACCTCATCAATTTTTTTAAACCTGTTATTTCATTTCTTAATAATTTTATTTTTAAATAAATGAGACTGCTTTGAAAAAAAAAAACTATTGACTCACCCAACCCTGAGCTGAGCCCCAGGATATGTTTCACTGGCTGGAAGGTTAATTTATTAACTCCGTTTTCCTTAAGTAATTTACAAGGTAAGTTGCAAGTAACATTGTCTCTCTTAATCGCCTTGAAAAAGGTAAGTTGCAAGTAAATTTACAAGGAATACTTTTTTATAAGACTTCAATTGAACAAACAATACTGGTCAGAACATTCATCACTCCAGTACATATGAAAAAAACATCTTTCATCTTCGTGATCCTTTTACTTATTGGTCATTGAACAACAAAATTGAAAAAATAACTTAAGTATCATACAGTTTGTTTAATTTGAAGGTAACATCAACCCACTACAGTTCATTATTAGCCATAAAAAATCCCGGAGATTCAAAAGTTTTTCACTAACTTTATCAATGATGTTGTATCTGGAAAAATAAACATAAGCTTGCTCACTTCCTATCCAAACCCTTTTCACCTTTTATTAGCACTTGATTTTGAGATCTTTTCATGACTGATAACATGGAAACACCAGGTAAAAGAGTTATAGACCTTCCACCATCTTCATCAACTTTGATCGACCTCTAACAACATGCTTAACAAATAAGCACTCATAATAGATGTTTTGGATACCCAACAATAGCTTAGGCTCTCACTATCCATGTGTCACCAAATTTTCAACAATTTACATCTCTTGTGCATAGGCACTTCTATTTTCTAGAAAAGACTAGACAAAATAAAATAGAAAAAATAGATACAATACCCCCATCATTCTAAGGAGTAGGTTTTGTCACTACGAGGAACATTCTCATGTATGATCATCAAAACAAGATCTTTATAGATCAAAAGGCAAGGCCATAGGCCATAGCCTTTACCAACGACTCCATTCTCCATCAAAATCCCATTCTAGTTGTTCAAAGCCAAAAAAAACAACACAGTGATAAGGAAAAGAATTATAGAAATGTTGGACACCATATATGAAACTCTTCATCATGTCCTAATATGTTAAAAACACGTCTCCCTAGTGATTTTATAGTCACCAAGATAAACTTGAATAACTATGATAACCTATTTGACCTTAGAAAGTATATTCATAATGTTAAAAGCGACCTTGAATGGGTGATTCATGACACTAATATCATGTGCAAAACTCTCCCTACCACTTTTAATATATATGCCTATTCAAGCTTGGTACCACAATTTAGAACCAAACTTTATACTTAGCTTCGTTGACTTATACCATAAGATAATTGCTCATTTTAGCACTAGTATAGCCGTGAAAAAGAGCTCCACGAAGCTTTTTCCATTGCCTAGTTAAAGAGAGATAGCACTAGGGCTTATCTAAAAAGATTCAATAAGGAGATATTAAAAGTGGAAAACTTGCTAGAACTTGTAGCGATATAAGCTTTTATTAGTAGGATGTATATAATTACTCAATATGGGAACAATTTTATTCTCTACTTTATAGAAGTCTTCCTAATGTAAAAAAAATGATAGAGAATCATATTCGTATGGAAGAAGCGAACGTGTCTAAGAAAGGCATCTTTTTTGTCATAAACAAAAGGAAAAGCCCCCAAAGCATGACATACATCCCTTTCATGATGCAAATGTATACAAAGGAAATCCAAGGGGTCTACTACAGAATAGATTAGTGTGCTAGAAATGATGATAACTCCTTCAAACACAACTAGAATAGAGGTGCTAATCGTGATAAAAGAATAGGATTATGTGTAATATCCATCACCAATAAACGTAGACGCTGGAAAAAAACCTAACGAAATATTGTTTGTTCCAAAAATAAAATGATATTGAAATTAAAGTGTCATGCTATGACAAAATAAAAATAAAGAGGCTTGTGACTAAATGTTATCTTTAATGATTTATGAAAAGAGGACCAGAGCACAAGAAATAAAAAGGAGAATAGGATGCTCCCCACAAGTCTCTTCTATAAATTAATATGTTTTTAGATGGAATCTTGCTTGGTGAAGATTTTAGTGGAAGTTAAAAAGCTTATGGGAAACATGTATTCATATTAAGGACCCAAAATCCTTAGCACATTTCTCTATGAAGATGCTCTAGTTATCTTCATTGTCTTGTTTAACTATAATACGCATGGAGTACTTATTAATAATGGAAGTGTTGTGACCATTATTTGATTGATATTTAGGAACAAACCTTCATGATTTATTTTGATTTATTTTCTATAGGATTATTATGATCGCATGATCCTGATCGCAAATTTGACAGGTTGATCTTAATATATTGTCCAGTATGGATGATCTTTTGAGTTCATCATTAAAATTTTTATTTTATTAGAAAACACGTTAGCAACACTTGAATATTTTTCTACGTTAAAAATTAATTTTTCAAAATAAAAAATATGAGTGATAGCAACAATTATTATCGTTATTTTCCAAAAAAGGTGAAGAATAAGAAATGTGTTTAAGTGAGAGATAAAAAGAAAAGAATGAGTTGTAAATGAAAAGAAGAAGAAGAAGAAGCAAATGTGTTAGCGTGAAAGAGATAGAAGTTAAGTTAACAAATGAAAGGAAAAACAAAAAAGAAGAAGGTTATTTATGACTATTTTTTTATCATATTATTTGTGACAAAAAATTCATAAACTTGAAATGAATAATAGAAAATAGAAAATAGAAAAGACCACTTGATTCACTTACAACCATAGGTCATGATTTGATCACAAACAATAAAAAATTGAAAAAAAATATGAAATATACTAAAACATTAACACTTCTTTTTCCATTTTTATCCTCACATTATTTTTTTATTCTAGGACCAAATTACTGGGCAATTTGTTATAATTTTTTAGAGAAAAAAACAAGTTTAACAAAATTGAGCCAGCTGAGCGTAAAATAAGAAGAAATTAATCTCAAGCACAATCTAACATTTGCTCGAAAAAATTATTTTTAGTTCACTTAATTTTCTTTTTCTTTCTTTACTTTCGTTATGGTTTTTATAATTTTAATTTTGATTAAAAAAATCATTTTCTTAACATTAATTTAAAATTAAAAAAAATAAGTCACTTTAAAACAGCAAAGAAAAGAGAAATTTTCTGGTTTGACTATATTTCGATGATAAAAAGAAAACATAGATCTTGATATTAACGAGTTTAATTTGTCAAGGAGGCTCCATTGAGGTGTTTTTGAACCTTTATCTTATCTGAACTATTTAGATCATGTTGAAGGGGTTGCCACGATTCACGGGTTTGGAAAAATATTTTTTTTCTTTATTTTTTAATTCAACTTGATTTTATAATTATCTATTTTTTTATCATATAGTTCCAGAAAATTAGTTTCGGAAAAAAAAGTGTTATTAAATCTTAGAAAGACCATGAAAATGTTCGTGGGTTTAACTTCTGTCTTTTTATTTTATTTTATTTTATTTTCAATTTCATCCTTTGATATTGGACTAACTAGAAATTAAATTTTATAATCTGTTTTATTTTTCTTTCTATGAGGTATCATGGTGTCAAAAAGAAGTCTCGATCGGTATTGGATTAGTACTTGATTTTGTAATTTTTTATTTTTGTTATCGTATAGTTAAATAAATAATAGTTTTGAAAAACAAGTTATTAATTCTAGTAAAGTCTGTGACTCGATTTGTTGGTTTGACATGTTGACCCGATCAAGTTACCCGATATTTTTATTTTTTGTAATTTGATTTTTTCAATTGATATTTTTATTT
>Ga0325410_1002148_pt1 | contig 21994 bp, 15 predicted proteins | sample PopdelMetagenome_16_FD_206182 | JGI IMG/M metagenome (GOLD analysis project Ga0325410, IMG submission 206182) | Populus deltoides microbial communities from Bellville, Georgia, United States - Xylem-PdIQD-R3 | ecosystem: Host-associated > Plants > Phyllosphere > Stem > Wood/Secondary xylem...
TGAATTTAATAAATTTGTTTGATTAATTTGTAATAGAAATGGATACATACATAAAATTTATTAAATAAAATAAAAAAAATAATATGTAAGACTACAAATATTAAAAATATTATAAAAAATAAATATTTTTTATTTTTAAAAAATAATTTAACCAACGTAACATTTTTAAAGAATTCACTAGTTCAATCCACATAATTGTGAAATATAAACAATAACAAAGACTACAGTATTTAACCTACATGTTTTGGTTTTTGTTAATATCATTGTGGGATCCCACAAAAATAATCCTTCACCGCAACCGATTTTTCCTTCAAATTTTTTTCTTTTTCCAATTGTAACATTTTTCAGAGAACTTTAACATAAAACTTTATATTTTCTACCAAACAATATTATTTTTTTTAAAAAAAAGTTTAATTTGAATGGGATTTATAATGAAATATAAAAGAAAAGATTCAGTTGAAAATTTTTAAGACTAAAAAGAATAAAAATTGATAAAAAAAATTGGAATTTAAATTAATACTACTTACAGAGGGGGCTATTTCTGAGAATTCCCCCAAAATTTCCTCTCACATGTCGATAGCTATTACAATACTCGTTATTGACTACTAGTTGGAATACTGCTTTTATGAGAAAAATCATCACAGGTGAAAATATTTATTTAGTTTTTTTCTTAATTCGAAGCATTTTTTTTTTATTATTATTATAAAAAGGTTTCCCTTTGTTAATTTCTTTTCAAATTTATATAATCCATAGTTGGGCTTAATACGGGCTAGGCTGTGAGCCCAACCCAACGCCAAAAACATCTACAAAGCTCCCCCTTTCATTTAAAAACAAAATTCCTTACCGTTAAAAACCGTTTCTCCTCCCTCTCTCTTTGAACCCTTTCTGGCTTTCACAAGGCTTTGAGGTCAGTCAAGACCCAGGCCATCTTCTTCTTCTTAATTTTCCAGTTTTTCTCATATATGCTTCATTTCCATTCATTTATATTTATCTGTTTGCATCTTCTTTTATTGTTAGTGTTATAAATAATAATCAAGTTCTTGCGCCTCTGAGCCCTGCATTTTATGGCGAATAAGAAGGATTTTAGGAACAAAACATGCAGAATTTTGGAAACAGGTTTGGATAATTATTGAAATTTCATCCTAGTTAATTATCATCTGTAATATATAGTAATGACTATATTGATAGTTATTTCTGTTGTTTTGTTACTGCTTCTTTTCAACCATTTTATCTATCATTTCTCGTGCTTCCATAATTAAGCAAGCAGGAATGGAGTTATTTCCAGTGACATAACGTGGATTTCTGAAAGGGAAATATATGATTTTGGACTTGTTTAGAAATGGGGGCTGTCATCAATATAGCTGCTAATGGAAATGGAGGTGTTCTTGGAAATGCTTTGGCTGTTCCTATCAAGACTATTCTTGGCGCATCATGCTAGTATGTATTTTAATTCTGTTTGAGAGCTTAGGTAATTAATATCTTGTATTAGTTACCGTATCCTTGGGATTCTCCTCTTGTATGCTGCTGATTTTCTTGGTTTGAATTTGCATGGACTTACGTGTGCTCAGAACCAGTGGATCTTGGGATTTAATTTGTTTCATTGAACATTTATGCGTTTCCAATCTTTTGAAACTGTTGATAATCTGTGGCCTCTCCAACACACGTAATTGTTTTTTGATATTTTACATACAGATCATCATAATCTTCATGTTGGTGATATATATATATATATATATATATATATATATATATATGTGCGCGCGTGTGTGTCTACTCTCTTTTTTTGGCAAGAACAGTTCATGGTCTTTAAAGACTGTTGGTAATGCGTGTTTTTTGAGCTGAAATCATTAATGCTGCTGCTAAATGCTTGCTTTAGTGAGAGCCAGATGCCAATATTTTATAGATGCTATGTTGTGTTGGGTTATGGATTTGGGGTATAAGGAAATGATTTCATGTCTTCACTTTATACTACTTGCAGCTTTGATGCTCCTCTACCTACTGTTCAAGGTGGGGATTTGCCAATGCATAGGAAGAATGAAGCCTTTGCGAGATGTGTTGGGCTGCATGTGAAACATATCAGTATGCTTTAGAAGATACCACCTGCTTCTTATGGCACGGAGTGCAGAAAACAAAGCGAATAGATAGATGCCGATTTGGAGACATGGAAGAAGCTGACCAGTACACTTCAAGCTCCAAAAGTGATTTTTCATGCAAGTATCATCATCTAAGTGTTGGTGGAAAGCAGGAATTAATAACGGGAAGATAAGAAGAATCCAGCCCCTCTATCCTTAAAGCAAGCATAGCAGTCACAATTCCCATAGCCAGTAGCCACCGCCCATGCTAGGTTGAAGACTAGATGGGAAAGTCTCTGTTCATTTAAAGGGTGCATCAGGAAGACTAAGGAGTGCAAGACAGCTTCAATCAGTTGGATTGAGAAATCATCTAAGAGATCTTCGAGTTTTCAAAAGAATGGCGACTTGGGTGATTGTAGAAGTGAAATTCTGAAAGCTTTCATGCCTTGAATCGGTTTTAGTATTTGAATTTTTGAGTTCAAGATATGAAAGAAAAGCTTATCACATTAAAGATATACAAACATGGTTGTTTCATAATTTATTGCGTGGATTAGAATTATAACCAATAAAAATCTTCCATTAAGCAGAAAAAATCATAACTTTTATGCTAGATTTTGAATAATTAATTCATGAAATTAGATGCTGGGAACGATGATATATATGAACACCATGGCAAGTACTCACAGATCCCCTTAAATTGCCATTTTGTAGCTGTAAAACAGAGCAAAAGCTTATTATTTCTATTTAAGAAAAAAAAACATTATAATTATTTTAAAAGCATTCAATGCAAATTGAATTTCCAAATCATTTCATTAATTTTAAAAAGAATTTTCCTGTTTTGAATGCCATTCAAGATCCATCCCGCTGGAAGACGAAAAGGGAAAATCTCAAGGTTGTCTCTCATTCATTTTCTCCTGGTACATAGCTATATTCAACACACGACCGTTACAAAATCATGAAAATAGTTAAGATTTAATTTAAATTATCCCTTTTTTGATTGCCTGTAGGTTGTCAAAATATTCAATTGTAATTATTAATTCCAATTCTAATAGCAAAGATGGTTCTCAATCTCTCTATTTATTTTCTTAAGACCTGAAAAACTCTAACAATTGGCACAAAAAATGTTCTCGACAAATTGAATCCAATCATGCTTGGACCTGAGCACAGAAAATCTAGCAAATGCTTCAAAGAAGTTCTGACATTCGAGTACTAAAACGTAAGCTTTCATTTTTGCTTTCTTGCAGTTATATTAGTGTTTTGAACCTACAATTTTTCCATATATATATGAACACAATTAATTAATTATTGCATTTTCAAATTTTAACATTCATTCCAAGCACTTTTGGATATTGTTTGCTATAAGGTTTTGATTTCTTATGCTGTCTACTAATTTACAGCATGGTTTTCTAATGGGGTTCGCAGCAGTCTGTACTTAATACAAGAAGTCTGCGGGAAATTTTTGTGCATGAAAAGATTAGTTCTCTCTTCTGTTTGTGCATGCATCCTAGAGTTAGAATGACAGTATTGTCCCATGACTTTATATTTACTGTTTGATTGTCTGAAAATTCTACTATGATTTATGTCCTTGACCAGCTTTCTTAGATTATTAAACACAAAAAATCCAGCTTTATTCATAAAAGGTATGCAAGGTGGATGCATGTGCCATAGCAAGGGAATTGTGCAGATCATCAGACTCTTATGCTGGAAAATTACAAAATGATTAATGTGCTCAACCATATATCAAAGTGCTATATATCATTATAATATAGTCATGTTTTTCAAAGAAGTTTTTCATAAATCATTAATGGGATATTGAAAGTAGCGGAGCCAAAGAGTATAATTTTCTAGATTAACATTATCTATTTGTCTGGCTTGTTTTTGTATAACTAATAACATATGCATTATCTTTCCAGGTTTGAATACGAAATCTGACAGTATTTGCCTTTCTTATGTCCACAGAGACCTGCTATTTTCATATTCTTGGAGATTAATTTAACTTTGAAAGGTTTGTGCTCCTGGTACAAAATGTCTAGCAGGAATAAAGATTATAGGCAGTGACTGTTTTTTTAACTTTCTGTTAGTTCTTGTTGTTTGAGAAAATGCCTCCAAAAGAGAAACCAAGGGTGGACTATACCCCCAAGGCGACATCACCTGATATTGGTGGAAGGAAAGCCACGGGCAGTGACAAGCTTACTCTAGTTGAACGAAGGCAGTTTATTTATGTCAGAATTGTGAGAGCCAATGGCTTGCCAATGAACAACATGACTGGCACTTGTAACCCTTTTGTGGAGCTAAAGATTGGAAACTACAAGGGAATAACTAGATGCTTTGAGCAGACCTCAAACCCAGAATGGAACGAAGTCTATGCTTTCACAAGAGATCAGATTCTGGGTGGGAGATTAGAGATCTTGGTAAGGGATAAGGAATCTGCGATTAATGAGATTATTGGCCATCTTTCCTTTGATTTGGGCCATATTCCAACGCAGTTTCCACCAGATAGTCCATTGGCACCACAGTGGTATAAGTTGGAGGATCGCAATGGGGTTAAGATTGTAGGAGAGTTGATGTTAGCTGTTTGGATAGGGAATCAGGCTGATGATGCATTTCCTGTTGCTTGGCATTCCGATGCAGCTGCCGTTAGTGGCAAAAGCGTGACAAAAACCCGTTCTAATGTATACCTCTCCCCCGTACTTTGGTATCTCAGAATTCAAGTGATTGCAGCGCAAGATTTGGCACCTGCGGACAGGAACAGGAAATCAGAAGCTTACGTCAAGGCTGTTCTTGGGAACTTGGTTTTGAGGACTAAAGTCTCAAAGGACACGATTTTGAATCCCACTTGGAATGAGGAGGTGATGTTTGTTGCTGCAGAGCCATTTGATGATCCTTTGGTTTTGAGTGTGGAGGACAGGATGGGATCTGATAAAGATGCATGTTTAGGGAGGTCAGTGATTCCTTTGCACCAAGTGGAGAAGAGGTTGCTTCCTCAACCTATTGGTGATCAGTGGATTACTCTTCAGAAGCATGTTGCGGAGGGTGAGGAGAAGACCGAAGTGAAGTTTGCTGGTAGGCTTCATTTGAGGATCTTTTTAGATGGTGTATATCATGTTTTTGACGAGCCAACTTACTACTGCAGTGATTTGAGGGCAACATCTCCCAAGTTATGGCCAGAGAAAATTGGGGTATTGGAGCTAGGCATCCTAAAAGCCGAAGGGTTGCTACCAACGAAGTCCAAGGATGATCGTGGAACTACCGATGCTTATTGTGTAGCGAAATACGGGAAAAAGTGGGTTAGAACTAGAACTATAGTAGACAGTTCTGCTCCAAAGTGGAATGAGCAATACTTCTGGGATGTTTATGATCCGTACACAGTTGTTACTATTGGAGTTTTTCATAATTATCATTTACAGGAAGGGGATAAGAATGGAGGGAAGAGGGACCCAAGACTTGGCAAGGTAAGGATTCGGTTGTCTACTCTCGAAACTGGTAGGATTTACACACATTCCTACCCACTTATAGTCTTGCAGCCTAATGGATTGAAGAAAATGGGAGAGCTTCATTTGGCTGTGAAATTTAGCTGCAGCAATTGGATTGACTTGTTTCATACTTATTCACAACCTTTGCTTCCTATGATGCATTACCTTAAGCCATTATCAGTCTATCAGCTTGATAGTTTAAGACACCAAGCTACTTATACTCTCTCTTTGAGGCTTGGCCGTGCCGACCCACCTCTAAGCAGGGAGGTTGTGGAATACATGCTTGATACAGGTGTAAACAGATGGAGCTTGAGAAGAGGAAAGGCAAATTGCGAGAGAGTCATGGCATGTTTGAGTGGTATCGTTTTTATTTGGAGGCAGTTTGATCAGATACGCCATTGGAAGAATTCAGCAGTCACAATCCTAATTTACTCATTGTTCGTTGCTATGGTTATGTCCCCAAAACTAATATTGCCTGCTTTCTTTTTGGCTTTTTTCGTGCTTGGGGTTTGGCGCTTTCCGAAGAGGCCGAGACATCCTCCACATATGGATACCAAGTTATCTCATGCTGAAACTGCACAGCACGATGAACTCGACGAAGAATTCGATACATTTCCAACTTCCAAGCAAGGTGAAGCACTGAAGACAAGGTATGATAGATTGAGAGGGATTGCAGGGAGGTTGATGATAATGATAGGAGATTTGGCAACTCAATTGGAGAGGATCCATGCTCTTGTAAGCTGGAGGGATCCGCGAGCTACCTCAATGTTTTTGATATTCTGTCTGATTGCTTGTATTTTGGTTCATAAAGTTCAGTTCAGGTACTTGGTTCTTGTCACATGGACTTATGCAATGAGGCCTCCGAGACTTCGTGTTGGCATTCCTTCTATTCCTCAAAGTTTCCTCAGGAGATTGCCTGCTAAAACAGATAGCATGTTGTAAGGAAAACATTGTTCTGATATGCTGTGAAATGATAGGCTAATTTGATTCTAATAGTTCTTAATGTTTACAAAACTGAAATGGCAGAGTTCTTACATGAATAAGAGTGCATTTAAACTCTCTATTTGTTGATAATGGGTTTTGAACTTTTAGATTTTTTGTTGGTGATATGCTTCAGCTTCTATAGTATATGGAACTTCCACCTCTCTCTATTTTCCCATTATGTTAAACACAAAGGAAAATCACTGGGAAGCAGCAGCTGCTTCGTTCAGCTAAGATCGTCCACCATGGCAACCAGTAAGAACGCATCACTGTGATGAAAATTTTGCCGGCCAGCAGCAGGTAAATATCTTACAGCAAGATCCATGTTGTTTGTTGATCTGAGAGTCCCTCTATAACACTTTCAATATATTTTTCTTTAGTTTGATGCCAGTTGAGCCCCAAAAATCTTGACACCCTTTGCCCACAGATTTAAGACCCCTTTTCAGCAGTAGACAGTAGTTACTTGCAAGTTGAAACTACAACGTAGAGTTCAAGAGTAAAAAGCACAGGCTGTGACTACCATGTAGATTGTAGACTTGTATTTCCAGGCAGGAATATGGACACGATTAGTCCATTGTATCACAGTACCATACAATTAATTTCGAGCATAAATTAAGTATCAAGTTAACCCCCAATTGGATTTAGCATTGTTTAGACATGGAGCTCGATAAAAGAATAAAAAAATCATCCACCCTCCCTTGAAGAGTAACGCTAAGCAAGCCTCAAACATTTACTGGATACGCACTAGCCAGAACAAATTAAGGACACAATTTTGAGTTCATGACAAGCTAACCATCCCCACGCCCAAAAACATGAAAATGAAAAGAAAAATGCTTGCTAGCTATGTTTTCTAGTTCTAGTTAGAGATGAACTGCCACTGATCGGACCATCCCTAGTGCAAGACATAAAACATTTTTCTTTATGCTTTGAATAACTTGAAAAGTTAAATCAAGAACAGAAGGATCTTGTACAAAATATCTGCATGTGATTAAAAAACCTATTAAAAACAAAATTCTTTAAATTGGCACAGACAAGTAAGTACACAGAAATGCCAATCTATGCAATAAAGATCAATGGCAGAGTGCATAAATAGCTTCAACATTCCTGTAAAAGATGGATTTGACAAAAAGAAGACACTGGGATGGCAGCACCCATACCTAAGAACTTCCGGACTCAAGCTGGAGAGCATAATAGCTGGGCTTTCCTAAAACATACAATCACTTGTTTTAAGAAGGTTAAAGCACTTTTGATGTATACCTAAAAAAGATGATAATTCTGTGAGGGCAATGAGCATCCACTATTCATGCACATTGATATATATAGCTAAGCAACCACAGAAGTGTCTCTTGAGAGACTTTGGAAGCAGGACATCCCAAGAAGTGAACAGCACCCAGTTATGGTATCAGAAAAAAAATCTATCAAGGTGATGATCACTCAGGAAATGGGGTTGGACGGCATGGGACGGGGAGGGTACCCTTGTATCACAGACCATGGTGGTCGCCTGTTTTGCTCCTGCACATGAACCATCATCAAAACAAGAGTCTAGAACATGGCATTTGCAAGTATGAGGTTATGAATAACAACCAAGAGAACATCAGGGGAAAAAGAACTTCTGCAGTGTTTTCTTTAAGAAGATTTTTCAGATTTCTTTTCTATAAAACATTTATAAATTATAATAGACAACAATCTCATATTACCTTTTTCACTAACTACTATTAAAAACTTCAATTTGGCCAAAGTTTAGGTACAAGCTCTAAAAGTGTCTAGTCAAGTTTGAAGTGTAAAGAAACCCCTAACAAAAATCAATATGAAAACACAGTCCTACAAGAACATTTTATATGCATCCTAATATTACAATCCAAAAGAACTTCAACAGGAAAAAGAAAGAAACCAAGAAACATTGTAATTTCTAAACCTTGTAAATGGCAATAATTAATTCTGTAACTTCTCACAATTCTAATACTGCAATGCAAAATCACACACCAAACGCATCTCAACACATTTGATCATATAGAAAGCAAAGACTTCTCTTTAATGCCAGCCTTGCTAAAGCATCCAATCATAACTAATCCAAAGAACGATGCAAATATCCACAATCTTACCCCAATTTCTGTCACGAAACGGCATGAGGAACATCGAACAGATGAAGCCCCATATGGATACATAAGTAATACATCACAACTACCGCACTTCACTTGCCCAACTTCATGAGCTGAAAACCAAGCAGGTTAAATTTCAATATCTTAAAACATTACGCTAATGGATTGAGCAATAATCAGAGTATCTTTAAAGCTAAAGATAGAAGAGAAAGCAGGAACCTTCAAGTACAAAGTTGATCATCTGACAACACTGGCACTGAACATGTCTGACTCCTTTTGGATACGAAAGCAGTCTGCGGCAAGAGCCACAGACCATTTGACCCAGTTCTGCAGCAAATAACCCTCCACTAATTTAAACCAAACAAATTAATAACCAATTACATTGATTAAGACAGTAAAAAGTGTTTTGTAGCTGATATTGGCAGGATCTTAGATTCAATTGGAAGATATATTATCGCTCAAGGTTGAAGGTAGAAATGTGTGCGTTTACGATGAGATTCACCTGAAGGCGGCGGAGGTGGTGTTGGAGGCGGTGGTAAAGATGGTTCTGGAGGGAAAGATTGCCAGCCAGGCGGTGGTCCTTCTTCTTCTTCTTCTGCCATGTCTTCTTCTTTGCTCGCCATTCTCGTTGACTCTCTCTCTCAAGAGGCAAGCAAGAGGGACTTCTTTGTGAATGAGATATACAATGCAGTGTTGGTGTCGTTCACAACGTCAATTAACAACAACGGTTATGGCTTTAGTCGCTACGAGTTTTTTTTTTTTTTGCACACGACGTCTAACATTTTATTTATTTATCTATAGCTAAATTCTTTTTGAATTTTTTTATCTACTTTAAAAAATTCTTTAAGTTATTTTAAAAGAAGAAAATATTAAAAAATGATTAAATTTTTTGGTTAATATTTTATTAATTTATGCAGGATTTATTATTGTTTGAAAAAAAAAGATTTTAAATTTTTTTAAAAAAATTGTTAAACATTTTACCTATTTTTATTTATCTACGGCTAAATTCTTTTTGAATTTTTTTTTAACTACTTTAGAACTTCTTTAAGTTAAAAAATTTAAAAATGATTAAATTTTTTGGTTAATATTTTATTCATTTATGCAGGATTTATTATTGTTGTTTTTTTTTTATAAGTTCTATTTATTATTTAGCATTTTAGCTAACCGTTTATTTATTTACCACATAAAAGTACTATTTTTTAATTCTTTTTCTACTTTATACTAGTTCATGTACTCTTAATTTTAGTTTTGATCTTCTTGTACTTTGATATATTTGTAATCAAGTCATTCTTTTTTTCTTAAGGTTACCTATATATTTTGCATATAAAACAAATAACATAGCTTAAATGCCCTCAACTTCAATAACATTTGATATAAATAATCAATTTTAATTTTTTTCCAAGGAACTATTTTTAAATTTTAGAAATAAAATTTAATATCGTAATTTTCATTTTCTATTTAGAAATTTTGGTTTTTCAAATAAAAAAAATAAATAGATTTTAAGGCTATTGGTGTGTTTTTGAGATGAAGAAGCACATGGATCTAAGCTACTAATTTTTAAAACAACAAAAAAAAGGCTAAAATCAGGATTTTTGTATGGAGAATTAAAATAATTATATTAATATTAATATTTATTCATTTTATTTTCAAAATTAATTCTATCAAAGAAATAGAAATAATCAATTAGTTTCAAAATTTATTTATTTACGTAGAATAAATAAATTGGTTAATTTATTAGGCAACGTAACAGATTCCATTACAAGTAGGTTTTTATTAGGGGAAAATAATAATATAATAAAACAACCGAGAATTCTGTAACCGAATGAATTTTGATTTTAGCAAACATCCTGTTTCTATTTAAATCTCAAAGCAACCAAAAAGCGGCCAGCAATTTTAGTGCGAGTATTAAAAAACCTTTCATAAGTTCATTTTGCAAGCAGTTCCGTGACCAACTTGAACTTGAATCGACGACACTCTGTAAAATGAATTTAGAGCTTTCAGTGGACAAACAGACCTGAAATACAAACTGGGCTCAGAAAAGCAATAGTTGATTAAATACTCTATATACTCAACGGCACCCATCATCCAATGCTAACAAAATTGCTACTGACATAATATTTATACAAGAACATCATTGTTATTAGGTAGGTTTGAGTCAATTATAAACGTCCAGCATGCCCTGCGAGCATGGAACTCACTCTTAACCTTCATCACGTAATTAAGCTCCCTTCTTCTTCTGGCTCTTGGCCTGTTTAATATCTTTTGTAAGCATTCTAGGAGCTATGGCCATGGCCATAAGCTCTTGGAAGAGTAGCTTACAGGCATAAGGAATGTGCACCTGCATATCAAAATCAAATGGCAGTTGGGGAAAACGTTGAAAGCTTTTAGTAAATTGAAACGTGGGAATAAGAGCACGAGTTTCGCAAAGTGCATAATCAAGAACAATATATGAAGAAAACTACCTGAACAATGTCGGTTTTGTTCTTGCAACCTCTGCATTCAAAAGAATTCTTCTTGAGATTCGCAATAGCTATCAACCCACAACGCTCACAGACATGGACTCTATATGCGTCACTCTGGTCAAATAGCCTCTCTTTCAAGAAGTGAGCGGCACCATGTGCTATCATGCAATCTCGTTCCATCTCACCAAAGCGGAGACCACCATCACGTGACCTTCCTTCAGCAGGCTGCCTTGTGAGGATCTGCACAGGGCCTCTTCCACGGGAATGGATCTTGTCATCAACCATATGTTTTAGCCTTTGATAATAAGTAGGACCAAGGAAAATCATCGCTGACAGCCGGCGCCCAGTGTGACCATTATACATGGTCTCAAACCCTCGCATTTGATACCCACACTTGTGAAGAGCTTTACTAATATTATCCACCTAATCCATCAATTAACCAAATGAGACGATTTCAACGAAACAAACTCGAGAGATTCAATCAAACAGCAAGAAAAATAAACTACTGACTACCATGGTGCTCAAACTCAGAAAAAACAGCGGCACAGGATTATTTTCCAAATACTACGAAGAAGAGGCATCCAAAAGCAAATACTTGGTTGTGGATACATAACAAAAACTTGTCAAGGATTTTTCTCACAAATGCAAAGTGAGAAATCAGGATTAGGAAGCCCCTCTACAGTCAGTTAATACAGCAACTTACCCCATAAAATCTACCATTAAAAATAATGATGGAAGAAAAACACATGACCAATGAAGCTATTTAAAATTCTAATCTGATGCCTTCCCCGTCTACTTTCTAAATGTCAACACCTAACAATTTGTCATTTTCTATTTAATAGTGTATGTGTCACGATCTGAGAATTCCACAGCAAGCCTCTGGACAATGGACAACATTTAAAGAAAACAAGCAATGGACCAAATCTTGCAAGACTTTGGAGAACAGAAAATACACTTGGGAAATTAGCAAATCTTTCACCCAAAAATTTTGTAACCTAAGATTTCAGAGGAATGCAACTTACAGTGACATCAGTAAATGGTGTGGCATCCCCTTCCTTTCCCATATGTGCTGCAACCTTTCCCATAATACACTCGATAAGCTGTCCAATTGTCATTCGAGAGGGAATAGCATGTGGGTTGACAATAATATCAGGAGTGATGCCTTCCACAGTCCAAGGCATGTCTTCTTGTGTGTAAGTCATGCCAACAGTTCCCTTTTGACCATGCCTACTACTAAACTTGTCTCCAATCTGAGGTATGCGGACAGATCTGACCCTTACTTTCACAAACCTCAACCCATCAGCATTTGTTGTAAGCAGAACCTGCAAAAGACAAAAAGCAATCAGAAAAGGCAGGCAGGTTGCAGTTGGGGGAAAAAAACTTCCAAATTTATGTGCAACATGTTTTTATTTCAAACAGCTGGCTACTTGTAATTATATGATCCACACTTCCTCTGATATGATAAGATACTACAATAGGATTTTTTTATTTTTTTTGATTAATCAGCTCCCATGATGAAAGCAACAGGCACCATAATTCAATCAAAACATGGCAATTCAAATAATAAGAGCTTACTTGATCCACCATTCCAGTTTCACTGTGACGTAAACTTATGCTGTGATCACGCCTCGTGTAGCGTGCAGACTGTCCCTGAGCTTCTTCCTGAGCGATTGGAGTCGTCTTTCCAATGATCACGTCCTCCCCTGAAACTCTTGTGCCCTAATAATGCAATAAAAGAAAATGAATTCAAAATAAAATTCTCACAACTGGCAAAAAAACCACAACTGAATTAAGTATCCTTACAGGAGGTGCAAGACCATCATCATCCAATTTATCGTAAGAGCCATGCCGCATGCCCTGTAAAAAAAGTTGAGTTTAATGCTCAACAAGTAGTAGCAAGGGAATGCCAAGTATTGAATGCTAGTCATCACCATTGTGTTACTTCTGTCTGGGCGACCAAAATCCTCTTTAACAAGTGTGCCCATCTTTTTCTCCTCATCCCTGTGAGTTAAAAAACGGTGTCAGCAGTTAAAAACTTTGTCAAGTATCAGAAGAACCACATAAGCCAAAATGTGTTATCAACTTGCTTACCTATATGAACGGAAGAAAAGTGATCTAAAGAATCCACGATCAATTGATGATTGGTTCATAATAACAGAATCTTCTTGGTTATATCCAGAATAACAAGCAATCGCGACAATAGCATTCTAAGGCAGAAAGAGAGAAAGAAAGCCATAAACATAGCTTCTTGTGGGGAAAAAAAGCAACACAAATATATAATCAGATACTTACAATGCCAGCAGGAAGTTGCCGAAAATGAAGATGCTCCATGGCTCTTGTAGTAACAAGTGGCTTTTGAGGATAATAGAGAACATAAGCCAGCGTATCCTGAATATGGAAGGAATGGACAAAAGGCATGAATCAGTAGAAATAATGCTAAAGGTAACAATTGAAGAAAACAGTGCAGAATGAAAAAGAAAAAAAGACATACCATTCGAAATTGGTAATTGGTGACATAAATTCCCATGGCTTGCTTTCCCATAGCAGATTGGTAAGTGTTACGTGGGGACTAATAGCACCAAGCCACCAAGAACAAATATGTATAATTAAATACAAGCAGGTACCATGCCACCGACAAATTTCCTCAAACAAGAAATTGACTGACTTGCCTGGTTATGGTCAGGAAAAGGAATGATAGAAGCACAAACACCTAAAATCAATGATGGGTGGATCTCACAATGGGTGTAAGTATCAGAATATGCTTCCTCTGGATTAATCCTCGCTTGTACAAGATCCTGACACGGATTTTAGCAAATTCTGTCAGATGCTTCCAGTTTCCAACTGAATTGGCTGATGGATGTACTTGAGCAAGAGACTTTTTTCCAAAAGTTAACTTACATGTATGGTCATGGATATCATAGTGGTCTCTTCTTCCTCAGTGTCAATATATTCAATGAATCCCTTTGACACAAGATCATGCCAGCCACCCTCATCTGGGGTTTCCTAGAAAAAAAGATAACAAATAGCACTAATATAGCAGCTGTAGAGGAAAACATTTGAAAAGATGATCATTATAAATTAAATGACTCACCCTCTGTTGCAGTGCATGGATGTCCTTCTTCCTTATAAGAAGCTTTTGTTTCTCCACAATGAATAGAGGACGACTGCACCGGCCATAGTCAGTGTAAATCCGCAACTCTTTCAAGCGAATATCTCTAACGACCCCAACTTCAGTATTGACATCAACCTGTACATTAAAAGACCATCAGCATTCAAATACAAAACATTCTTTTACACAATAACATCCTCTTCTTGGCAAGTATCTTGTATGATGTGGGCTGCTCTTAGGTGCTTAAATTCATTAAATGCACCACAAGGGTTTAAACCCTTTGATGCAACCGCGAGATGTCAATAAGCATAAAAATGTTTCTCTTAATCAAGAGATTACAGCACTTATAAATCATGTCATTTTGGGATCAAATCAGTAATATTATGTTCCAAAGGAATTTTACATTTACATGTATGAATTAATTTCTTCCTGTTCTGGAATTTTATTTACCATTTATACTTTTTGCTTCACTCAAAGCCACTACAAATATGGGCAAAAAACAGCAAAATGCTAGAAGAAAGCTACAGGACAACAAAGAAGAATTCTAGATTACTCTTCCATTGCATGTCTGCATTTGGGTTTGGCTCTTAGTTATATATTACTCTATGGGACCTGATCAAGCCAAAGCAGTTATAAAGCTTGCAGAATCACACACTCAAATGTTCCATATCCAGTTCCCCCTCTCAACTGAAGGATCACATTTAAAACATTTGTGCTGCCAAAAATTTATGCAGCCATCCCATGATCCCAGCCCATATTCTGCTTCTTGAAGAATAACTAAGATTTGTTCGCACAATTACAACCAGAAAATAACAAAAACAAGTAAACTGACCCGTCTCCGCAGCCGTCTCAATGTCTTCACCAACATATCAGGATCACGATGGATACCCACCCAGCCACCATTGACAAAAATTTTTGTTGCTTGGGGAATAACTGCAGGGGATATTTCCTGCAATTAAAGGGAAAGAATCATACTAAAAGAACATGGAAACAGAAATCAGCATCCGCTGGCCCAGAACTCAAAAGTATGCACCTCAAAATTCTCGGTACCCCATTCTTCTAAAAACTCCAGGATGGGATATGCTGCTGATCCAACCGTAATGTATACCATCAATGCGAGATTCTTCACTAATCCACAAGCCTAGCGTCACCAGCAAATATGCCTCGTTAGAAGCAGAGAAATGGACATTTATCAACTTGCAAGAGTGGGTTATATTTTATAATAGAACAGCCAGATACTATACTAACTTGTCCTTCAGGTGTTTCAGCAGGACACATCATTCCCCATTGTGAATTATGTAGCTGCCTTGGTTTTGCCAATTTCCCTGGTTAGAAAAACCAGAATTGAGTTGAAGAGGAGAAATGGTAACAGAAAAACAAAGTACTGACACCATGATCCAAGGAACAAACAGCTGCGAGGAGAGAGGTACAATTTGCAAAAATCTATACAAGCCCAAATATCCCAAGCATCAAATATCCTGAAAAGTGATACCTTCACGCCCAATTGGAGAATTTAATCTTCTTAAATGTGACAGTGTAGAGGCATATGTCAATCTATTTAACACCTGTTTGCAATAAGCCATAAAATTGTTTTCAGTACAAGCAAAGAGAAATCAAGTTATACATAATCCGATAGGATAGGAAAGGAGACAACAAAGAAATACACAAAAAATAAAAGTGAGAAAAACCTGTGACACTCCAGCTCTTGTTCCAGCTGCATTTGCTTGTCCCCAATTCCCAGTGGCAAGTGAGTATTTAAGACCACTGGTAATGGTTTTTGCTTTAATGGCAAATTGTAGGTTAACATCCTTTCCATTATCAACACACTGTACCATCCATGAGAAATGTAGGTCAGCACCATGGAAGAATTGAAGTAAATTGCAAACAAATGAAAGCAGGCTTTATAAGGAAAAAAACCTTTTGCACATAAGACCTGACATCCCTGGTCAACTTTCTGAATAACTGCATCCCAAAGAAAGCAAGGATGAGATAATATAACACACTAAAATTTCAAGACCCCACTAAAAAATCCACCAATACTTCCAACCATAAACAAACCATTCTAAACAAGCCCCCAAGTAAAGGACCAGCAAGGTCAAGCCGCTTGTTTCCATAATGATCCCTATCATCTTCTGCCCTCCGGCCAAGTGCACAAAGTAAAAGCCGGTGAATGATATACCTGAACAGAATTTGTTAGTCAATGCCATATCACCAGATGCATACGTAAGTATCCCACCAAAATAAAAAATCTTACCCGAAGTAATAAGCTTTTTTGGTCTCGCAGTATTCTCCAACACCAACATGAGGAAGCATTTCTTTTTGAAGAATCTCTTTGGCATACCTGTTAAGATGAATCTTTGAACATTATAAAATTTCTTAAGAAGAATCTTGCCGCCCAAGTAAATTTGCTAACACATACTTAATCCTTTTTTCCCTAGTTACACCAACAGTTGCCCCACGCTTTCCAATGTAGTCAAGAGCAACCTGAATCAAACAACAGCACATAACATATCAACCATCAGCATTGCAAATAAAAAATGAGCAATGTTCTTAGCAACATGCGAGGAGGTAGACTTGAACAGAATCGAGTAATCCAGTGCATGTTCAGAGGATAACAAACTCTATAAATGCAGTACTATTATAATCCTAACTTTTTGTAACATAAACCATCACAGATGTACGTGGATAGAAAAAACAAGAAGAAGGAGGTCATTTCAATGGTCAATAGAACATATGAACAAGGAACAGAGTGCCTATATGAGTGCTCGCAGAGGAAATTATGAATTTTTATTATTGGACATGATTAAATAATACTGAGAGAGAAGTGTGAAAAAAGGACAGAAACGCCACATTAAATAATAGCTCAGTTTTCCAATAGGAAAACACACATTTTAACAGCCGAGGTTTAAGCAATACCATCAGACATACAGGATCACAATTCACTCGTGCTGATTAACATGGTCAGAACAAAAATCACAGCACTTCCAACTATGAACTACAACTACCTTACAGCATTGAATAAAATAAATAAATAAATGGTACCTGCTGATTTTGAATAACAAATGCCTCTTCCAGAGATGGCCGAAGCAACTCCATCATTTGAGTATCAGCGAAATCATAACATATGTGTTCCAAAATGTCTTTGTCAGCAACAAAACCCAAAGCACGAAAAACAATGATAATCGGAATTTCAGTTCGAATGTATGGAAGAGTAGCACGGATGTATTGCCCTGAAGAGCCCTGCAATAACATCAATAAACACAGTTAACAAGATCATGTGAAGACTGTAAACAACTGTCTATAAAGGAGAAATAATCTCAAGAACAATATATCCAAGCACAAGCAATTCCTTACCCCTTTAGCACTAGTCCGAGAAAGCATCCGCACAAACATGGTACTGGGTGGCCGGTTCTGAGACTCTGCCATAGACCGAACTTCTCCTACATATGCATACTTGTTTGGCTGCCTCTTCTTGAACACATACACATGATTGGTGCTCATCTTCTCCTGAGCAATTAGAACCTTTTCACTACCATTGATAATGAAATACCCACCCTGATCATACGGACACTCGCCAAGCTCTGTCAAATCCTTTTCTGAATTCTGGTATAATGTGCAATAACTTGATCGAAGCATAATAGGGACCTGATAAAACACAACAATGCAGTAAAGACTTGAGCTGCCAGCTCGATTCATCAACATACAAATAAATAATTCATTACACTCGCCTTTCCAATGAAAACTTTGGTGAAGTCTTGAGTTTCAGTGACTTCTTCACCATCATGACCTTTCTTTATAACCCTCTTTGTAACATCCACATACAAAGGAGCTGAGTATGTCAGGTTCCTCAACCTTGCAGCTTTGGGAAACAAAGTTGCAGTTTCTCCATCAGACTCTGTCATCATGGGCTTACTCAAGTATATCTGGCCAAAACTGATCTTGTAGATAGTCTGCAGTTATAGCCCACGGTGTTAAGAGCCAACAAGAAAACAAGAAAGATATAAAATTATAGTTTTCTCAGCATCTAACGCAGTGAATATGAAAGCAAACGGTGTTAAGAGCCAACAAGAAAACAAGAAAGATATAAAATTATAGTTTTCTCAGCATCTAACGCAGTGAATATGAAAGCAAACATTCCTTTTCTTCTGTAGGATAAAAAATATATTGATGAAAGAAAAGGCAAGGATTGCATATTGGAGAATATGACACGTAAAAGAAACAAATTGAGAAAGCAAAACTCAAGCTAAGAGGACATTTTGATCCTGCCAAAACTAGCTAGGCAAACACTAAAATCCCCCAAAGAATTGTACCACGACAATGTAAGGAACAAAATCTTTATCCCTCAATAAATACCTCGATGGAAAATAATCCTTCAAAATCCTAGCATTCCTGTACATTCAGATGCACCAAAAACTAACCACAAAAACACATGTACAGATTCTTATAAGCTTTTCTCTTTCCAGCACACCTGAAAATTCCTACCAGGACAACCATCATTTTTCCTCCAAAAAGTAGATAATCTTAAGACCACACATCCCCCAATTCTGGACCTAATTCCACAATTACATTCATTTAAAACTTCAACTAATTTGTTCACTGTATTTTCACCAAAGCCAAACTCATTTTTTCAAAGTCTATGATTCAATCATATAACTAATTTAACAAGAAAATCATGTTGCCATTTAAGAATCCACTCAACCACAAATAACAGAAATATGTTTTCCCGAAAGCTAATTAAGGAATACTCAACAATTAATCCAAGGTCAACAATTATATGGCTACGTCAATTGGAACTAAGCTCTGGAAATAATTCAAGTGCTACCTCTAAATGAAAAAAAAGAAAGAAAAAGCAAACTAAGATATCATCTTGGTGGAGGAGGAGGGGCAATGACAAATGATACTCTAATCTAAACTTTTCAGGCTCTTTTAGGTTTTCAAACAAATTAAAGATGGAAAGAATAGTCAAAAATCTTTTACTAATTTCTAATAGCCCAAACTTCTTTAGTTAGCAGATTCTCTGTGCACAGTCTCCATCTACCAAAACAGTCTCTCAAAAACTTGAGTTAATTTTAAACCTTCCCATGTGTACCACCAAACAGAAATTGATGCTATCAAATGAAAAGAAAAAAGTTTAGAGCAAAAACATTTCTAGCATTTGTATCATACTTCTCTTTCAAAAGAAGAGAAGCTAAACAATCAAAGAATAAAAAATATCAAAGCTTAGACCACACTGAAATGCTGGTTTTAGCAGCTTTTTTATGAATAACTCCACTATTCCACCATCAAAACTACATAAGTTACACCATTAAAGCCTCTCCAGTAACAACCTAGAAACCCTAGGAACACAATTTAGTAAAGAAGAATTTTAAAAAAAATCGTAAAATTTCCATTTTTTTCCACAACACAACACAACACAAACAGAAGTAAAAAAAATGCAAAATACCTCAGCAAAATCAGACTGGTGACCCGGATTGTGCTGGCTTTCAGGCCGAATCTCAATATCAGCAGACTCGTCAACGATTTCCTGCATCGTATTTTGAATAAACTCATCGAAGGAGTCGAGTTGTTGTCTCACCAAGCCTTTCTCTTCAAAATAAGCAGATATGACGGCCCAGGCATCTTCCTGCGTAATCTCCTCATCAGCGTCTTCTTCTTCTGGTTCCATATCTTCATTCATCGGCTGTTGATCGTACTCGTCAAGGTCTTCCATAGGGATTCTGGTTCTTTGTTTCTGTTTCTGGTTTGAATTATTTTTTATTTATTTTTTTAATTTAATTTTTTAGACTAACGGATTTGGATTTGTATTTGTGCGTCCAGTGGAACCCTAGAAAGAAAATAAGAGAACGACTCCTCGAGCTTCAAAAGACCGAGAAAAAGGTGGCTTTGGTGTGGTATTTATAGAGGAAGAGGCGAGGGCCTGACGAGCAGTGTTGGGCCTAATGCTTTCACGATCCCTGTAGTATTCATTTTATATTTAAAGGTCCCTATGCAGGTTTTTTTATCTTAATATAAACCACTTTTATGATCAATAATCAATAGTTAATGTGATCCTGCAATTCCACGTAGCAAATTTCCAAAAATCTATTTTTATTTAATTATAAAAAAATTAAAATAGATCCTTGTTATAAAAGTAATGATTAAAATTCTAGAAGAATTTCTTTCCTCTTATTTATATATATTTTTTTGTTTTTGTTTTGATAATAACATGTTTTTTTTATAAACAACATGATTTATTGAATAAAAATTAATAATAATTAAAATAAATTTTTTAAATATTCTAATGAACTGAATTAAAAAGGAAAAAATGTTTTTTATTTGATAAAAACTTTAATTTTTTATTCATATATGTTTTTTACCCAAAATTTTTTTTATGATAAGTATTGTTTTTTCAATAAAAAAACAATCATAACTATGGAATAAACATGCAATTAGAAATTAAAAAAAAAATCATGAATAAATTATTTAGAAGGATTTCTAGCACAAAAATAAATACACGTAAATAAATGGACATTTTAAGCCATATTTTTGACATGACTAGGATCGGTTTATTTTTGTATTTAAAAAAATATTTTTTTATTTATTATATCTGTTTCAAATTAATATTTTTTTTATTTTTTCATATCATTTTGATTTTGATATATTAATGTTAAAAATAATTAAAAAACAATTTAATGCATTTCCGAGCAAAGTACTTTGAAAAAATAACTATTATCATACTTTCAAATACCCACTAGACTTGTAAGGTGGATGACTTTATTTTTTAAAAAATATATATATATATATATTTAACGATGCGTCTTCTAATACAGATCATGGTCACCTCCGATTGCCGATAAGTCAAAATTTGATTTCTGGTATTAGAAGAAACTCATTTCCAAACTTTTTTTTTTACTTTAAAGTACCTATAAAACATGCTATGAACTCATTAAACTTATTTATAACCTATAAATATTCTCTAACTGGTCAAAAAATTCAAAATTAAAATAAAAGAACCACTAGTCCATCAAGATACCTTTTTTAGTAAAATAAAAAATTCAAACCATTTTCATGGAACATTTCTATGCAAGATAAGCTCATTAACAACAATATTGGTCTTTTTTGCGACTAAAATATGCCTAACTGACCTTTTTCTTTTATTTTTTATTTACGAGTGACTTTATTTTTCATCTTTTAATATTTGGAGGTTGAAAAAATAAGGAACAAAATAAAGTTTAGTATCGAAACATAACATCCATAAATTTTAAGGGTGAGTTAATGTGTGAGCCGAAACTTGAGGGATGAAAATGAATTTTTTTGCCCTAGTACAACATTGCTTTTTGTTTTTTATATATTTATTTTATTCCTTGCTCTTTTAATTTATTTCTAAACTATAATTTAAGATTATTTTTACAAAATACATTCTTAACTTAATATCAAAATATTTGGTGGCCCTTTGTATCAGCTAGAGAGTATGCAGAGTGAAAAAACCTTAGCATATAAAAGTATATTAATATAACTTCAAACCATGTAAGTAAAAAGAAATAAAGTAGATAATCAAAATAAATAAAAAACAATATAGAATGGAAATTGTCTTCCACGATATCCACGATATAATGTGAGTGAATAAACCACAACAAAACGATTTTCTATTTTGTTTTTGTTTTTATCACTACTGTAATTGTATCCTTCCGTCAATTGACTAAAAATTGACATTTGTGCTTGCAGATGGCATTTTTAGCTGATTAACATTTTGATCCTTGAAATTTCTTAAGAAATTTACTTTGGTTCTTTTATTTTTCTTTTCTTATAAATAAGTTCT
>Ga0325410_1002149_pt1 | contig 21990 bp, 9 predicted proteins | sample PopdelMetagenome_16_FD_206182 | JGI IMG/M metagenome (GOLD analysis project Ga0325410, IMG submission 206182) | Populus deltoides microbial communities from Bellville, Georgia, United States - Xylem-PdIQD-R3 | ecosystem: Host-associated > Plants > Phyllosphere > Stem > Wood/Secondary xylem...
AAAAAACATTTCATTTAGAAAAAGCAAATATTCTTTCTTTAAAAAATCCTTGAAAGCACCGAAAGAAAAAGAAAAAGAAAAAAGGGAGTTGAACAGCCCTCCCACAGAAACATGAGCGTGATGATGGCTATGGATATAAAGGCATGGTATCAGCCTTAGAACGCCATTGTTGACACCACCCCAAAACCCTAATTACCCTCCCCTCTCCTACAAGACACAGAACTTTCTGAATTTCTAAGATAAAAGCCCTAATCAGTTTTGATTATTACCATTGTTGTCTGTTTATTATTAGTTGTTCTTTCTATTATATTATTATCATTGTTAAGACGAAAAAAAAAAAAACCTCTTAGCTCACTATCCTACCTTAGTAATAATAATTATGATTATGATTAATAAATCTAATCCTAATAATTAAGAAACCAAACCGCCTTCTAAATCAAGATCATCGCTTTATCCACCAATTGCTTTCCTTTCTCTCTTTATTTTTTCTGGGTTTTCAATTCTGAGATTTGACCTTTTGTTTTCATTTTCCACCTCTTTCTTCAATGGCTCTGCTTTCTCTTCTCTTCTTGCTCTCTATTGGTGGGGCTTCTTCGGCATCAGCCTTGTCTATTTGTCCTGATGAATCAGCTTTGTTTCTTTATGATATTCAATCTCAATGTCCTGTTTCGATCTCTCCAAATCCTCCTCTTCAGGTGCGTTTCTCTCTTTTCTATTTGCTTCTACTTTTATTAATTTATACTTTCTCTTTTTTGATTGGTGGTTAGTTGTTGATTTCATGATACTTTTTCATCTGGGCTAGTTTTTTTTTGTGGATTAATGAGTTGTTCATGTTTTGATTTGATTTGTTGTTTCATGGTGTTTGTTGTTGTTGCTGTATTTGATCAAATTGCTTTATGTGTTTTTCTGCTTTTTGTATTTGATTGTTATTTGGCTTGCTGAACAGTGCTTGGTGAATGTCACGTTTAGATTTTGTGAATTGGAATAGTAAATGTTAATGGGTTGACTTTGTTTTCTTTTCTTTTCTTTTGGTTTTCGTTTTTTATTTTAGCAGTATTAGAATTTTCCATACTGAAAAACAATGAAGTAGAATTTGGACCTCGAATGTTTATCTTTTATTTCCATTTCGTTTCTGGGAGGTTTGAATTTAAGTCCTTCATTTATTTACTTATTCATTTTTTTTAAATTTTGGGAATACCCGTTAGTTTGAGTTTTTTTTTTTAATTTAATTGTTGGTCATGGACCAAGGGAACTATCATTTATCAATTGCATGACGGCTGAGTCTACTTTTTTTTAAAAAAATAAAATTATAGTGTTGTGGAGCAATTGTATTTTTCATTTTGAGGGGGTAATCCTGGACAATATCTTTCCCTTCTTTTATAGATTGTCAGTTGTTAAAATCTTATCCCAAGCTGCTTCCTGTGCAAAAATTAAAGACTCTGTGTAGTGAACTTTGACATTCCAGATAGTTCCTGGGACTAGAAATGTGTAAATCTGAAGAAGAAACAGAAGGAAAATGAACTCCCATAGGCACGTGACAAATTTCGATAGCTAGGATGTTGTGTTAATTGTTTTATTTTCATCACTTCACAATTATTTTGGAATCTTGATGAACTGGAGGTTGCAGAGGGTTATTGTGAATGGGAAAGCTGGATTAGATAGAGGCATTTATGTAGGAACATGGGACAGACAATGTAAGAGTGCCTCCTGGAGAAACTAGAAAGACATAATCATTATGAATCCACTTGTTATGTGCTGTTCTAATGTTTTGGGGAAAAGAGGACATCTAACTTCCAATTTACAACATGGGACAGACAATGTAAGAGTGCCTCCTGGAGAAACTAGAAAGACATAATCATTATGAATCCACTTGTTATGTGCCGTTCTAATGTTTTGGGGAAAAGAGGACATCTAACTTCCAATTTACAAGTGCGTAATCATATGATATCACCAATCTACATGCCTTTTAGTTTAGAATTCTCTTTGAACATTTTGCCTTCAGATTCTATTTCATGCAAAGCTAGTGCTTCCTGATAAGTTTTTATATTGCTTCTTGTCTCTATTTGAAACGGTAAGCTAATAGAATCAACTTACGAGGGGGAGGGCCTGCTTCCTTTGTCATCTTTTGATCTATCAGAACTTGTTCTATAGGTCTAGGAAGACCCTAACCATTTCAAAACCTGCAGGAGAAAACATATCATTTTGAACGAAATTAAATTGTTCTCATTATGGTTTGCTTGGTATGGTGATTTTTTTTGGGAGGCAGACCTCAAAAATATAGGTAGTCTCAATGTTACCACCAAACAATTTGTGGTATCAATTTTACCCTCGAACTTTTAGAAAACTTTTATTAAGGATTTCCATCCATTTTAAGGCTTTCCATCAGTATTTCCTTCCAAATTGTACTTTCTATTTGTGAGAAACATCATTTTATAAGGAACTTGTACTTGGCGTTTATTGAGAAATCAAATAGCATAGTGGTAAAATCAATAGAAAAAGTAGTTTGGGTGCAAAATTGATAATTCCCAATAATCTGCTGGTATATTTGATGTTTGTCCTTTTTTTTGTGTGTGGGAAAGCCTTAATATTATTTTATCCATTTCTCTCTCTCTCTCTCTCTCTCTCTCTCTCTCTCTATCCATGTGCGCTGAGAGGGGGTGGGGATGAGTGTGTCGCTCTTCTATGGGGTAGCATTTGTTTAGGAGGATGACCGCTCACTGCATTTTGTGCGAGCATCATCCTAACAACAATGGATAAATGAGAAATTATAACATTGAAACAAATTTTACATGTTAACCAAATTTCTCTCAACTGGACAAGAGGGCATATGATATTTCTGATTTTCTCTCTCTTATGAATTACTTGTAATTGATGGTTGACGGGCTTTAGTCCATTATTCTAAATCGTGAACTTGAATGTGGTTACTGCTATGCTATGGTATCCTACATTCCAAACAGACGCATCTGTAATGTTAGTCCTATTGAAGTAGAAGGAAGAACAGAAGATGAACTGACAACTGGTCACTTGAGAAAATAGATGAACTATTCTTCTTTTTTCTTTGGATATTTCCATGTTTGTTTTGTTTTTGTACTTTACCTAAGATCATGTAGTCACTTGGAAACTGTTGACAAAAGACCTAATGCCTCAGTTTGGCTACATAGAGGCAGTGGGATAAAAACTCAGTGTGACAACAATTACACTTCAGCTAACCTTGCACAGTTGTTGTGTATACATGCAACCTAACCTTTCTTTTGCTAGATAGAGGTAGTGGGATAAAACTCAGTCTGACAACAATTTCTCATTTGCTTAAGCTTGTACAGTTGTTGCACTGACATGCAATTTTGCACATGAGATTTGCTTTCCACTGTTTTTGTTGTTTTTTGCCTGAAGAAATCTGTAATCTCTCCTTTATAGCTGAGTTGAACTTTCAAACCCATTCAGTTTGGGGCACTCGAGTGAGGAATTTCTTGTACGGGATTTCCATGTACTTCTAAATATTAAGAAACAACCGTAGCTTGTATCTGAATCGTATTTAAAACACAACTTCTCTGTTGGAAGCTCACTTTTGCTATCCTTCTCTGGAAATTGCTTTGGAAGACTCCCACAAAAAAGAAAAAAGGTTTGTGAGGGAGAGAAAGAGAAAATAGAGAATGATGGGTGATATTGGAGGGATAAAATAGAGAACAAGTTAAGGCATGGCAAGAGGATGAATGACTAATGAAAAAAGGAAGAGAAAAACAGGGTCATATATTCTTATGACTTGTCAGAAGTCTAAATTTGTATCTGAGGGATAAAAAGGATATTGTGATAACTTAACTTTTGGACAAAATGAATGGAAGTGAAAGTCATAAATCCTTGGGACACATCAGAAATCTAATTTTATATGAAGTAGAGAACTCTACTAAGGGAGGCATTCAAATTGTTTATAGCTCTATGGTGCTTAATCCAGTTGATGAGTCATAAGGTTGTCATAGCTCCTAGCTTCTCAGTGGAGTTTATATTGGTTGTGGAGCAGAACAGGCACAAGCTCACAGCATACTGTCAATTATCACTGGGCATGATCCACCAGAGACTTCTTTCTGAGGGGGGACCAAATGAATGGATCATATGTTTCACCTCTTTAACAGTTTGTTTGAAACACATTCATGAATACCTCTTTAATGGTTTGTTTGAAACATTTTCATGAATAAATTGAATTTGAAGTGAATATATGTGGATTAAAAGGAGATTGAGTTATGAACTTTCTTTAGTGGACAACTTAAAAGTAAGGTAAAACTTCCATATTCACAAATCATGAGAGCATACACAGAATTTTTTTTTTTTTAATCCACTTAAACAAGTTACAATGTAATTTGTACACAGTAGATAGTTTCAATTCCAAATGCATAAATTGGTTTAAATAAATTCTGAACTATTTGTTTGTGCCAATTCATGGGAATTTTAAAAAATGAAAAAGTTGGTTAGTTGTTTACTTGTGGGATTGTGGTACTTGTATGCTTAGCTCTTTGGTCATATACATGTAATATTTCTTACAAAAAAATTTTTGACCGTCCCCAAGGTCTGGTTGCTCATTTTTATTTATATGTAATTCAAAAGAGTTTATAAATGCCATTTCATAATGTCTTCCTACTCACCATCTTGTTCATGTAACTTGTAATAAAAGTCCAGTTTTCTGCCTTACGTACTTTATATTTTATGCCTTCATTTCTCAGATTTTACTAGGATAATCATTATTGTCTTTATTTGATTGGTCCAAATAATTCAAGCTTTGTATTAGTTTGTAGTGCTGAACTATATACTTTTGTTAATAGGTGGATGGGGATTTCCTGGACAGAGCCTTAGCTTCAAAACAGAGGAATGCTTATACTTCTGTACTCTTTTATGCTTCATGGTGTCCTTTCTCATGCAGTATGCTTCCAAAATTTGAAATTCTTAGTTCCATGTTCCCTCAAATCGAACATTTGGCTGTTGAACAATCTTCAGCTCTACCAAGGTGAAACACCACTATCCTGGCCTGCTTATAATATTTCCTCATCCTGGCCTGCTTATAATATATCCTCATCATTTTGGATGATGTGGCTATAGAGGCATAAGACTCATTCCTCAAAGCGTAGTTTCAATTCAATTCTTTTTAATTGTCATCTTTTGATACTCATTGAATGTTTTATTGATTTTTTGTTGGAGGTTTCTGTCAAACACCAACAATCTTTGGCTAAGTTATCCTGTATTTTGTCTAGTGATAACATTGCCATATCTTTTTTGCAGTATATTTTCAAGATACGGAATCCACAGCCTGCCTTCAATATTAATAGTCAACCAGAGATCAAAAGTGCAGTATAGAGGGCCAAAGAACCTTCAATCTCTTGCCCAGTTTTATAAGAAAACAACAGGTAGATTTGTTTTTCCGTGCCAAAAAGTTGTGTACATTCTTACTGAGCTCACTTCCCATCTCTGCTTCCTCCATTTTATAAGCATTGATCTCTTGGTCCGGACTATGTTGTAAGATTGACACACACAAAGTGCTTTATTAAATTGTAGTCAATATCAACCTTGCAGCACTTTAAAAGTTGTCCAAGGGTTTATTAGTGCCCTATGATTACACATGATTTCCAGCAACATACAATAGTCGAGTCATCAATAAAATTTATGCATCCTGTTTGTAACCTGACTGTCTGTGATTCAGGACTTGAACCAGTTCAACTTTTTACCAAAGATGACTCTTCTAGTACAGAGGGTCATGAAAAATCCATCTTGCAGCCATGGAATGGACCATCCTTGGGAGAGATAATAAAAAGGGAACCCTACTTAGCACTTGCTACATTGTTTCTTTGTTTGAGGGTGCTGCTATATGCATCTCCAAAAGCGTTGTCGCATCTCAAGGCTTTCTATGTCTCTTATATACCACATTTCAACTTGGAAATATTTGGAGAGACCAGCCAATTTTTTGGGCGTATCCTTCATATGATTGATGTGAGGAGGATTTGGACTAAGCTGAGATTATGCAAGACCAGGAATTTCCATGAACGTGCAAAAAATTGCCGGGTTTGGGCTTCTTCGCTGGCTTCTGTTTCTTTGGGTGAATCTTCTTCATCAACTAGGTCACAGTCCTGAGGCATATTCTGTTATCTCTTGGCACTTAAAATCAAAGGTAGAAAAGAGCTTACTACTGTTAACATAATGTATTACAAGCAGAATTATTGTTCTGGGACAGGCGGTCTCTCTCACCCTGTAAAATTTTACTATTAGTGATACTTGTGATGATGATAGCTGAAACCATTGTTGGCTGTTCTAGTTTTGGGAGGGAGCAAAAAATCATGTAAATTTGAGAACAGCTTTCCCATTTTGTATATTATTTTTCATTTGGACATCTTCACACTTACGTTGGATGTAAGCATATCAAGCTCTCTCTCTCGCGTGCCGCGCGCGCGCACACTAATGGCCGAAACAGACAGCAGGTTCAAAGTTTACGTTCAGACACTTGAAGAACAGGAGACTATAAATAGGTTTGAGATTTGATCAGGAGATCGATCCCAATCCGAAGGATGGAAAATATTTTCAAGTACATTGTCCATTAAAGTTTCTCTTTTTACCTCAGCTGTAATGTTTTTACATAAAAAGAAACATTTTAATAGGAAAAAGCAACGCTACTATTGGAGTAATTATTAAGTATAAATGATTGGAGTAGTTATTGAGTATAAATGAATGAGGGACATTGAGCTAATTGTACAAAAACCTGATAAGTATAAATAGAAAAGAAAAACAAAAGAAAAAAGAAAAAGAAGAGAGAAAACTGAAAGAGAGGGACAGAAAGAAGAAGAGATGAGAAAGAAAAATTAAGGAGATGAGATTTAGAAGAAAAAAAACACTAACTTAAGATTTACACTTTGATTGTGAATAATTGTTGTAATTAGTTTGGTTTTGAAATTTATGTTTTTTACTTTAGTTGATGGATTTATAGGTTAAATGTTAGAATTTAACTGTTATTAGTATCTAAGGTTGTGTTAATAGGATTTTTAGAGATTTGCTATTTTGAGGAGACTAGTGGATTGAGATCTAGAATCTCGATTAACTGGTTGATCGGTTTGTCTAACTCAGTTGATCAGTTAGATTGTTTGAATTTAGTCAATTGATAGGTTATTTTCGATCGACCAGTTAACCTGAAGGATTTCAGTAGACCGGTTGGTAGATTTTGGTCGACCAGTTAACCAAATAGAAAGGGTTGATCGGTTCTTTTAGGATCGGTCAATTTAAGATATATTTGGGATTGATTGAGTAGACCCGTTTCGCTTTTATAAATACATCTTGGTCTTAAATCTTAGAGTTATAATCTCTTAAATTTTATGCTTTGAGTCATTTTTTGTATTCAGATACTTCTGATACTCTACTTGCTGAGCATCAATAAGATTTTGTTGATATCTGCTTTTGTATTTCTTCTGCTTTTGAGTTAATTAAGTGGATAATATTCCATGTTCAAGAGGAATAATATAAACATTTGAATTGTTAATATAAAATGAATCATGTTTCTTGATAAAAATATATATTGCTTATTATTTCATATTTATGATAAAACATAATCATTTATTGAAACTAATTTCTTGAGATGAGTCATTATGTAATTTTGAATTGATAGCTTGTCATTTGATTGATTACATAAATTGAGTCTTTAAAAAATATATTTGTTTTGTTTGACTATAACCACATGGTATGCCAATTAGAATACTCATACTAAAATGTTAGTTTTTGTGCACTTTGTAATTCTAAATCCTAGTCGGTCGGGTGAGTTATAAACTTGGGACTACTAATCATCTTATATTCTTAAGCATTATATTCATTACATTTTGATTTTTTAACGATAATATTTCTTATTATGATCTCTTTATAAATTTTTTTTTATAAAAACATAAATCCAATTTGTATAAATATATTTGCACAGGTAAGAAACTGGGAAGAAACCTTATCTATATTCCAGTAATGAATCCGGGATACCAGTCGTGATATCAGCAATGTAGTCTCTATGCAGGGTTTTTTTTATTTTATTTTTTTGGGTTGCGGGAAAAAGTACGACTGTTAAAGATGCACTGTACTCTGTTATCGCTTTATTGAAGTCCCCACTCCTCGTGCACCTGCCCCCCATGATTTCAGTGGTGGGGGCGTCATCATGCCACCTTCCGGTCAATAGCTTTTCCCTTTGACGAAACCCTGATGCTCGGCATGGGCCATCTTTCCCTATGATTGTGCTCGCCGTTACCGGCGAAGAAATCACTGCATTCATGGCAAGGAATACCCCCCCCCCCCCAGTTTATTCAACTTTCTCCACAACGTCATGAAAGGTATAAGAATCTAGAGATGGGATTAAAATGAGAGGAAGGAATAAGATCTGGGTAGCCTAGTTTGGCTAGGTGATAAACATTCCTTGTAAAAAAAAAAACAAACAATTGAATCCTATACCATTAGCAAGATTGCTTGAATCTAACCCTTTAAATTAATTTATGTACTCAGAGGACTAAAGAAGCTGGACCTTCATACAAAATATTTTCTTGAAATTAAATTTTTTATATTTTTAATCGATATTAAAAATAAATTTTAAAAATTAAAAAAAATATTATTTTAATATATTTTTAAACCAAAAAAATATATTAAAAAACAACTATTATTATAATATCAAACACCTTTGTGATCCAGCAGAATATATCATGTGAAGAAGGCAAATATGTCCACTCCACGGCTATCAAATATACAAATTATTAATTTTTACAACTTAATAAAAAGACACAAAAAGCCAATAAAGATTAAAGAGAGCTCCAGCCTATGGACAGTTGTATGGAGGATTTCACTTTCAACTTTGCTGCTCTTCGATCAAGACCTACCCTATCACTTTCATTCGAAGCAAACTTCTCCAAGCAACCGACACCCTTCTCTTTCCTTCCTTCCCTACCTCTCCATGGCCATGAGAGTGAGACTATCGAAGGAATCTCTAGCAAAGACTTTCTTCTCCATCTCCCTCTCTAGGAATGTTCTTCAGAGGAACTTACGAACATATTTTTAACACGTACTGTTGGCACTTTTTTTCTCCAAACTTGGTAGATTAAATTATTTAACAATCCAATATAGAATTGAAAAGAAATATCAAGGAAGCCTATCAAACAAGGCAATTCTATTCTCCAAAGTGGGTCCGATGGACCACCACCTTGCCTTCTCGTCGCCCGTGGGAAGGATTAGCCTTCGAAACATCACATAGCTATCCCAAAGAGCAAACTCACACTCCAACTCAGAGCAAGAGGACACCATGGAACGTTGGCCTTGGCTTTTCTAGCACACCATGAAGATTCCACACTTCTTGCCTACCTTCCTAGATAGCTTGATCAAGTAACTCAACCCCCCCTCCCCCCTAAAAACAAATTAGCCATCATAGTAAATAAATTTAAAGACGCTTGCCCATATACTTATATATTAGAGATAGCCCTTCTTGTTTTTTTTATCTATTTCCACTTCCAAGAGAAACTTCTCTCCCTCTATGTGATATGGATCTTGAAGAGTGGGAGCTACTACCCCATGATGGGTTCATTGATTACCATGAAGATGGTGAAAAGAAGACTTTTGGGGCAAGCAAACGTAGTAGTCCTCGTCGTCCCAAGAGCATGGTCAACATGAACTACTTCATGTGCCCATCTTCACCACCGAAACATTCTAGGCTAGTTCCTAATCAACTTGTCCCGGTTCCAATTCAGTTGGAGCCAACAACAACAGCTGGCAAGGATGTCCCAGAAGGTCATGTGATCTCAAAAAAAGAAGTGATCTCCGTGGTACCTATTGACCTAGGTGCTGCGGTTCCTTCTGTGATCATGCCAGAAGTCAAAGAAGCTGATCAAGACTCAGTTTCTCAAGTTTTCTTCAAGAAAATGAAGGAAAACGAATTTGTCGACATGAAATTGGACTCTCCAAAGTCCTCTAGCAGTAAGGGTGGCTTTGTGCCTCCTCAAATTGATGCTGGTGCTACTTTTAACTTTGAAGACCAAAGTGATCATCAGGGCTATAAAGGTGATCAGGAATTGGATGCCACCAAGATTAGTTCTCCAAGGATCAAGAGCACTGGAAAAGAGAGTGGTACAAAAGGGGAGGTGAGATGGGAGGAGAATGGTGGTGGCTTGAATTTATGGAAGTTGAGCTTAACTGGGATTGGTGCTATTTGCTCTTTTGGTGTTGCTGCTGCTACCATCTGTATTTTCATCTTTGGGAGTCACCAGAGAAACAAGCAGCAACAAGAGAACCAAAAGCCGAGCTTCCAGATTTACACTGATGACAAGGTTTGGATTTTCTTTGTTTTTTAATTTGACACTGTATTTGATTTCTCAATCAAGCATATATATTTGTGCATATGCCAATTGTGCATGGATCATACGGTTGATTTCTTAATCTTGTTTTCAATGAAGTACTAAATATTTAAGATCACAGAACTTGAAAATAAGTAATCAAATGTAGCATGATCAATCATTTGTATTTCAAACACATTTTGATTTACGCTCATCCTTACTAGTAGATACGACATTTTTTCTCCCTCTCTTTGTGCTGGCATAGTTTTTTAAAAAGGGATTTGAATTTAAAGTACTATAATCAAGGGGAAAATGTGATTAGTTATCAGGGTATGCTTATGGCCATGATATGACAAGATCACTTTCTGATATCAATGGAATAATCACAGAGCAAAAACAGAGTATACATTTACGAGTGTCATGTATGAAAATGCCCCTAATTACCCCATTTTATTTCTCATGTCTTTTATGTACTAAGATTTTTATTCTTTCTGGGGATTCTTAATCTATAGTATGCACTCACAACTGTGGTCACAGAGGATTGAGCAAGTGGTTCACCATGCAACAAAATTGAATGGAGCAATTTCAGTCGCAAGAGGAGTGCCTATTGCTAGAGCTCACATTACCTATGGTGGTTACCATGGTGGTATCTGAGGCAAAAATCCCAGTTGCTCCCCTGCGTCAATTGTGGCTACTAAGCAAGTTTACAGAATGTTTTATATACATAAGCCCATAGGGTGGTCTCCATATTTTATACATTAAAAATATGTGATCTTTGTGTAGAAAATAGATTCCAGTGAATCCTGTATATATCTGAGATCCCTGTGGATGAGCCACTAGTTAAATGCTGGTTTCTTGTACGTGTGATTACAGCACTAGCTGAAAGTTTGTATTGGGAGTGACCCAAATAGCTAGTTTTCTGCTGCTACTCAAGCAATATACTTAATTAATGATGGGAATGCCTTGAACAGGTAACCAGAGCAATTCCATGTATGTGCAGATAAGGATGAGCGTGGATGCAGTCAACTGATAGAATCGTTTTTTATTTGCTAGTTGGCCTCCGTTGTCACTTGTCAGAAAGCTCTTATCCTCAATGTCTAATTGTCCTTGTTTGTTCCGAAAATGAATATTTTCTTCCTCTTATGGAGACTGCTGTAGGTGGTTTTAATCTTTAATATATTACACCAGCAGGCCAAATGGTCGTCACGGATTAAGCTTGCGAGATGCACGTCATTGCCATCCAATGAGATTTCTCTTGCAGGCTCTTTAAGATATTTGTGAAAAAGAAATGAAAACGACTGATTGATCAACACAGCAATCCAAGCAAACGAGATTTATGGAGTCGTGACCCCCTTGAGAAAGTGAATGCTTTAGCAGACAAGATTGGTGCAAGATGCTCAGTCTTGAAGGGATGATAGGATTGTGATGCAATCCACATTCTTCGAGTACTCAAATTTTTCGCAAGAATCTTGGTTACTTTGCTAGTTTAAAAGACACAAATTTTGTTAATTTTTTCTCCACCAAGACATCATATTGTTTTTTTTTTTTTTTTTTTTGCTATAACACTTTCTTTTACATCTACGGCTATAATTTGGTACGAGTTTTATTTCTTAATATTGTGTAAAACAATATTTTCAATATTCTTTTTTATATAGTGCTATAGAAAAGAGTGGCTCGTTGAAATTAATGCAAAAACTTTAATGTGATAATGCTTCTTTGTTGGCTTCTACTGTTTTCTGCATTAACTTTTCATTGACTTTTAACTTATTTTATGGAATTGAAAAGTTTTCATTCATTAATGATGAAATATATACTATTTATTTCATGTTTGTAGCTTTCTTTATGTTTTTATGTACTTTTTTCCCCCTTCTCAATCCTTTTCTATCAAATTTTGTACGGAGATAACAAATTGACATAAATATACTTGATTTTTCCCCCTTCTTCTAGTTGTATGTATAGTTTTTAATTGGTGTGTTTAGCATTGTGTTTCGAAAATAATTTTTAAAATTTTTTATTTTTTAATTTATTTTAAATTAATATATTTTTTTGATGTTTTTATATCATTTTAATTTACTAATGTCAAAAATAATTTTTAAAAAATAAAAAAAATATATTATTTTAATATGTAAAAACAACAACTACTATATTTTCAAACACAACCCTTAGGCTTGTTATCCAGAAACTTGTTCAGAAATACTGTAATGAAAGGAACATAGAAGTTTGTCGCTAAGTATTTGACCAAATAGAACCGTTCAGTTCCTATAGAACCTATCACTAAAATACCTCTTGAGGGGGATAAGCGAAAAAGGTTTTCCATGAGATGGAAAATAAAAATTATTCGCTCCACACGAGGTTTGTGAATAAGTGATTGTCTGATAATGAACAAAAAATTCTAAACATCACACAAAAATCCTTGAAATTTCATTATGTTTTAATCTTTTTCAGATAAAAAAATCTTCATAAATCTTATTTTACTCCATTTTTTTTTTAATTTCCCTCCATCTTTCATACTTATTTCTTCATATCCTAGACATTAAAGATTGTTTAAAAATTCTCAAGGCCTTAATTAATGTTTTAATATTTTTTTATATACACAAATTCTATAAGGGACCGTCTCATTTTGTGTTTTTATTTGCGTATAAAACAATATGATAAGTTAATAATCTTACTATTATATATGGAATACAAATAGATAAGTCATGAGTAGCATGTATTTTGGATAATCTCGAGTGAGCATTTTGGTACCCATATGGTTGAAACCTTGCTAACAACAAAAACGACACTGTTTATTTTGATATTAGAGATGCACTGGATGAACATAAAATTGCTCAAGCTTGAAAGGGTATTTTATTAGAAAGAAACTAAAAAGTGTGGTGTTTTCGTTGTAGAGATTTATGGTAATATTTTTTTTAATTTGATCCTCAAACTTTATTTTTCTTTAATTGCATCCTTTCACATCCAAATTCATGATTGATTTTATCAAGTATTGGCAAAGCAGAATAAAATTGAAACTAAGGGGACCAAAGTGGTAAACTAAGAAGAATAATTTTTTGGTTCCTTAATATTTCAAAAACTCAATTGTGGTAAACAAAAAATATATTTTTTTTAATCATTTAAGAAAAAAAAAAGACGGAAAAATAACTGGATTCCAGTTGTAGAAAAGAAAATCAATTGACACAATTCCAATCATGAAAATACTGATTTTTGTATCCATAGATTTTATTCGATCAGGAGAGTTCAGCTAGGTGTTGTTTGTCCTTTCCATCACTTAAAACGATAGATTTGAGGTTTTTCACGCCATTTGTGGATATCTGTGGCAAGGTGAGAAGGTAAAAGGTTGCGCTTTCACATCAAATGTAAATTATATCCATTCACAGCCATTGATGGAAAGGGAAATCCCTCGCCCAATCTGCGTTTTCATTGAAAGAAATTTTAAGCAAAACAATAGCATAGGATGTTAAGAAGAAAGTTAAATGTAACAAATGGGTATCAAGGCCTCAGAATTGCAGAAAATGTCTGTCAGAAGACTCATTCGAGTCATTCAGTCCCGAAAGATGGTTTGGTGAATGATATCATCATCGGCCCACCCAATAAACATGCACAAAATCAACAATCAAACCGTATGCACTAAACTAAATCAAGCATTCATGGATTTACTGTGCAGGATAGTGAATTTAGACCCAACATTCCAACACAAAAGGATGTGTCTATACATGTCTGAATTCACCTAAAAGTAAGGAACAGAGAAGACATGTTATGCTCCTTTCCCTCAAACTGAGGCGAGACCAAATGGGGCATCTCGTATTCTGAATAACCTTTGATTTTGTGAGGCTATTTATTTAATCCCTCTTGGAATCAATTACCCCTCTCAATCTCAAAACTAGAAAAAGAATAAAAAAAATCAATAAATATTCGAATCCAAACTATAAAAGGAACACAGAAATAGAAGTTCCGTACCCTCTCAAAAGAGATCCAGATTGTTGTACGCCTCTGTCTGAACCAGACGGTATTGTCTTGTTAAGAGACCTTCTGGTTATTCGAAGGCATTATTACAATAAAAATTAAAAGATGAAATAAACTAAGGAATGTCAAAGGCTGCTTGGAGGACAACTGGTAATGAAAAGAGCAAAATTGTCCCCTCAAAAGGGCCTTAGATTGAAACGACCGAAGACAAAACATCTTTCGATCTAATTTGATTTCTGCCTCCTAACTAAGCCAGCTATGAAATTGTTTCTCAATTCATATGGCTACTCAAAGAGGCAGTGGAAATTGAAGACATGAATCTGAAATTGAAATGGAAGAGAGAGTGCAGTAACAGAGACGGAGTTCGGGCTAGGCTTTTAAGGATGGGGATTTAGGGTTTCTTCTGGAATATTAGAATTACAAACATACCCTTTTAAGCGAGTCATCCAGGTTTTAGTCCTGCACAATTCTTCATTACGATTAAAATAAATACCCAGTCTGAAATATTTAAATACTGAATAAGATAATACAGATGATTTGAAAGTGTTTTTTTATTTGAAAATATATTAAAAAAAATTTATATTAATATATAAAATGATATGAAAACACTAAAATATATTAATTTAAAATAAAAATAATAATATTTTTTTCAAAAACATTTTTAAAACACAAAAACAAATAAATCCTTTTTATTTATATTTCTTATTTTATGTAAAATATTTTCTTATTAACAATGTTGTTTTTAATAAAGTTCAAAATAATTAAAATAAATATTTTAAAAAATCTCAGTAATTCAATCAAGTGAAAAAAATATTTTTGAAGGTAAAATTCTCATTTTCTTATAAAATGTTTTTGGATAAAATAAACAAATAATAATCTCTTTTTTATATGGCTGTAAAAAGTCTAATCTCATTTAAAAATATGACATAATCGATGATTTTATAAATAAAATTGTAATTTTTACAACAAACTATATGTAAAAAAATAATAACGTAGTTAGTAAATTCAATAATAATAAGTTTTATTTTTTTATTTAGTGATAGTAAAAATTTAACTTTATTTTTTTTCACTTTAAATAAGCTTTGAGATTATTTTTACCTTAAAAAGCTAGAATCTTCATCTTAATATTTTTCTAAATCTCTATCCAAGTCATCCTAAAACCCGTCTTCCCTATTTATCCTCATATGGAAAAAAAATTTTAAATGGTCGACTCCAGAGACTTTTGGTTTCTATATGCTCAAAGCCTACCATCATGGTTATCATCAAAATCATTGGCCTTTACACACACAACCATATATTCTTCTAAAGGTGAATTAGCTCGTCTCACAAACTTTTTCTTTCCAAACCTCTACGATCTGATCCATCTTAAAAACTGGTCATTTCAGTTTTTAAACCAACCATCTCATTTATTACTTCGATAAACTTTGTATTTATCAACTCCAATTATTGTCATGGCCAAATATCTCTATTTAATTTTTTTTTTAATCTTTTAGTGGTGATGATCTATTCTTAGATGACATTGTCAAGAACAAAAAATTAAGTTACTAGCATATATATATAAATAACTTTATACAAGTTTTTTTATCCTTATATTAAAAGTGAATAATATAAATTACTATCCCTAATAATATTTTGGATATTAACTTTTTTGTTGGTTTTTTATCTTTACATTAGAAGTGAACAATATATTTTCTTGTTAAAAATATTTTTTTAATATTTTTTAAATATAGCCCAGAGTCCTCTTGATTTTGACAAATTAGATGTAAAATCCATGCAATACTTTTTGCATGCAAAATTATTTTTTGAATTTTTTTCTTAATTTTTAAAACATGCTCTAATATTTTTTTTAGGGGTTTTGTTCATATGCAAGGGAATTTATTTATTATTATTTTTTAAAACATATATTTTTTTATTTTCCTTGTTGTTTAAGGTTTTGTTTAGCATAATTTCATTTTTTTCTTTAAATAAAACTGTCAAAATAGACCTAATAGCATGTTTACCAAACACACCCTTATGCCAAAACATCATTTATCAAAAAAATTAAAAACCAAACAAACCCTTACCCAAATGACCCAAATTTGACCCGATCAGGTTGACTTAAAATTTTTAGTTTGATCATAAACCAAACAAAAAATATTGGTTTGACCTGAAAAACAACTCAAATCTAAAATCAAAACTTAAAACGAATCGGACTTGTGAAAAACACATAAATCTAATTTTTTTTTATTTAAACGAATCAAACACAGAAAACTCAAGAACACGAAGAACATTCGAAGCAAACCTAGCCACATGACTCTCAGATCCTACCAAATACAACGAAATCAAAGGCATATGCATGTTGTAAATCATTCAAAGAATAAGAATCAAGCATCAAACATCAATGATTATCAATCAATAATCATGATTTGATCAAAATAGGGTTCGGTGCAAAAACAAAACCCTAGGATTAAAACTAAAAAAAAATATTGATGCAAAATAATCCTAAATTATTGATTAATCAAGTCTCGTGAAATGGCTAGTGCAATGAAATGGACCAAAATTAATTCAAATCATGGAGTTAAGACAATGTTCTTTCTAAAAACATGAAGAATCAAAACCTAAATTTGCCAAAAAAAAAATGCATTAACTACTGCCAAACCCAAAAATTTGCATTCCAATCCCCAAAATCAAGATTTTTTGGTATACCATTAATGAAAAATACTAGAAAGTATTTAATAAAAAAAAAGCTATTTTTTTAACAGTTCACAATAAAAAGGGAGGACCCTAACTACCTTTTTTAGTATATTATTAATGATACGATAATAAAAATAGATGCCTGTTAAATTTAGCACTAATAAAATATTAAGATGTTTATTTGATAACCTTATTTAAAATTAACAAATATTAAATAATAAAATAAAAATAAAAAATCACCTCCTTCAATATTCATGTAAATAATGAAACCAAAGAGCATCATCTTTAAATAATAAAAACTGATAAGCTTTACATTGTGCTTAGGAAAACCAAAGTCCACTAGCTAGAATCCGTTCCAAGACCCCCAATCAACTCTCTCAAAACCCATCTCAAGACTTGTTTCAAGACAAAGAGCATCATCTTTTTTTCCTCCTGAAATTTAAAATTATGTTTCGATTGTTTTCTAAAGTTTTTTTTATTTAAAAATATATTAAAATAATATTTTTATTATTAACACCCTTAAAAGAACTGAAAAACTTTTAAAATATAAAAACAAAAAAGCTTTAAAACATGTTAAAATGCCATAGAATTTTTTTTTTTATTTTTTTTTAAGTTTCCAGAAGACAATTAACCATTGAACGTTCAATTCTGCGTTGGCAAACCAGTGTCAATTAGGGGTGTTCAAAAATACTAAAAAATCAGAAAAAAAATAATTAAAACCGAACCGTGAAAAAAACCAATTAAACCGATTAAAATTTTTAAAAAACCGACCAGTTCGGTTTGGTTTGGTTTTTTAAACCTGGAACCGAAAAAACCGAACCGAAACCGAACCCGAACCGAAAAAATCCGGAGAAAAAACCGAGCCAAACTAAAAAAACAAAGCCAAACCAGAAAAAAACCGAGCCAAACTAAAAAAACCGAGCCAAACCGGAAAAAACCGAGCCAAACTGGTTTGAACCGCTTTTTGTTCTAAAAAACCGAACCGAACCGAAACCGGTCGGTTTGAACCGGTTTCGGTTTTTTAAAAAAAATATTCAATTTAATTATTTTTTTTTAATAAAAATCGAATTGAACCGAAAATAATCAACCTAATGCCAATCACTCCTCTCTAATTTATAGGATTGTTTCATCATTGGAGGAGTGGGGCATTATAGAGGGAGGGAATACCAACGTCATTTCCCTGCCTAATAATTCATATATATAAATAAGAAAAACAATTATTTAAATACATGAGACCCTAAAATAGAAACCAATATGAACATCACATGAAAGAATCAATAATGGAGATTACGAAAGATTCGTATGCACTAGCTAGCTGGCTTAACAAACAATAAATAAAACAGAAGATTGCTGTAGCGATCTTGCTTAGAAGTTAAAAGACATTAAGAAGGCTTGTCGATGAATATAAAAATGTTAGTTGAGTTGGACATGTACATCCAAGATGTATTCTTTGAAGCATCTTATAACAAAAAAAGAAAATTAAGTTTTTGCAATTCAAGTTCCCTGGACATGAATGACTGAGACAGGTGTTTCTCGTGCGGTGTAAGTCGCGTTCCTAAAAATTTTTAAATTTTTTTTTTAAAATATATTTTTGAAAATCTTCATATTTTTTTGATATGCTAATATCAAAAATAATTTTTTAAAAATAAAAAAATTTTATTTTAATGTATCTCTAAACAAAAAGTACTTTGAACCGCCACCGCCATCACAATCCCAAACATAACCTTGGAGCATCTCCAACAGGTGTGCTAAATGAAAAGTTAAATGTTAAAAAATATTTTATGTTTATTTTGCACACTCCAAAGGAAGTGCTAAACAAAATACTAAAATACATTTTCTCTCTCACAAACGATATTTCTACATATCTCTCAAAAAAATCAAAACCAACAAAGTGGACCCACTAAAAAATTAAAACAATTAAATATAGTCATGTGAAAAAAAAATAACATCAAACCTATTAAAAAATAATAAAATACTTGTTTCTTCCACTCCAATATAATTGACTCTTTAAATGGATTTTTTTTTAATTATATTTATAGTATTTAAAATGTTATTTTATTAATTTAGCTCTTTAAAATAACATTTTTTTATTAGAGATGCTTTTAGTCTTAGGTTTATGGTAGAAATTATTTTACTTTTAATTTTTTTAATTTTAAAATAATATTTTTATATATAATATGAAAACAATTTAAAATTATAAAAACATTTAATTACTCTTAAAATTACTTTTTAAACACGAAAATAAACTTATGGCTGGCTCTGGCCATCCATTTCTAATGGTAGAAAAACCATCATGGCACAAATATTGAGAGGCTTACCACAAGTACGGAGAGTTATTATTACATATTTGATTAAATTTACTTGGTTTTTTACTTGCTAGCTGTTTTTGTTTCATACCTTTTATCTTTTTTTTTTGGGTGTCATATCCTTCTGATTCAAAAACCGTAAAAAATGAGGATTTTTCTATGTATTTCAACATAGGAATAAAACTCAGTCCTGGAGAAGACGTGCTCGTTATTTGCCTACTCCTTGCATCACGACCCAAGGAAGAAAAGAACCATTCTCTTGATTGCCCACAAGAAATAACTTCTTGAATTTCTTTATCTTAAGAAAATAATCTGGAATTCGGACGCCAAAAAAGAGAAATCTACATGCATTCATAAGCATATATATATAACAATGGAGCACAGGAACAAAAAAATGGAGTCACAAACAAACAAATCACATTAATTATAATACAAAGTAATGATTGGTTACAGCAATATGAATATGCTTGACCAAAATGGTCATGGAGAGGAAGAAAAATAATGAAAAAGTCAAAGAAAAAAACACCCTCAAGCCCTCTTGCCCCCTCGATTCCCATCCATGCATGGAACACCCTAACAAATCCCTATACCATTTGGGGCAAAAGGGCTTCAAACAAATAAATCAAAAGGCGAAGAAAAGAAAACAAAGATGCATCAATCTCACATTTAGAAAAGGAGCTGCCCAAATGCAAGAGCAACGAGAGAAGCAAGAACAGCCGGCACAAAAGTGGTGGCATCGGAGGTAGGGCTAGGTGCTGGGGCATCCGCTGCTGCTACATTTTGGACGGCTGAAACAGCCATGAGCACAACCACGATAGCCAAAAACACTCTCATCTTCAATGCCTCCATTGTGAAAAACTTTATTGCTGGAAAAAACAGAGGCGTGGAGGCAGAAGAGAAAATGCAAGATTTCAGACAACGGGTGGTGGGCGTGGGATGCCTCGATAAGAGATGGCTCATACTTTATATAGTTGTTGGGGAGGAGACAAAAGGGGGTGTTACGGGCAGGCTGCCCTGAAAGACAGTTGATGGAAAGCACATGCACATGGTTCCCTTTCGAGCTGCCCGTTTGTTGGACAGGGTGGCTTCGATTGCCTTTGTGGTGCCATCCAGCTGGTGCCATCCAGCTGTTTGTGGCCATGTTTTGAGGGCGCCCACTATTTACTCTTTAACCGCGGGCCCTTTTTTCAAAATAAATAAATAATTGGAATTGAGGTTTTGAATTAAAAATTTTGAGTTACAATTATGACACTTGGATACCGTTTGTTTTGTTTGATGGATAGTGATTTTTGTTTTTTTTTTTTACTATTTAAGAAATTTATCAATTAAAAACAGTTTTTAATTTAAGAAAATTTGATTTAGTTTTCAGAAAATATATTTTTATTTTATTTTAGATGAAAAATATTTTTAAGAAGTTGTGAAAACTAAAAAAATATATTATTATTTATTAATTATATCATATTTGATTATCAATTTTTTGATTACTAAATATTTTATTTTAATTTATTTTAATTTAATAATTTAGAATCTGATTTAATTTGATTTTTATTTTAGCTTTGATTCTTGTTTTTTTTATTTATTTTTTTTATTAAAATTTCTTGTCTATCAGATTTGGTCCCTATTATTTTGATTACTATTTATTTTATTTGAAACAATTTATAAAATTAAATTTTTTCTTTAATTTCATCATCTTTCAATTTTTTATATTTGATCTTCATTCTTTTAATTACTATTTGTTTTATTTAAAATAATTTATTAAATTAAATTTTTTTAATTTCATCCTCCAACTTTTTTATGTCATATTTAATTCTCATTTTTTTTAATAAACTTGAGAAAAAAATATCAATAAGTTATTTTCTAGTTTATTTTTATAGCACAATCAAACACTAAGAAATATTTTTCAATTAATTTTCATCATGACACAATCAAATATATAAAAATAATTCACTTTTTAAAATTTTAATTTATATAGAAACTACTTTTTGATAAACAAATAGGTCTTACAATTAAAATCAGTCTGGTTTATGACTCAAGACCATGATTATAAATTGAATAAGTTAGTCTAGAGTCAATCAAATTTTTTTAAAAAAATTTAAAATAATGTTGTTTTAAAAAAAAATTTATATAAAAAATAAAATTAAGTTTTTTCAAGTTAACTAGCTCATAAATTAACCCGTTATATCAATCAAGTCAAAAATAGATAAACTCTTAATTGACTTTTTTTTGTTAGACAAAACCTTACCAGATTAAGAGTGTTTTTGTTTTTAAGCCTGCTTCTATTTTAAAAACAGACCACAAAAATAAATCGTTTGGTTATATTCTAAACACCTGTATTTTCCAGACTTCCCAAACCTTGTCGTCTTCCCCATCCTCTCTACCTTTTCTAGCGCCTGGTCATCCCACCTGTCATCATTTTGCTTCAGTTCTCCGAGAACCCAAACCCCTCAAGCAATTATAATTTTGTTTCAACGCATGGATGGATTTTTGAATAACCCAAATTGTTTAGGCGAGTTTTTTTTTTGAATTGAGATAATAATTTCAATTCAAGAGCCGAGTAAGCAGTTGGGAGAAATGAACTTGAAGGAGACGGCAGCGTTTGGACCTCAGATCTTCTTGCCTTCTCTTCGAAGGCGAGGAGGTTAAAATGATGAAAACCTCACAATATTTCATGCCATTTCCGAGCTCACATGGTGACCACACCCTCTACGATACCTGGTTTTAAAGGAACAGTCGAAGGG
>Ga0325410_1002150_pt1 | contig 21983 bp, 12 predicted proteins | sample PopdelMetagenome_16_FD_206182 | JGI IMG/M metagenome (GOLD analysis project Ga0325410, IMG submission 206182) | Populus deltoides microbial communities from Bellville, Georgia, United States - Xylem-PdIQD-R3 | ecosystem: Host-associated > Plants > Phyllosphere > Stem > Wood/Secondary xylem...
CTTTATCTTATTTCTATGTAGAATCTATTTAGTGAGAGAATGTGATATTGAAATTTGGTGATTGTGCATGGATTCTTGTATGAAAACTCCCATGTAAATCAAAAAATATATATATTTTTTTAAAAAATACTCTATATATACACAAATAGATATGATTAATTTGGCTGAACTGTTTATTCAATTAATTCATTGTTTATTAACTTATACATTATTTTTTAAGATACAGACCTTTTTCGTTGATATATAAAACATTTCAAATTAAAGCTCATGTACAAGCCAGAACTACTCACTCAAATTTTTATGCATGTCCCAGAAGATTTGCGAGCATAGTTTATCAAAGTTTTTAAAAATATTCGTAAAACATAAAAACAAACGATCCTTGAGTCAGTATAACAATTAGAATCAAATTTCTGAAGTTCTGAATTTGGTTCAAATGCTGGAGTTGTGTGTGTGTGTGTGTGTGTGTGTGTGTGTGTGTGTGTGTGGAGGGAGGGAGAGGGAGAGAGAGACGTGTGTGTGTGTGTGTGTAGAGGGAGGGAGGGAGAGAAAGACGTGTGTGTGTGTTATTCATAATAAAATTATCTGATTTAATTTTAATAAAATTGTATTTTAATTAGATGACGTGAAAAGCCTACCACCGCGTAAACAGTGGCGGCGAGACTTTCCTTGTTCGGGGCTCAACTACTTCTTTTACAAGTTCATCAAGATTTCAAAGCATCTAATAACAAATAGATTATGTGTCGTATTTTATAATAACATAACTAAATATTAAAAAATATTTTTCAACTCATTTTTTATTATATTATCAAATATAAAAAAATAACTCACTTTATAATAATTCATTTTCAGTAAAAACTAATCTGTCAAGAAAAAAAACTATTTGACAACAAACAAATAATTAAATTCGGTTTAGTTTGTTCATCCAAATAAATAAACAAATTGATGCATTCATTGGGCCATCATGTGTGTATATATATATATATATATATATGGATTGGACTTTTTTTTCATCAAATTTATCTCACCTCTTTCTATTGAGAAAATCCCATCTTTCTATCATATATCTAGTTCAATTATATCTCATTTGCTCACAAAATACCATATTAATTTACACAGCACTTCCATAAAAGGATGGTGGCAAGCAAAACAAGCTAATCAGTAGCTCCTATTAAATATTGCTTACAAACAATAAAAATAAAAATAAAAATAAATCCATGTCAAATCAAATGTGAGATCATCGAGGATGACGGTCGCCCTTTACGCATCTCTCACTGTCCCCTTGCTTTTTCCCGTATAAAAGGGTACAAATTAGGGCCCCACATGCACGTGTGAAGCCAAGTGGCCATCTAAAGACCCTTGTTACTGGACTAGACTTTCAATGTCCGAAAATAAATGGGTAGCGGATTAAGTTGGGCATGACACGAAAATAAAAATAAAAAAAAAAATTGTTTGAGTGTCCAGACATGGTTGTATGAAATTGACAAATAAAATCAAACGGTGTTTTGAAGTTTAGCTGTGAATATTTTTAAAAGAATTTTTTATTTTAAAATATATTAAAATAATATTTTTTATTTTTTAAAAATTATTCTTTCGAAATATAAAAATAAATTAATTTTAAGGAAAATTTTTTTGAAAGTTTTGTGTTTCTTCATTTTTTTTTTCCCTATGAAGTCTCATGCTGCTTTTCTTCAAAAGATTGTGTTATTGTGCTGATATAAAAGGAAATATCACAATATAAATAAATCATTAACTTTCCATCGAGTTTTATGTTTCTGTGGGCTGGTGGCTGAGACACTATTGGGCTTCGTTAAAAGATTTTAGCTTTGTATTATTATCTTTTACTGGGCTGAGATGCCTAATAATCTCGGCTCATGGGCCCCTTCTTATGGCACCTCATGGGATAATAAGTGAACAATATCAGCAATTGGCCTTAGGCGACTGGGTGTGGAGGAGCAAAGCGTTGCTGCTCACAGATTTAAACCAGGCGAGCCAGAAAATGTGAAAGAAGCAGTGCATTTTGGTGGTGTCGATGACTTTCGTGGTGTGTCGATGGCATTTTGCAGGAAAGTGAATTCCTGTAATTCACTTTCCTTGTTTTTCCATGTTTGGCAGCAATATAAAAAAATAGTCAAAGGAAACTGAATTCTGGTCAACACAGAAAACATAACTTTAACAAATAAAAGTGTTTTCTTTTTGAAAAGAACCAGAAAACACTTTTCTTTTCTTTCATTACACACATTTTTCTCTTCTCACGTTCTCTTTCTTTTCATTAGAAGCAGCAACAAGTATTTATCAACCAACCCAAATTTATCAACCAAGCCATAAAAGCACATGTTTTCCATTCTTCCTCACTCACATCCTGTATAACCGGCAGAACCAAACAAACCATTTCATCAAATCAAAGCAAAATCCCTACCCTTAAGATTACTGTGAATCAATCAAAGCAAACTGCCCAAACTTATCAAGGAATTAATCAACCATATCAAGGAATTAATCAACCCTTGCTCTTTTTTTTTCAAGTCCCAGAAGAAGTAGTCGGGGGAGAGAGGGAGGAGAACTGGGAAGGAGGAGCGGGAAGGGGAAGGGGATGGCAGAAACCGAACAGTGGAAGGGGAAGGGGGTGGGAGAAACCGAACAAGGAGAAACCAAAACCGAACAGGTGAAGGGGAAAGGGATGAGAGAAACCGAACAAGGAGAAACCGAAACCGAACAGGTGAAGGGGAAGGGGGTGAGAGAAACCGAACAATGAGAAACCGAAACCAAACAGGGGAAGGGGAAGGGGATGACAGGGGAAGAGAGAAACCGAAACCGAACAGGGGAAGGGGAAGGGGATGATAGGGGAAGAGAGAAACCAAAACCAAAACAGGGATGATAGGGGAAGAGAGAAACCAAAACTGGAATCGAAAAAGGGGAAGGGGAAGGGGAAGGGGATAAACCGAAACCGAAAAAGGGGAAGGGATGACAGGGGAAAAGAGAAAAAAACTAAAACCGAAGAAAGGGAAGGGGAAGAGGATGACAGGGGAATAGGATAAACCGATACAGGGAAAGAAAGAAAAAACCGAAACCGAAGAGGAAAACTCAGCACAATTGATAAAACTAAAAATTGTTTAATAAGGGGAATTAACATAATCAAATGTAAAAATGTTGATAACACTAAAAAGTATGATTTTTTTGCCACAATTATTGTTTTATTTTTCTATATTTATACATGCTTGTTTTATTTTGTTTTGATTAATTCATAATTAATGTTTGATTATAAGTTCTTAAAATTGAAAAAAAAATATAGTAATAGGTTTTACTTAAAAAATATTTCACAAACTTATTTCTATATAATATGATATGACATATATAGTTATATTTTATAAAATAAGCTATGTATGCATATATATATATATATATATTATAATAAAAAAATTCATCATTATATTTTTTAGATTTTATTCTTTTATTGTAAGTGATTAAATATTTATATTAAATATTTTATATATATTAGATAAACCTGAGAAAAAATTAATTCATTAATAAATTATTTTCTAGTTCATTTTTCATAATACAACCAAACACTGGAAAGTGTTTTTCAGTTTATTTTCTATAATATTACCAAATACTGGAATTCACCTTTCAGGAATTCACTTTTCCTAGAATTCACTTTTCAAAAGGAAACAACTTTTCTGCAAACAAACAGAACGTAAGCATTGTTTTTTGCTTAGCTTTGCCATCTACACTCACATACTGTCATTTTCTATTTGTAATTTTCCAACTTCATCTATATAACATATAATGCTATCATTGTAATTTATAGCTATATAATATGAATTTAATTATGTCTTATGAATCCTATATTTATAACAAAGTGTATAGCTGACGGTATTTGAGAGTGGTAGAGATTACTTTTTAAAATATTTTTTTTTGTAAGAAAATATATTAAAATAAAATTTTTAATAAAAAATAATTAATCATTGATAATAATAAATTTTATATGAATCAAATTCTAAGTGTATTAATAAGTGTTTCTTAACAATTTAATTTAAATTTTGTTTATATAATTTCACAATAAACATGCTAGTTGTTTTTTCAGTTTTTTTAATTTTATTTTATTTTTATGATTTTTACATGGTTTTCATATAATTAAATTAAATAAACATTTAATTTGAATTGACACCAGGTCCTATGGCAATCCAATCAGATCTAAACAATATTTTTGCAGCCATAGGCTTTGGTAGATGATCAGGATCTCATAGATCGGCAAATAAAATTATTGTTAATGATTTAAAAATACTACTGATTGTTTTTTATTCCCCCATTAACCAAGCCATAAGTATCATACTTCATTTTATAAACACTTGTTAGCTAAATTGGCTAAATCACAGTAACTATTGACTCAATCTTTTATTTATTTGTTATTATAAAATCTTAACTATATAAAAATAGAACAAACTAGAAACCCAACTTTTCAAATAACAAAAAAAAATATATATATATATAACAAAACATGATATATAGATATGCTAATTATCTAACTCGCGCTTCGGTACTGGTTGTTATTTTTTTCCCCAAAATAATACAAGATATGCATGCTACTTTGATGTGTTTTTTTACATAAAAACCTCAAAGTGTAAATCAAGAGGTCCATGTAAGTATTTAATTAAATAAATCGATAATCATCTATATAAATAAATAAAAATAAAATCATTAATACTAACCAAAGAGAAATCAAAACAATTAAGAGATGAATATAGATCAAGATATTCAATCACACAAAATAAGATATTCACTTGAATGTATTCACTGAACTTGTTTATTTAAATCAATAAAAGATAAATCCACACCGTAAAAAACCCGTGACCTAAAAGATAAACATAAATGAAATCGACTGAATGAACTCACTCTCTAAAAAAAAGTTACACAAGGCCGAACACTAAGGGTGAGTAAAAAAATAAAAAAACTGATTAAACTGAGAAAACCAGAAAAGAAATAACTGAAAAAAACAAACTGTGAAAAAAACCGATTAAAATTTTGAAAAAACCGAACAATTCGATTTCGGTTTTATAAGCCTGAAATCGAAAAAATCGAACCGAACCGAATCCAAACCGAAAAAAACTGAGCCAAACCGGTTTGAACTGGTTTTCGTCCTAAAAAACCGAACCGAAACCAGTCGGTTTGAACCGGTTTCGGGTTTTTTTAAAAAATTAGGTTTAGTTGCTTTTTTTGATAAAAACCGAATCAAACCGAAAATGATCACTCCTACCGAACACATCAGAAACATTATTTAAAAAGGAATATTTTTTATTCAAAAAAATAAATTTCATTTATATAAAACAAAAAAAATATAGATGAGTTACAATAATATCTTGAAAAATCAAACACAAACAAAATAATTTTTTTAAAAAATATATTCTAAAAAGATTGAAAAATTGGTGACGTAGGCATGAGACTAGAATAAACATATAGAAAAGAAATTAAAGAAAATAAAAATATATATATATTAAAAACAAACTAATTCAGAACGATATTATCATATAAAACCGAATTCCTAACAAATCAAATGTTGAAAGATGAAATCAGGAAAAAAACCATCACATAAAAGGATCTAAAAAAATAAAGGTGAAAATAAAAGAAAATTAATCAAAGAGCAAACGAATAATTTCAAGTGGAGGGTTATATTGAATTGAAAAATAGCTTTAACAAAAGAAAAAAAAAAGAATGAGAGTCAAATTGAAAAAAAATAAAATAACAAAAACTTTGATTGAAGGATAAAATTGAAAGCAAAAAAAAAATATCAAAGGGAAAAAGAAAAAAATCAGAAGAATAAGGAATGAAATAAAAAAACAAAACGTATGAGAAATTGTAACTGAAAGACTAATTTGAGAAAGAAAAAAACTTACATAAGAGGAATAAGAACGAAATAAGAAATTAAAAGAATGAGGATTGAAATTAGAAAAAAAAGAAGGAAAATCATGCATTTTACCTAGTATGAGATAGAAAAAAAAGGGAAAAAAGAAACGATCGTCAATCTGAACACTATACGTCGTCACACGTCACATCATGTAAAAAAGGACACGATAATGCATTCAAGGAGACAGTACAAGGTCAAGTTTGGCCACTAGGTGACATCACACGCATCGCTTGAATGACACAGATGTCACTCACTCATCGGTGTGTGCTTAACATGCATTAATAACTTTTATGATTAAAAAAATTAAAAGATTAAAGTGAAAATACCAAAACACCCTAATGACCCTGGTAATTACAAAAAAAAAATCATGTGAAAGTACAAAAAATAAGCCTAAATGCAAACCTATATATATATATATATATATTATCATATCTTACAACACAAACATACTTTTACTATACATGAATAATGGAAAACCAAAAAAACCCTTGTTCATATAATTTTTTGATCCCGAGGATAAAGAAGTATTTTTACATTTTGAAAGTTTATGAAAAGTTAAAAAAGCTCTTGGTCAACAACTCTAAGTTTTGTTGACTCTGGGGTAAAATAGTATTTTTATTATGCAAAAAAATTTGAAAAAGACCTAAACTCCCCCAAACAATCTTTTAATGATCAACATGCTAGTGAAAAAGACCAAAGCACTCCTAACATTAAGGCTTTTATTTTTTCTACTTATGGAAAAATAGATAATTTTACTTTAGCAATCCATAGTAAATTGTATTTATGGCTAGAGTGAAAAACTCAAACCCTATAATATTTTGGTTAATTATAGTTCATTGGTCTACGTTGTAACAGGTGTTAGAGCAAGTTTTTTAAAATAGTAAAAACAAATGTTCAAATATTAGTGACATATCTTATTAAAAAAGAAATAAATTTCAACATTGAATTGAATGATATTTTGATTTAATACTTAGATGGAAAAACATTTGATTCACTTTAGTTAATTTGGGTTGGCCTGCAAAATTCACGGGAATAATCCTAAAAAAAATAAATTGGAAAGTTCAATTTCAAATTAGCTTAATGTTAAAGGATTAAATTGATAAAAATAACATTTGATTAAAAAAAACAAAGTGAACTCAAGTTAACTAAGAAAACACCCGACATAAGTCATGCATGTCATTGGATTCAATAAATATTTTTATCCTAGAAATTATTTTTTCATTCAATTACATGACAATAAAGTGCATGATATTTTCTTTGTACGAAACAATATATTTTTTAAAAGTAAAAAAAATGTAATAAGCACGTGTGGCCGGGATAATAAAGGTAGATCATTGACAACAAATGATGAAATTGTATTCTTTTAGATTTGAGTTAAATAAATAAAATAGATAATTGATAATAAATGATGAAATTGTATTTTTTTTTAAAAAAATTGAGGGACAAAAAAAGCATTAAAAAAAAATTATACCCCGGATGTGGTGGATTAACATGTTAAACCTATTACCCAAATAATAGATTTAATTGGGTACAATGATTTGTTTTGTCAATTTGTTTTAAATCAAACATAAAATAACAAAAAAAAAAAAGACTATCTTCTTGGGCCTTAGTATTAAAACAAAACAACTCAGACATGTGGGCCTTCCAACCCAGCCTATGGGCTTGGGTCTTTCTTTTTGTTTTTTTTTAAGACAACATATGATGTGTTGTCTGTTTTATGTAGATTTCGACGACTAGGGGTCGCCAAAAATTTAGAGGTTTGATTTTCAATTAAAAAAATATTTTCAACTCATTCTGATCCAAATACCTAGAAAACATATTATATACCTTGATAAACATATCTATGACTATAAAAAAACAACTAAAATAACATAAATCAATCCTAAGCAAAACATTATTCTCGCTGTAAGGTTTACCTCCTATAGCATGAAGAAGGAAAAAAACACCCATGTCAAACTTTTTTCATGAATGGAATTCATTGATACAAAAATTAATCATTTTTATTGTTGGAATCGTTAATAATGATGAAATTCTCTTTCCACACGGGAATTTAACAAGTCTCTGTCTCTCTTCTAATAAAAAAAGAGTAAAAAACAAGAGAAACAAAGTTTGATACTAAAATTGAATTTCAGAAAATTAAAGGGATTGATTAACTAAATGAACTTTTCAATCAAAATTCTAATACGCCATCTATTATACTTGTCCTTTGCACTTTAGTTCTATGTCTTTTAATCCAGCCTTTTTTTCTAAGAAAATATGTAAGTAGGTCCTAATTTATATTCAAAATGGCTCAATTATGCAAAGAAAAAGTTTAAAGACCAAATTGAAAATTTAGAAAAAATCATTCTTCTAATTAATAGTGATTTGTGAAAGAGTGAACAACAAAAATGCTGCGTGAAAGTCCCTAAAAGCTTAATTTTTGTTAATAAGATATCTTGATGATGGAGAAAGAATTTAACTACTCTGTGCTGGTCAAATCTTTGTATGGGTCAAATTAGTTTAATGTTCATGAACATTATGAATTTATGGAAATCAAATGGTGTGTGTGTATATATATATAATAACAAACTAAATAAATAAGAATCTTCATAAAAAATGAGACATTTTGTTCTATTCTTCCTAAAAAAGAGGAAAAAATTGTCAAGATATTTTCAGTAACATGCAACATTTTTCCAACTCTTCCATCTACTATTTTGTTTGAACATGTCTTGATAAGTTTATTAGGTAAAATTGCAACTAAAGACTTGGTGATTTTTAACTTGAATTATTTTTGTCAATAATCCAGGCATTTATGAGTGACTTAGCGGCTAAACATGCTATTTAGTTACCCAATTAAACTAGATCTAGATATAAACAAGGAATTAAAAGAAAAATTAAAAAATATTAATTTAAAGTAAAAAAAATATTTTTTATTTTTTTAAAATTATATTTAATAGCAGCACATTAAAATAAATTTAAAATATCAAAAAAATATTAATTTCAAGTAAAAATATTTTTTTTCAAAATTTTTTTTAAATATTTTTAAAACAAAATAAATAGCATCTTGTAACCCAACTTAACCCCTGATCCCAAACCGTTTTCACCCAAGAACCATACCGCCACGTTGATACATATTGTCTGGTAAACTATATCCTGACCCCTACATATTCAATAATTTTCATCTCCAGCCTTTATAATTTATTTTTTCATTAATATTCATCTTATGGTTTCCAAAAAAACTCACCTCATCCATTGGAAAATTAGGAGGAGAAATTATTATACACTGCTGATATATAATTCTTCCAGCCAATATAAATGGGATCTCTTCCATCCAATAAATAAAAAAAATATTTTGACAAATCTTATTATTTCATGAACGAAGAAAATTAACATATTATTTTTTTCACCGTTCATTTCTAATAACCAAAACCTTTATATATTTGATAAACCTAGTAAAATTAAAATAAATAAAAAATTAATTTAATACTTTGACTTTTAGTTATTTTATATCAGTTATTTTGATTCTTAATTATTTCATGTTATATCTTTTTAAAAATACAAAAAATCAATAATTGAATCTATTTAATAATGATGGGATTTTCTTAACTAGCCTCGTTTGTTTCACGGAAAATAGTTTCCTGAAAATCATTTTTAAAACTTTCTTGTATTTGTCTGTCATTAGAAAAGTTAATCAACAAAAATACTTTTCAGTTAAAGAAAAATTTGGCTTGGTTTCTATAAAAGTTTTTTCCTTTCATTTTGGGTGGAAAACACTTTCAGAAATTGTGAAAAATTTAGAAATGTTATGTTATTAGCTAATTATATCAAATTTGATCATCAAATTTTTGATTGCTATATATTTTGTTTTGATATTTTTTTCAATTTCATTCCGTAGAATTTAATTTAATTTGATTTTTATATTAATTTTGGTCTTTATTTTTATGATTATTATTTGCTTTTCTCTTATCATTTTCTTAATTAAAATTTTTTATTTATCAGATTTGGTCCTTATTCTTTTGATTGTTATTTATTTTATTTGAAATAATTTATGAAATTATAATTTATTCATCTTTCAACTTTTTTATCTATTAGATTTGATCTTTATTATTTTAATTATTATTTATTTTATTTGAGATAATTTATAAAATTATATTTTTTTCAATTTTATTCTCATTCAACTTTTTAACTTGTAACACTTGTTTCTCATTATTTTAATAAAATTAAAAAAAATATTAACAATTTATCTTTCAACTTATTTTTCATAATATAGCCAAACATTAGAAAATGTTTTTCAATTTATTTTTTATGATATTACTAAACATCAAAAAATAATTTACTTTTTAAGAATTTATTTTTTAAAAAAACTACTTTTTAAAAAAATTATTTTCCAAGAAACAAACGGGCCAATGTGTTATATTTCTCAAAAAAAGAATATGGAAAGATCAATAATGATCTCTTAAAATTACAATATTAAAAAATCTCAAACATAAGGAACTGAAAATAAATAAAGTGAAACTTACGAGGACTAAAATATAGTTTACATAAAACCATCTCTATCCAAGGTCTTCTCCAACTCCAAGTCACTCATCAAACACAACACAAGGCCCTCAAATTTATCACACACAAAGAAACACATGCGTTTTTCCTCTGCTCTTCAAAATCACATAAACCTCTATTATTCCAAATTTATCCCTAACCGACTTCATATCCAGTCTCCATTCCTCTTGGTTTTCTCGTAATTTTCTGAAAATCCCATCCCTTTCTTGCACCGCATCCCGCCGGCGATCTGTCTTCTCCGTTTACGATAAAAATCTCTCTTAATCAATTGCAGTTAGGGCTCGTGACTTACTTCTAGAATCTTCAGATTTTCAAAAATTAGGGTTTGGTTTTGGATTCGATTAGTGATTGGTAATCGACGATTTTGAAAAATTAGGGTTTTTACAGTTTCGATTTTGTTAGGGTTTCAACTTCAAAATTTTGAGAAGTCGGGGATTTAGTGAGGATGCCGAGAAGTTCCCGACACAAATCGAGCAAGCATAGCTCGAGAGAGTATTCAGATTCGGAGAAAAATTCGAGCTTGAAAGAGAAAAAGGCGGCCGCTGCGGTGAAAGAGGAGAATATTAGCAATAGTAGCAGTGTTAGGGTTTCGAGCGAGAAGAGAAAGTTAGATTTGAAGGAGAATAAAGAAAATAAGGAATCTTTAAATGGGGAATATGTAGAGGAATATTCCTCCTCTTCGTCAAAGAGGAGAAAAGATAGAGCAGAGGAAAATAATGATAGGTGGAATGGTGGAGAGGAGGAGAGAGGGGAGAAGAAGGGGAAGGAAAAAGGGAGCGAGGAGAGGTCGAAGAGTAGGAGGAGGGATGATAGCGTGGAGAAGAAGAGTGAGGGAAGGTATAGGGAGAGTAGTAGAAAGGAGGAGAGGGAGAGGGAAAGGGAGAAGGAGAGGGAGAGGGAGAGGGAAAAGAAAGGAAAAGAGGGGAGAAGCGAGAAGCGGATTGAGGTTGAGGAGTATTCGCGTGGAGGAAAACAAGTTTCTGAAAAAACTGGTAAGGTAACAATGGGTTGGCTTGTAATGGTTGGAATGTGTTCTTTGCATGTCGGATGTGGGTGTTTGTGGATTTGTGTGCTGATTTTGTTTGCTGTTTGTTAAACTACAAGAATGCTGTTTTGAATTGTTAGAAGTGATTGCTGAAAGTTTTTTTTCTTCTTAATGAAACAAGGGAAAGTTCAGTTATTTGTGGTCTTGGAGGGCACAATTTAATAATGCGTAGCTTTAAGTTTTCTTTTCTTTGTGAATTTTACTTGTGCTTGTTGAGTCACCTCTACCTGGCCTGTCCCTAGAGTCTTGTGTGTTGAAGTGTCTTTAATAAGTTAAAATGATTTAGATTCTACTAGTTGAAGAGGATTTCTAATCAATATCTGGAATTGGTTTATGATATTTTAGATGTACATTTAATAAGAATTTGAGTGTCACTCATGTAATAAAAAATGTTTATTTTCATTTTCATTTTGGTTTAGACTGAAATGTGAAATTTCTCCTTTTGAAAATGGATCCGCAGTGATTATGAGAAGAAGGCCTGCATTTAAGGCACATAAGAAATCCAGATTAGAGTCTATGATACTTGCCTGTGTATACGAGACAGTCCTTGTAGGTGTAAGGAAAGGGTTTCAAATGCTTATTCTCTAAATTGTTATATGTAGGGTATGGAAAATTGAAAATGGACTTGTGATCTGTTAATATGGTGATCTCACCTTCCCTAGTTTGTTAAGCTATGCACACAGATTTAACGTAACTTGCTCATGTTTTTTGTGGATGATTTCTAGTTATTTGATGATAGAAAAAGTTGACAGTAGAAGAAAATATATCAGTACTTCGTTGCCCATTACATGTACCCCTGGACATGGTTGATCATGACACAATTATCCATATAACATTGAGTGGTTTGATCTTCAATCCAGTTTTTCTGATCTGTACTCTTTTAAGTACTTAAGATGCACAATCCATTTAACTGCGGGTATGGATTTGAGAACAGAGTCTTTTCTCTTCCAGTCAACTTTTAGTGTCCTTACAAGATGTTTGGTAGAACCTAATGGAGTATAATTGAATGCAATGGAAGAAAAAATTGGTGCTTGTTTCATTCTTCATTACATTACTCCACACTCCATCATGTTCCCCAACATATTTATAGTGTTTTTAAAAATCCTATTTATTTGAAGTTGTTTTCTTGGAGACAAGGTAATTAAAGTATTTCATTTGATTTTACCGATACTGTGCATTAAGAAATTACAGTTATGTGTAAAATGAGTCAATGAAGATATCATGGATGGCTATTTTTTTGGTATCAATGCCATTTACTTCCACTCCTACTCAGTGAATGTGTTGTCTACTTTACCACTTTAGCTGGAGTTTGTCAAGTCCTTTGACATTCAACATGTGTTGAGGGACCTAGGGAGTTATTAGATTGCTTGAAATAACTGTAGTATCATGCACGGTTACCTGTTTTCTCAATTGGTTATTTCAACCTGACATGGTTTTTCTGGTGCATTTGATGCGCAATCTTCTATTGCATGTAAGCTTTGTGTCATTTGGATTCTTCTTGAAAAGCAACAGACAGTTGTGGTGATTGGAACATAGCTGCAAAAGATCTCGTTTATACAATTTTGTTAAGACTCTATGATATATCTCCATAGATGAGTTTGGAATGTTAAATTATACCTGTTATCCGCATCTTCTTATTTTAGTTAGTAATAATTTGGAACAAGGTGAAATTTTCCTCTGTATTTTCACATTGTTGTTACTGCACCTTATTCTTCATGTGGGTTTCAAATTGCCTTACAAATTTTTGTTTTCTATCTTCTTGAAGTGCTTCTTAAGAGCTGTTACTGATATCTTCCAAGTTATTATGAACGAGGATATCTTTCCTATCCTGCATTCAAAGAGAATATTTTATGAAGTAGTATTAGATTAGATTGGAAATACAGTAATTTGGAGAGGAGAACATAGAACATATTTCTTTGTGCTATTTTGTTGGATTTAGTGAAGCAATCCAACGTATTTCATATTGCCTTCATTTGTTTTCCTGAAATTATGAAATGAATGTTGTTGACAATCTTGTCTTGGGTGTTGGATGGTTTAATAATGTGAGGAGGGAATATCCAGTCACTTTAATAATGCTTAGTTTGTCTTGATTAGATATACTGATAGGCACATGTTTAATTGTTACATAATGTTGGCTATGTGTCTACATGGGGGCTTGCTACCTGTTTTTGTCATTCCAGCAGCAGTGGTGGTATATCTTTGATTATTTATTTATAACCCCCCTTCTTTACACATAAGCAGCCTTAATGTTTTACTTTAGATGTCTGTACACTTCTTGCAGTTGGGATATCATGGTCCCGTTGCTTGATCCTCTTTATTTTTCCCCCCATCTTGGCTCTTCTTGCTGAACATCAAGTTTACGTGTTGATTTATGCTTGTGGCAGCAAATGATCAATTGCGAAGTCCTGAATCAGAGAACCAGTCTGATAGACGAATTAGGAGAAAGAGAGATGATTCTGTTGATGGGGATAAGCAACAGGATGATTGTGGAGATGCAAATGGAAAACGCTTATCTTCAAGGGAGGATGTTGTCAAGGATGGAAAACCAAAGGATGAGAAGCACAATGATGATAGATATAGAGACAAGTACCATGAAGACACGGGCAGGGAAAATAGGCATCGAGATGATAAGCAAAAAGATGAGCGTGGTACAAGAGATAACATTAACAGCAGGTCTGATGAGAAGCATGCAAGGGATGAGAAGGATGGTCCAGAAATTCGGAAGAAATCTAAGCCACAAGACGGTGACCGTGAGCGTGATCATGATCACGAGTTTGATATTGTCCGTGACCATGATCGTAATCGTGATAGGGAACGAGACCGTGATCGGGACCGAGATAGGGAGAGGGAGCGAGACCGTGACAAAGACCATGAACGTAATCTTGACTATGACGGGGCACATATTGATGATCGTAGTGCCAGATACAAAGATAGCAGGGGAAGGAAAAGATCTCCTGAAGATCATGATGACTATAATGATACTAAATCCAAGGGTATCAAGGCACCTTATCCTGACATGGAAAAGAAATCTTTGAGTAGAGTTGAGTCGGATGACAGGGGAAGGTCTCAATCACGGCAAGCCCATCTAGATAATAATGTTAGCAGTAATAGACGGAGGACTTCCCCAGACACCAGTTCACATGGGGCTGTTGAAGAGTACAGGTAACTATCAATATTTCTGAAATTAGTGAAGAGATAAAATGACAATTCCAAATTGATATTTTATCTTTTGGAAATTGTTAACTTACAGACATGTGCTTTAATTCTGTTTGTGAAGGTTGATTTGATTCAAAGATTTCTTTTGTATATTAGAACTGCTGCTCTACTTTGCTTATGACAAAATTGAAGAGCCATTTATTGGTGTAATAGATTGCAGTACTTTTATGTCACACTCATGTTCACTAGCATGTGTGAATAAAATAAAAAAATGAAATCAGTCTATTTTTATCTAAACAAGTATATTTTTATCTTTTTGTGGAGTGCTAGGGTTCACACTTCTTAGGCGAATATTTTATTTCCATTTTCAGTCATTTGCTTCACACTTTTAGTAGTAGGTAGATTACATTCATGTATAATAAAGAACCTATCTCTCTGATTATTGACCTATTTCTAAGATTGATGTCCTAATTAAATTATTTTTATGTGGAACCCACTTCAATGATCAAACAAAATTTTATAGTTATTTACTTCTCTTAGGTAATTTCTTGAATCAAACTGGAAGATGGTGATGGTTTTTATTTTTTCTGTTATAGGCATTTCAAAGCAGAAGAATCAAAGTACAGGGATGCTGTGATCGAACAGAGGTCGAAAGCAATTTCTTCAAGAGAGGCTACTGATTTCCCAGTAACATCAGAGAGAGCATCCAAGTATAGGTCTTCTGATAAACCTATTAAAATGGATGATGGCCATCCGGGTGAGTTGTCGATTGAGAGGTCTTCAAGTTCTAGAGCTTCACCCCGGAGCTTGGTTGACAGATCCCCTTCATCAAGCCATGAGCGCAGATATACAAACAGAACTGGTGTCAGGCGGAGTGTTGACATTGAAGAATCAGCGAGGAGGAGAAGTGGTTCCATCAGTGCTAGAGATTTGCCCTCTGCTGATGACAGACTAGGTCGGGATTTACCTTTGGAGAAGCCTCTATCAGATGAGTCAACTCCAGCTGATTCATCCTTTTATAATAGAACTAATCAGAACAATTCTGCTTTGATTCCTCCACATGCCTTCAGGGGTGGAGGTGGCAGCCCATCTTTTATGGGTTCACTAGAAGAAGATAGTAGAGTTAACACCCGCTACAAGAGAGGAGGCGGCGATCCCAATCTGGGAAGAGGTCAAGGAAATGCTTGGAGAGGTACCCCAAACTGGTCTTCACCCATGCCAAATGGTTACATGCCTTTCCAACATGGGCCGCATGGAGGTTTTCAAGCAATGATGTCTCATTTTGCATCTCCACCACTGTTCAGTGCCAGGCCTTCTATGGAAATTAACCACTCTGGCATTCCTTACCACATACCTGATGCTGACAGGTTTTCTGGTCATTTGCGACCACTTGGGTGGCATAATATGATGGATGGGTCAGGACCTTCTCAAATGCATGGATGGGATGGAAATAATGGTGTGTTTAGGGATGAACCACATACATATGGGCAAGAATGGGACCAGAATAGGCATCAGTTGAATGGTAGGGGGTGGGAAACTGGCACTGACATATGGAAAACACAAAATGGTGATGTGAATATGGACTCACCAGCAGCTTCTGTGAAAGAGGATTTTCCAGTGCAGGCACCTATGGAGAATGTTTTGGCTGGACAAGTAGGTCACCAGTCGCAAAATGAAAATACTCATCAAAAGGTCCAAGCAGAAATTGTAGTAACAAAGTCAGCTGTTGCTTCAGCAAAAGAATCTTCGAGGTCTATGCCAAAAACTACCCATGAGAAGATGCCTGATCCGCCTAAAACGCAAAGTAGTGATGATAGGAGTCATTTTGCCCGTGCTTATCTCTCTAAGCTGGACATTTCAACAGAACTTGCCAGTCCAGAGTTGTATAGCCAATGTATGAGTTTGCTCAGCATGGAGCAGGATGCAAATGCTGATGAAGATATTGTTATGCTTGTAAACTTGAAGGCAAGAGACTCTATCTGTCATGCACGGCCTTGTATGTGTATGCTTACCTTGTTCTGTTTATAATTTATTTTTATGCTATTGTGATGTGACAGGATGGTGCAAGAGCAGTGCCAAAAAGTTTCGATTCCATTTACAGCCTTTCACTTCTTCCTGCCACAAAAGATTCTGTTTTTCAGGTAAAATCATTAGGGATTATATAACAAATTATTTGTGATTAGTCTCTGCATGTTTGTGAATCCAGTCACGATCAATTGGAGTCATTTGAAGAAGCACGGTGATTTTTTTTGTGACCTTCTATCTACTTATTTTGTTTGAGGGAAATAACCAGGATTTCCTACTTGTTAAGTGGAAGCAAAAATTGCTTAGGCGTTTAATTAATGAGAGTTTGCAGCTTGTGATGCCTACCTCTCTTTTGCTGCTAATTACGATTGCTAGAACTGTTTTTTCCAACCCATAATTATTGTTCATATACAGAGATATCTTTCAGATATACAAGTCATCTTGCCACTGTGTTAATGAGGATAATGCGTATTTCTATTGAGATCTGGTAAAAAAATAGGGGAGAGAGATTGGATGTAGGATAATAACCAAAGGAATGGATGGTATATAAAGCATGATCTAATGGATTTGGTCTGCACTTCTTTTTGTTGGTGTTGCAACATTTGCATATGGCTGTCATTTCCAATCTGATTCTGTCTAACTGCAAACAGTATTGACTTGGTCTTAACTTTATTTTTCATATTATGATTCTCAATAGTTTTTAGATTAATTCTTAAGTGCCATTTCTTTCACTCTGACATTCTGGTTCCATCCTTGCAGAGAGCCATGGATTCCTACAAGAAGGAGAGAGTAGGTCTGAGGGGCTTGCCAATTGTTAATGGTGGAACAATAAATGCTATTTCAACTACTGAAGTAAAAGAAGAGCCTATTGATGATGGGCAAAAAGCAGAAGAACCGGTTTTAAATCAGGATGAAGAAATGCATGACGTTCCAGAGCTGAATTTAGATCAGAAGAAAGCTGAAGATGTTCCACTTGCTGATACCCGTGAGGAATCGGTAGAACTTGTTTCGAAGGATTATGCTCAGGCTCGCACGCCCTCCCAGGATTTTCCTGATCAAGCTCTTAGTCAAGATAATCTGGAAAAGCCTGTAGAAATTCCTAGTGGTAATAAGATTGATGGGGTGCCATCTGAGCCGGGCAATTCAGAAGGTGTAGAGGGAAGCATCCCAAGCCCTGATAATGCTTCACAAGCTTCCTCCATATCACCTGCTGAAGGTGTAGAAGATAATGCTTTGCAATGTGCTGAAGAAGGGCGGGGGTCTGGTGATGCAATATGTGGTCCTTTATTTTTTTCGGATGATTCTCTCAAGGCATCTGGGGCTTTGATGCCTGGATCAAATGAGTCTGAGTCGGTAATTTTAAGTCGGATACATCATTCTCCTGAAAGTACACATTGAGACAATTTCTCTGTTCTTTAATGCGTTTTGCGTAAAAGTTATTGTTTGCTTTCCCAATTTTTGTTGCTTCTCTTTTTATCAAGGAATAAAAGGAAATCTGCTCTTTGGTTCCTCTGGACAAGGGGTTTTGTGAGCCATTCATGTCATCTGCCAATTACAATTCCATGCTTTCCTCTCATCTTCTTCCAGCTTGCATTCATTGTGCTTCGATGATCACATGCTTGACATCCATACTAGAGGCCTGCATCAAATAATTTATCTTTCATGGATACAAGGTGAGAATTTTAGGTTGATTTGCTTAAGATCCGACTGCATATGCACATCGAGTTTGTGATCACACTTGCATTGGAACATTCTCGGGTGCTTTTCGGCATCACTGTTATACACGTCCTCGGAGAGCTTGGACGTGATATTGCAATGATTCTTAGAAGTTAGTCAATGTCATGATATTCACCGTGTATTCAGCTAGTAGTAAAAAGTACCTGCATTTTCACTCACACAAGCTTTTCATGCCCATTATACAAGATGGTGAGTGGCTATGGAAAAGAGAAGTGCTTTCTTTATTTTGCGCCCCCCTCCTCTCAATCCTCCAGACATCAAAATTGGTAGATTTAAAAAGGAAAAAATCAAGGAAAAAAAGATACAAGGAGGGAAAACAAGGTATCCACCAGAATAATAAGAAGCTCATGCAATTATGATACACCAAGCTCCTCCAAGGTCCCTCGTGCTTTATCCATGTTCATAATTAACCAACGACAAACATTGTAGACACAAATTTATTGACACTATTCAGTGTAATGGTGTCTTTGCTTCTGTTAACAAAAATTCAAATACAGTGCTAATTAGTCATTAAAGAATTGATTGAGGGCATGTGTTTCTTTTATTACATTAAAATAATCTAATTGTCTTTCAAATCAAACTAGCAAACAAAACTAGCAAACAAGAGTGGTGATGTCTTTTTATTTTTTTGAAATACAGTAAAATGACATTTAAATTAAAAAAAATTAAAATTAAATCATGTTTTTAGAGATTTTTTGGTTTTTTTTACTCATTTATTTTTGTTATTACGAGGTTTATCAAGAGCATTTTAGTCTATTAGCAATGTTTAATTATTAATTAAATTAAAAAAGTTGTTGGCGCGTGCCTTATACGAGCTAATATGTGATTTGTCGCCAATAAGACTGTTGGCGCGTGTCCTGTACATTTCTTGGTTGCAAAAAATGCCTTTCTACCATTTTGTTAGAAAAGTTGCCATGTCCTCTTTCTTACAGTGCAACACATGTCAGTGATCGTGGAGTGATTTGTCGCTAATGAGACATTCTTTTCTCTCTCATCTCTTGAAAATAAAATGTTGGTCTTTTTTGTTGTTAATATTTTAACTCTAGTTCCTTTTCTTTTGATTTATAATTTTGTTCTCTGTCTTTTTATAAAAGTTTTATTTATTTTCAATTTTGTCTATCAATTCCAATTTTTACATATATTATTTCTTTTGATTTTTAATTTTTTTCCCTTTATAAAAGTTATACTGGTTTTCAATTCATCATTAAATCCAAATTTCTGGTCCCTATTTTTTTTTATTTTTTTCCTTTTGTTAAATTTATTTTCATTTTCAATTTCACCCTTCAATAAAAAAAATATTTTTATTTTTTATGTCAATTTTGATTCTCATTCTTTTTATTTTTTTATCATTTTGTTAATTTGTTTTTATAGTTTCATCCTTCAGTCAAATATGAAATTTAATTTGCATTTTAATTTTAATCTTTATTTTTTTTAATTGCTATTTTTTAATCCTTTTGTATAATTGAAATTCTTTTTTCATTTTCATCCTTCAATATTTGATAGAATGAGAATTGAGCTTCGTGTTTTTTCCTTATAGGATGCTTTGGGTTTGATGATTCTAGTCAGGAGTTTGAAAAGTTAATACAAGTTGATATTTTTTTTATAAAAAAATAGGCTTTGAAATTCTATTTAGTTTTTTATCAAGTTATTTTAATCTTATGGTTTGGGCTACAGTTTAGTGAGATTTTCCGTGTTGGCTCAACCTTGATTACCTAGGTTACAAATTTATCATGTTAACTCGGGTTTATCAAGACCGATTTATTTAGGTTTTTTTTTACCCAATTTCATCATTTCATATTTAATGGGTTATGAATTAAGTAAGATCATTTATCCCCTTTTAAAAACATGTTTTCCCCATTTCATTTTTCTAGTCGGGTTTTTGTTCCATGCCGCGAATTCTTTTCCTTTTTTAAACTCCACCTGCAACACCTGAACATTATTTTTTATATAATAATATAGTACGACCTCATAGTGAAGCATAAACACCGGAACTAGTTATATCTAATAACACGTATATCTAAACTGATAAAAGAATCATGTGACTTTCATATTTTGATGCTACTTGATCTTAATGTTAATAGCATTGTAATAAAACTCTGGTTGGTTTCGATAAGTCAACCTGACTCATTAACCTTAGACTGGTTAGGTTTCATGTCAAACGAGGTTGAGTATTAAATCAAACCTTTTAGATTTGATGGGTCAACCTGCCATTCGATCTATAAATCCTTCCATGTATATTTATTATTATTATGTCTTTAATTTTTAGTCCGATTTCTATTAGTTCTTTTACCATTGCCTATTATACAAATTAACAAAATTTATACATGTCAACTATATATATATATATAATCTATAAATTTATTTTTTAAAACCGTGTTTCTCCTCCAAACTCTACTTGAAAATTAATATCTTCTTATTGAATATTCCATACATAAATATTTTGATTTCATTTAGAGGGGAGTTTTTGGTTACGAGGTTCTTCATTTCTGACATAAATTAATTTATTGATATTAAAATTTAATTACTTCTAAAGTGAAAATATAAATTACTAAGATTTTTAATTATTTTTTTTTTATAATTTTCATAAAAATGAGCTTGTGATCAATGATGATAACTTCGAGGAAATTATATTTTTATATATTTATGTAAGCTTATGCACAAGCACTTTATGACTTGGCAAATTCTTCCTTATTTACAAAAAAGAACTAAAAGTGTATATATGGTCAACACTTTTTTAAAAAACTAAACACCTAAGAAATGATCGAATTACATGTTTAACTAAAGTTTGCCTAATTAAAGTTTTAACTCCAAAATTCAAACAATAAGTAAAAAAAAAAAAACTATTGGCTAATTTGAATTTTAACGAAATATTAAAATATAATCATTTCTTCCTATATATATTAATTATCTTTGAATCATAGGAATGTCAGTAATTTTTTTTTAAATTTTTTGCGATAACTATTTTATAAAGATTACACCAAGAAGAAATTTAATCTTAATGCGCAAATAAATATAATAATTAATGGCTAATTTGAATTAAGGCTAATATCCCCTTACTTAAAGTGTTCAACCAAGCCCCATATCCGTAGAGCTTTAACGGTGGACACCAAGAATCCAAATCCCATGTGAAGTCTAATCCCTTCAATACAGGGACAAATCTAGGATTATTGAGACATGGGAATCAATTTTATTTATTTATTTATTTGTATAAGAAAGTGGAGAAACAAAGAAATAATTAAAACATATATATCAAGTCATATATTAGTTAATAAATAATCACTTTTTCTTAAGGCATGGACTTTGACATTTCTCTAGGAAAGAAGATCGAACTTGAAACAGACTAGGAGAGCTAAGTTCCTATCTTTGGAAGTTAAAATATTCAAACATATTGATTAATTTATCAATTTCGGGATTTTTCCCTTCTCTGATTATTGATTCTTTTTATTTTATTTCTTAAATAAATAATTAATTTCATGTTTTATTTTACTTCTAATCGATCAAAATCAAACGCATACATACAATGTATTTAAAACTCAAAATCGAAACGCTCACATTATATTACATGCTACATAATACATATTAAATTAA
>Ga0325410_1002155_pt1 | contig 21964 bp, 4 predicted proteins | sample PopdelMetagenome_16_FD_206182 | JGI IMG/M metagenome (GOLD analysis project Ga0325410, IMG submission 206182) | Populus deltoides microbial communities from Bellville, Georgia, United States - Xylem-PdIQD-R3 | ecosystem: Host-associated > Plants > Phyllosphere > Stem > Wood/Secondary xylem...
TTCTTATTCTCAAGCATGGTTTTGCATATTGTTGCTAACCTGATATTATTTGTTTTTGGTTGATGTTTTACATGACTTTTCAATTTCTTCCACTATCATTTATTTGCTTTTATATGTTTTTGTTATTATTATATTATTTTAATTTATAATTTTATTTAATTTGTTCAGCTATGACAAACATAATCATAAGATTCCAAAGCAGATATTTGTTATTTTTTTTTAATTAGAAACCTTCGATTGGGAAAATCATGAAAATAAAGATTCTTAGATAAAAAATAAAAGTATGTAAAATAAAAAATAACAACTAAAGAATAGATACTCAATTAGAAATAGAATATAATGTTCATCCATACTTGGCGTACATGTCAATATACTGATGTGTCAATTTAATGGTTTAATCAGTATATATTTGGTAATATATGACAATAACACTTGATTATATAAAAATTAAAAGTTCGGACACTAAAATAACAAAAATAAAGTTGGTACACTTAAATAGAAATTGCAAAGTTGAATCTCTTTGTAGGTTACCTGGAAAAAGAAAAAAAAAAGAAGAAAAAGAAAGAATAAACACAGGTGTATTCTTGGAAATGATATTACTCCATGTGGAGTGCTTTTTAAGGTCTATGAACAATGATCAAGAATGCCTTCTTGCAAATAGAGTGGTCTAATTCAATGCAAAGGCAACACACAAAAAAAAATATAGAAAAAGGGTAATTATTAATTATTGACAAGATATTTGTGGCTAAATTATTGTAGCTACACTTACAAAATATTATTAACTGAAATATTTTATTTTTTATTAAGGTATTTTTTTAATTCAACTTTCAATAACCTAATATTCTTCTTATTTTATTTTATTTTATTTTTGAATATTAGATTATTTTAAAAATTTTATTTTATTTTTTTGTTTTATTTTCTTTTTGTTTAGTTAAATACCGGTCTCATGGACTTTCTTTTTTTTTCTTTTTTAATTTCAACATTTAACATTAGATTTATTGAAAATAGAGATTTATATTTTTTTAATTTGTTTTCTATAAATTCATCTTAATATTATGACCAAGATGACAAGTTTAACAGATTAATCTAGGTTGATATGGATCTTTTTCTTCAACTCTCTTCTTTAATTGATTTTTTTTCTATTTAATCTTTCAACCTTCAACATTGTTGGATCTGATAGAAATGGAACTTCATAATTTTTTTTATTTACTTTTTATCAATATATCACAGTCTCATGATCTAGGTTGCGGGTTTAACAAGTTAGCCCGAGTTGACTTGGGTTGTTTTTTTGAGATCTTTTTTTAATTGATTTTTTTTCTAATTTCATCTCTCAACATTAAATTAGTTGAAAATTAGATTTTGTAATTGTTTTTTATTCTCTTTCTATACTTTATCCTAATATCATTACTTGGATCATGGGTTGACTCAATTCATTTTTTTGTTCTTTCTTAATTGAATATTTCCTTTTCAATATAACCATTCAGCAACTCAAGCTTCTTTTTTATTTAGTTTTTTTTTAATTTCATCATTTAATATTAGGTTGTTTGGGAATTGGGTTTTATAATATATATTTTTTCTAATTTTATTTCTATGAAGGTATCATAGTTTTATATATTTTTTTTCTCAATTTCAACATTTAATATTGGATCTATTAGAAATGGAGTTTCATAATTTTTTTATTTGTTTTTTTATCAAGTTATCTGATATCATTACCTGGGTCGTGAGTTTCATAGGTTAAGCTAGATTGACTTGGGTAGTTTTCTGTCATTTTTTAAAATTATTTTTTTTAAGTTCGTCCTTCAACATTTAGTTGATTATGAATTATCCTTCATAATTTATTTTGATTCACTTTCTATCTTGGTCTCATAATCCAGGTTGCACATTTGATAAGTTAAATTGAGTCAATCAAACATACCGTCGTCTCAATATTAAAAAAAATATATCATTCAATATATTATTATATCAATATTTAAAACAAATATCATTTAATATACATCATATTTTGAGTTACTAATTAAAATTTTTTTTATTAAAAAATACACTAACAATATTAAATTTTTTTAACACAAGAAAATAATCTAGTGTCATTCTTAGAAACCAAGCGTATCCGCTATATATGCAGTATACTATGATTTGCTTTTTTAAAACGGTGCTTAAATTTCCTGTTGCTAGAAATAATATTTTTTGCACCCATTATTAATCTTACTTAATTTATACTTATTCCTGTACAGATCCTACCGTTCAATTTAGATAATTTGCAATCTAGTTATGATCTTTATAATAAGATGCAAGTTATAATAGATTATGCATGAAGCACTAATAATCATCACTTATTTCTCTTGAACGTCCAAGAGACCAAATCATGTCTAATATACTATATCATAAATATATTATTTCATATTATATTGTATCTTAACTTTTCAATTCAAATTATCGAAACTATGCAAATAGCGTTGGGCTATCTTATTTCAAAGAGATAATGCTAATGGTGAAAAACTACACTAAGAATTAATTTGATGCTTGATTGTGTAAAATAGAGCTAAATTTTATTAATTTAAAAATTAAAATAATAACAGAAACCAAAAAAATAGCCTTGTTTTCTTTTTTTATATGAAAGACTACAATCCCGTCCCTAAATTTTTTTATATTTTTATCTCTACTCTTTTGAGAGTTTCACGTTTCAATTCTCAATATTATTTATTTTATATTTTAGTTCTTAAAATTTAAAAAGAGAGAGAAGATGGTTGAAAAATATGAGAGGAAAGATAAAGTGGTCATCAACCATATCCAACCACTAAAAAAGCTCATATTGGTGTCAATGGGTTCCTCTCAATAAGAAGAGTTCATTTAGGTGTATTTTACAACTAATTATTGACAGAAAAAGTAGATTGAAGATCAAGAAATTATGTTTTGTTTTGTTTTAGTATTTTTTTTATATAGATCTAAGGGTGTTTTAAGGTTGGAAATGTGTTTATTTGGGTGCTTATAGTATTTCTTTGATGTTTTTAAGTGAAAAATAATTGAAAATAGATTTTTAAAATTTAAAAACTAGAATCTTATTTTTTTCAGCGTGTAAATCTAGTATTGTAGGCCCATGCATGCCTAGCTTTCCTTGTCTAGGTCAAATACACAGACCTAACCTTTTAGGCCTAGATTTTAGGTCTTTTTCTATATCCCTTTAGTTTTTTATCTTTAAGTTTTTATTCAAATGCGTTATATATAAAATAATTAATATCATATTTAAAATAGTATTTATTTTTATATATTAATAAATCATATTATAGGTTTTTATAGTAATATTAATATTTTTTTTAATTATTATATACCTAATATGAAAAAAAAATTAAAAACGTGTTCATCAATATTCTATAAAAGAAAAATTTCCTTTCTATTGTCTTTTAATAGATTTCTTTTTGCATAATTTTATCATATTAACTAATTATTTTCCTTCAATCATTTTAATATTTTTATTAAAACTTGCTTTTGAAATCATTATATGTTTTTTTGATGTTTCTAATTAAATTTTTTTTTGTTAAAATAATTATGAAACACATTAATAACAACCAATTTATTTTATTTGGTTTTTAATTTGATCCTTCTTCTTGATATTAATAGAAACATCTTGTCAAGAGACATGCTATTAAAGCATTTATGAATTTCATCCTGCCAAAAACAATGGATCAAGGGCATTAAAGAATGTTTTGAAGTTAAAAATAAATTTAATGAGATTTTCAAGGTAAGAAAATGTTAGAAAATAGACTTTTGAATTCTAAAAACTTAGACTTTCTTGGTCACTTTTTTTTAAAAGAAGAAGTAGATTGAATGACGTTTCATCCGCTTTTAATAATAATAATAATAAAAAAAAAAAGCTAGGCACAAGAACATGACATTCCACAAGCGTCTATGTTTCTTGTATTTGGGTAGAAGCATTGGCCCGTCCTTCCAAGCACATACACGTCTGCCATGTTTTATTTGGGGTAGATGCGAGTGGCTTTTTTTAAAATATATTTTTTTTTCAAAAAAATATCTTTAAATAATTTTTTAAAAATAATATTTAAGTGATTATCCAACTATACTATTTTTTTTTAAAGAAGATGGAGACTTTTTTTTATTATTATGATATTATCCATTACTTTATGAATAATTATGTATTACCCTAATATGAAAAAAATATTAACATTATTTGTTCAATAATATTTAATGAGAATAAATTATCTATGTTTTTAATTTCTTATTACAAAATATTTATAGAAACTGAACCCTTACCCAACACACATGAAGAGATGTGAATCAGAAGTATGAAAGATGCCATGAAACTTGGTTAATTATTTGATAAGTCAAAGTAATTTAATGAAGAATCGAATTAAAAGAATTTCCTCTAACGAGAAATAGATTATTTTGAAATCAAATTCTATCATAAAAAACTTTAATTACAAGCTAAATAACTCTATTTATAACAAGTAAAAACATCCTAAATAATGTTAGAAAAATAATAAAAGAGTTCTAAATGAAATAGAAAAAATAATCTTAAATCAACTAGGAAACTAATGCTATTCCCGCATAATAGATTGAAAATTATGTTTGTTGGACTAAAACTGTGCAATAGAAAAAAAAAATAAGTATGTAGCTCTTGAAATTAATTAGTCTATGAAGTAGATGGATCACGCTCCTCTTGTACATAGATTAAATTGACTAAAGTCTGATCATCACTTGTTAAAAATGTAACCATCTTGAAATTCATCTTGATTTAAGTACTCTGAATAAGCTTATGGAATGCATCTTTGAATTTTTTTGCTCTTGATCTTATAATTTACTTATGCAAAACTTCTAATGGATCATTTAATATAGTTTAGATCATAACAAATCACTAGTTGATTTCTAATCAAATTTTACAATCTCATCTAGAACAAATAAAATTAGGGGCACATCCCAATTTACCATCCAACTTTTGGGTAGTCTCAATTATATTCATAAATTATTTTTCATATCAATTATACTATTAAAGAATTTTTGTTTTTCAAGTGAACTACTCCGGTAAATATAATTAATAAAATTATTAATCATCTGCGTGCTTCTCACGTGCTCCTTATTAGAAGAGGAAATTGGAGGAAAATTTCCTTTCAATTCCTATGCAAGACGAGTCACGTGCTTCACGTGACATCAAAATCTAAAATCTAATTTTTTTTTTTCATTAAAAACATATTTAACATAAGGATGGGAAAAGAGATTTTTCTCCAAATATATTAACCATTTATCTTCCAAGAGAGAACCTCCTCATCCCCTCTTATTTGACCACACCTTTTTTCGCGATTTCTTTCTACTATAGTTGTTCTAGAACACATAACAAAGTAAAAATAACTTAGAATTAAGGCACACAACAAACAATAACTTGAGATTGTTTGGCTTTGATATCAATTTGTAACAACATGAGAAAACAAATTAATGGTGGAAGTAGGGTATAACATAAGAACCCTAATTTGTTGTTTTATTGCTAAAGAGAAAAATCTATCATGGTTGGCCTTTTTAAGAGGTTTATGTCTTAAATAAGTTCAAAAATCAATCTAAACAAACTAGAAAACCTAAAAATAAAGAAAAAATAATAAAAATCCTAAATAAACTAGAAAAAATAAAATTACCAATATTTAATTTCCTAAACTAAATAAAATAAATAAAATCACCATAAAAATATATTTTCCTAAACTAAATAGAAAATAATAATAACTAAAAAAAATGATTTTTCTAGAAATTCTCAAGCATCACATTTTTTTAAACTCTTCTAAATTGTTAGCTTTGTTTCCTTCTAACCAACAAAATAATCTAATTAAAGACAAATGTTTAGTTTTTTTATCCCCTCCTCATTTTTCTTTCTCTGCTAATTGGCAAAGCCCAAAGATAATTTCATTTTCAACCTTCACTCCCACTCTAGCTAATTTTTTATTTCTTTTGTTTAAAAATTGAATCAAGCCCTAAAAAACAAGGTATTACAAAACAAAAACTCTTTCTAATCTTGTTGTTATAGCTATGAAACTTGATTTGACCTACCAAGTTGATCTAAGATCTAGGTGATTTAGAGTCTTGATCGGGTTTTAAATAGGCAAAATTTAGGGTTGCAATTAACCTGATCAGACCCTACGATTTATCAGGTCAGCACATAACCTGATTGACTTGGCATAACTCAAGTGAGACACAACTTTTTTTCTTTACATTTTCTTAAATAAACCTAAAAATTGTAAAATTAATTTATGAATACTTAGCTCTATATATATTTTTTATAATCTACATCCACATGAAATATTTCTTGACTTTTTGATATGAAATATCTATATACAGCCTACATTCATATCAACATACATCTATATGAATTTTTTTTAACTTTTACACGTGAAATAATTATATATAATTTATTTTTATATGGAGTGTTTTTTAATTTTTCTATGAGATAATTATATAACCTAAATCAATATGAGTTATTTTTTAATAACTTTACGTGGAATATTAAAATTTTAAATATTTTTTTTTAATTTTTTACATCAAGTTGTAATTCAGACGCGGGTACTACTTGCCCCATTCCATGTGTCATAACTATGCTCGCAGCAGTCCTTACTTTCGAAACAAAAATAATAAATAAATTACATGAGCATTCTATTTTAAATAAAAAAAAATAGCAAAAACATTAGAAAAAAAAGAAGAGAAAATCCAAATTAAATATCAGAGAGAAAAAACAAATCTGCCATTTGTCAAAGCAAAACGAACAAACTACGAAAACAGAAGCAAATAAAAAAAAAAACCCTTAAAAATAAAAAGCAAAGGGAAAATTTCAACAGTGATAAGTGAATGAGTGAGAATCATGTGATGTGATCCACCTCCACCACTCTCCTTAACTTTGAATCAAAATAAGCCATAATAGCAGTACTAATAAATTTTTCCACCTACAACAAACCACCCTCTTCTCCTCTCTCCCTTTGTCTTTTGTCTTTTGTTTTTTTTTGGTCTTTTGTTTTTTGTTTTTTATTCACTTTCAGTCTTGCACTCCTCTTTACTTCAACTGGTAATATTTTTGTTCTTTTTCTGGGAGAGAAAAACTTTGTTTGTTTGCATCAATGGCTTCAAGCGCTTCAAGGTTTATCAAGTGTGTTACTGTCGGAGATGGGGCTGTAGGCAAGACCTGTATGCTTATATGTTACACAAGTAACAAGTTCCCTACTGTATGTTCTTTGGTCAATTAAATGACCCATCTAACTATCTCACCTCAGCTGTGCTTTATAATTTATGGTTTTTTTTGGTGATTTAATGTGTTTTTGCATCTGGGTTTTGCTGCTTTTGTTTTTAGCTCTATTTTTAATTTAGTCTCAATATCTCTCAAATCCTTTAGCTTCTGGGTTTTGCTACAAGGATAAAGTTTGTCTTTTTTAGTTTCTGTTTTAAGATAGTGATCTTGTGTTTAGCAGATTTTAGTTTTTTAGGCTTAATATTTTATCTCCATTTGAAAGTTTCTTGCTTTCTGCTGTTGGTTTTGTTCTTTCATTCAAATAAACATAAAAAATCAAGTTTCTTGCTTAACAAGTGCTATTGTCCCGTTTTAGGCTTCATTTATTTTGTCCTCATTTGAAAGTTTCTTGCCTTTTGCGGTTGATTTTATTCATTCATGCAAATGAACAGTAAATGTTATTGATGATTTTTGTTTTAGGATTATATACCTACAGTGTTCGATAATTTCAGTGCAAATGTGGCAGTTGAAGGAACCACTGTAAACTTAGGCCTCTGGGACACAGCTGGTATGATTATTTGGTTCGCTGCATGTTTTCTTTTTAATCTTTTTTTCCATAATTGTGCCTTCTTTTTCTCTGGAAACAGTTTTGCCAAATTAGGCAACTTTTATGATTCATTTGTTTCATTGACTTCCATAGGGCAAGAGGATTACAATAGATTAAGGCCGTTGAGCTACAGAGGTGCAGATGTCTTTGTCTTAGCTTTCTCACTAGTTAGTCGGGCTAGCTATGAAAATGTACTTAAAAAGGTGCAGCCTTTTTTCCAAATTGTTATCTTCTTAACTTTCTGGTTTCTTTTTTCTTTTATACTCGTTGTATATCAGTTTCAAATATGAGATTGTTTATCCAGTGGATTCCAGAGCTTCAGCACTATGCCCCTGGAGTTCCAGTAGTACTGGTTGGTACCAAATTGGGTAAGTCTGCTAGTATCCATCATCATTTTTTCATCCAATTCAATGCTGCTTATTGTTCTTTTCTTGGTATTGATCTTGTCAATGCTGTTATGTCTAGGTTATACTGGTTAATATTTGCATCACAGTTGTTTATTGCATATTGCTTAATAGGTGAATGGTATATCTTCTTATTCAGAACTTGGTGAGCTCACCGAAGGCAATTTTGAGATATAAGCAGGCTAAAATAAGGACTTGTTCATATTCCAAGTCAAAACTACTTGGCAATGAGGCCATTGATGCATTTTGGTTCATTAAGATGTTGAAAGTAAATAATGAGTTTCCTCTTGTAGTTTTCAGTTTTATTTGATATATTTTCTGAAGCTTTTTCATCATTCAAGCTTGATATTCAATGGATGAATCTATAATAGTCACAAATTTGGGCAGACTTTCTATGTGTGTGTCAACATCACCTTTCCAATGGAAAGTGTTGCCCAATTTTGCAGATTTAAACTTTCAGGTTTTTGAGTAAGTAGGAGATAAATTTTAGGAAAGGAATTATATATAGACCAATGGGTTCATAGTTTAATGGTACTCATGCAAAGCTAGAGGAGTGAGGTCTCAAGTTTGGTTTTCATCCATTGGTAATCTAAAAAAAAACAAAGGTGAAGTTTTGGAAAGAAATTGAAACGTGATGACCAAGGCATATAAAGGTTATTTTTGCTATTAATATATGGTTTTTGTAATAGGAAATCTTTGAAAAACCCAAATCCCAACTGAGATATTTCTGTCATGTTCAATCCTTTCTCTTCTTAAACTCAGCCCTCTTTGTTTGCATAATTCTTCCCACATAACCAAGTGAATTTTCCCTTCCCTGGTTAGTAGCATTAGATGCTTGATTGAGATGGGTTTGATGATTGAGGGTCTGTTGCGTGAACAAAATTCTCTCAAGGTTGGAATACTTGATGAAATTTAAAAGTAAGGAAATTAATCCATTCTTTGTTAATATTGTTCTATCAACTTGCTTGCGGATACATTGCAATTTACATTCTATAGTGTATCCATTCTTTATGCTATTCCATAACATTTAATCTCTTGAGAGGGAGAGTTGTTCAACCACCTTATTGGATTGCAAAAAGTGTCAAGGTTAGTAATCTTTTTTTTTTCTTTTTTCCTTTTTTGCAAACTAGTGATGATCATTGATTGCCTGTGAAAAAATGAATAAGAAAAGAAACAAGAATATTGTTAGCTCTTGCAAATAATGACTTCTTTTCTTTTATCCTTCCAAACTGATGGTGGTCATTGCTTTCTGAAAAAAATGAATAAGAAAAAAAATGATCGCTCTTGCAAATAAAGACCTTATGGGCGTGTGTGCCCGTGCTTTTTTGTCAAACTAATGGCAATCTTTGCTTTTCTGAAAGAAGAAAAGAACAAGAAAAGGAAAAAATATTGGTCATTCTTGCAAATAAGGACCATGTGCATGCCTTTAGGGCACTTAGAAAATGAGTTTGCTTGTAACCAACTTAAAGTCTCCTTTTGGGGTTAAGAATAAATATTGGTCATTATCGCAAATAAGGATCATGTGCATGCCTTTAGGGCGCTTAAAAAATGAATTTGGTTGTTACCAACTTAAAGTCTCCTGCAGGATTAAGGAAGGATTTATAGATTATTTCTGTATCATTGTATTCTGTAATGAATTGAGAAATTTTTTCCCTCCTTTTGACATTTTGTATAATAAACCTAACTGGAACTTAATTTTGTGGGATGACATAACTGCTGTCAAGTCAAGGGCATAGCTTTTTCTTTTTTGTTCTTTGTGATTCCTTCCCTCTCCATTGTTCCTTTTGTCTTTTCAGTGGCTTAATGTGAATGATTTTCATATGATAAACATTATCTATTTTTTTTTTTTTAAAGTTACTTACAATTACATACTACTTTTTACAAGTCACTTGTATGATTATGTCATACTTCATTGCATTCATTATTTTATTAATCTCACTTATGAATAGCATAATTCTTTCTTTTTGTCAGGAAGGATATCAGTCCAAGTTCCCTGACCAAATAAGAACTCTGTTCTCTTTGATGTAAAATGAAATTGTATTGCCTTTCATGTCCTTGAGAGTTCTAGATTATGTGCAAACTGATTGGCATGAGCCTAGCCATCCATACTGCTTTTCATAATCCATGATGTTTCACAGATAATTTTGTGCTCTTATGTTTCATGAATCCTTCTGCTGGGAACTGTTGACCAATTACATGAGCTTTATTGACATTTAACATTTATATTGCGGTGATTAGCTTTGTGAAGCACCTTAGATGTGAATCTAATGAATGCTTTAAAACGGACATGTAGATCTTCGTGAGGATAAGCATTATTTGGCTGATCACCCTGGATTGGTGCCTGTGACCATGGCACAGGTGCAGTTTCTATTCAATGATTGTTTATATTTTTTCTTGGTCTTCATGTGATCAACTTTTTTTAATGATATCGGTTATTCTATGAATAGGGAGAGGAACTCCGAAAACAGATTGGTGCAGCATATTACATCGAGTGTAGTTCAAAAACTCAGCAGGTATGTAATAATTTGGCAATATGTTGAATTGTATTGAGTACCTGTGTATACCATCCATGAAATTGACCACCCAGCTAATGTTTATTGGATGAATTGATCATAGAAAGTTAAATCTTCTAGAGAAAAGGAGGTAAAAAAACTGCCAAAAGTCTTACCTCTGCAACTGTATGCAGTGGTATTCTCCTGAATTAATCTGAGTGCAAATTTCAGGTTTCCCTCTCCCCGCAAATGCTTGGCAAAACTGATTTTCCTCTTATGAAAATTTTATCAATGGGCTCTGTGCTATTTGGCATACATCCTGACTGTGTGACAGTCCTAAAGTAATATATTGCAGGCTAAGTTTACTATTATCATATAAGAATCTTGCCCTGCCACTATTGCATTTAGGACGACCTTTTCTAATTGTTCCTTGCACGCATTAGATCACTTATATTATCATGTTGTAAATGACTTTTTTCATGCTATTGCAGAATGTCAAAGCAGTTTTTGATGCTGCAATAAAAGTAGTTATCAAACCAGCACAGAAACAAAAAGAGAGGAAGAAAAAGCCGCGCCGAGGGTGCCTGTTGTCAGTACCATCATTTTCTGCACTTTTAAGAGTGTTTTTTTAGAAAGATATGCAAAGTTTTCTGATCTCATATCCTCTTGACATATGGATCTTGCAAATTATCTTGGTGTCACTTATGTTTGGGTTTCCTTTATAAATGTTTTCATAGGCTTCTCTGATTTTTTTTTTTTGTTTCCCTATCCCTTTTTTCAGAGCTACCGCCACCACTTGTGTAATCATGTCAAACTAAATGGAAACATTTTATAATTTTTAGACTAATAGTTCACAGGCACCTGCAGTCATTTCTATCAAATGTAAATAGTATTCCTTTTTCATGTACAGGATTAAGCAGTTGGCATCTTAGTTGTAGTGGCTAAGTGTTTCTTTAATCAGTGGAAAAGGAGTGCGGAGACATGGGTTTTTTGGATGCTAAGGAATTTAATCAGTGGAAAAGGAGTGCGGAGACATGGGTTTTTTGGATGCTAAGGAATATCCTAGGCCTGGGTCCCTTGAGTTGGTAAAAGCGACCATCTAAATTACATATGTATGAGAAGATAGAATTGGAAGATTAAGTTCAAACTGAATGTCCCAAGGATGTTGAGTTGTGGTTGTGAATACATGGACTGAAATATGTATATATTGAAAGGACATATATATAGAAAATAGTGTTGAGATGTAATATGGAAGGGACAACGCGAAGGAAGTCTCATGGATATTTACTGGTTCATATGGGAATACAAGGATTCTAAATTTCTAATATGTTTATTGATATAGAATTTGTGGAGACAGAGACCGTGCCATTTATTAGTTTTCTTTTTGACTTGGCCTTGATGCCTCTGTGTTAGAAACATAAGTTGATTTCTGGGAGCATCAGCCATAAGATATTGACACCAAGTAAATAGGCGATCTTCCCTCACCGAAATAATACAATGAAACAGTTACTAACTGTTTTTGTGAGTAGCATTTTTTTTTGTCTCGTGTACACTTGTCATAGAGAGAGCATGGAGAATGAGCAGATCTTGTTATGTTACATATATTAGACATGACCTTATGCCCTGCTCACAACTAGCTGAATGTCTTTTGTGATCGAGTTTGCCATTGTTGCAATAGCCAGCTGTTTCTCCTCACAATGCATACAGGTCCCATTGTAGAATGACAGAGCTATGGAGTTATTAGAATGACTTCACTGTCTCGGTCAATTGTCATTAACTTGTCTTCATATCTATGATGTTATTTGATGGGCACCGCCTCAGAGATAACTACTGAAGATGTCCCTTCATGGTGGTATTTTACATGCACTGAATGTTCTGTTGAAGGTCTTTTGCCTGCCTCATCTAGCTGCTTCCGTTTAAATCTTATCTGTTTTACTTGCTTGTGCTATTCAGAAACTGAGCTTCTCTCATTCTTTTGCATTATTTCTTGAAACGCAGAAATGTCTTTTGCGGGAGGAGGCTTCTGTGTCTCGAATGAAGAACCCCCCATCTCCAAGGTGGTTACTCTTTGGCATAACTGTGGCACTACACTGCTCGGATATACCTCAAGATGTTGGGTCCTGCGAGTTTGATTTTGAATGCGGCATAGCTCCTTGCTAAAGGTCGCGCCCTCCAATTTCAGTGGAAAACATGCTCATTCAGTACTAATCTATACTTTGTAATTCATTGTATAAAGTGGAGCTCAGCTGGCTTTGTTTCAAGTTTTTATTGTTCATGGTATATTTCCTGACCTTTTGGTTTAACACTAGTAAAACATGATTTGTTTTTCCTTCTGCAAGCTGATTTCTCTCTTCACTTTTTACAAGCTGGTTGTTATGAATCCAAAAGAAAACCTAAAAGACGACCGTAATCAGGGTGATACTTAAATGCCTTTACTGGCTTGTTGCCCATCGGTATTTTGTCCTTAGATCCATGAACAAAGATGATGTTGAGGTTGCAACCTGATTCACAAGGAGGGTGATGTACCCAGGAAACAGAAAAAGATTAGGCATTCCAGACCCCACCAAGATTTTAATCATGGCAGACAAAGCCTGGTGGGAACCAGTCTCACCCGTCGCCATTAAATCGAATGCCCATAATACAGAAAAATGGAGAAAAAAGATAAAAGCCAACTGAAAAGAGGCAGCATGCAACCCAACAACAGTTAGAAAAAGAACCAAAATGAGATTGCATGAATTGAAATGGTTTAGGTTTTAATGCATAACATCATTCCCATGCTTGTCACATAACACCTCCTTACACGAGAACCTGCAGCACCTGGGCGAGTGTATTTCACAGGCGAGACAGCATCATATACCACCCAGTAATATAATATTTCATCCTCGGAGATGACAAAAACCTTAACCTTTAAATTTTTTTGGATGCAATTCAACTCTTTATCAGATTTCACTGGTTATTGTGGTTCCGCAGTTTTCATTCGAATCTCGAACCTAAAAATTGAACCTACACAAAAGTACAATTACAATTTCCATGTCCTATAAAGCCTCTGCCGACCATGCAAAACACCGAGAAATCTTGGACGGCAACAGCAGCTATCTGTGGAAAGGATTTCTTATTCTCGAAGCTAATTCCAAGTTCCAACACCAAAACAATAACAGCACAATTCAAAGGCCAATTTTAAGAGATGATAGCAGGTGTTATATCGTTGGTCAAATAGAGGACAGAAATGGGAGAATGTCATGAACAAACCTAGATTAGTTTAGAGTTCATTCACCCTTTGGCGAAGATGGTAGCAAAGTTGGGTAGAAATTGGCGTGTAGCAAATAATCTACACCAGGTTAAAAAAAATAGAATAAATTAAAAGGAATACAGCATCCAACCATTGTCAACTAAACCACATGCCATTGCAAGAAAGGCTTCAGCACCAAAATTCACGGACCACTCTGCTTATATGTATGTGATTAAAGAGAGAATGAAAAGATAAATGAAGAAAGATTCCTTAACAACAAAGCACGTTCAAAAGGGCTTCTGCTTAACGCAGTTTACTAATCCAATCACCATTAATTCTCAAAATGGTTGGAAAAGGAAGGATAGTATTGCACCCAGCAGTATAATTTGTCGATGCACTGGACAACAGTATGGACACCAATTTTGAATGTCTGGGCAACACAGTCACAGAATGCACGCTTTCCATTGGTTAAAATATCTACAAAGAGGAAAGTGAACTGCAGCCACCCAGTTCAAATTCAAGGAAATAACAGCTCAACAACCCCGGACAGATTTCTTGTAAGGCGCAATGGGTAAAGCGACAGGGTGGGGGTCGGAGACTGAACATCAAATAACTCACTTACCACCCATCCTTGAGATCACAAGTTAGACGATCTTTTGTAGTTAGCCAACATCCATCCAGGAGAACTGTAATTGAAAACACAACGAAAGCAGAAACAAAATTACTTGACCTGTGAGCAGGAACTTAAGTGCAACTCAAGTCCAACAGAGAGCAAGTTAAAGAGGGTTTCCCCCTCTCCTTGATCACAAAAGAAAAGGCAATACCACAGCTACCTTATAGATAATTCATCAAATTAAGGTCAAGGTGAAACAAAAAGAGAGAACATGACAAAAACTTACAGGTGGATCACTGGGTTGTCATTATTCATCACTAGTATCTACTGCCATGAGGATTGCTTATAACCTTCCCATCCACCCTCTGGCTCCTTCCGCTTCAAAACACCTCCGCTGGTCACTTGATACATCCTCGCTTGCTCCTCTGTAAGGACCTGTGAACTGGCAACAGATAGTTGCCTCGATGCAAGAGCTGAGGTCTCATCTCTACTTTCCATGTCTGGGCCTAAAGGCCCAGCATTGAGATCTAGACCCTGTCTTCCCCATTTCCTACTGCTCTCCACAGCACCGTTATTGTTATTGTTATTGTTACTGTCTGGGAAGTTAACAGCATAAGAAGGCCTTGGATAATGAGACGAGACTGCACCTAATACTTGAGAGGTACCTGTCGGAAAGCAAAGTCTCCCACCAGATGGTGAATCCACATACGATGCTGAACCACCAGAAAATGTTGCTGAGGTAAGAGGAAAGTTGGTCCCAAAAGGAAAGACAGGATACTGGAAAGGAGATGGAAATGGCACTGCCGGAGAAGACGACAACACTGCTCCCCTGTAGACATCAGTATTAAATGGGTTGCTGCCAGTAGAGGAAGCCAACATCCTCTGAGGCCCACCAGTTGCAACTACCGGGAAAGGCTGCTCTCCTCTATCATGCAAGATAGATTGGATTGTGACAGCAGGATAAGGATTTCCTTGAGGAAACCAGGAGGGGAAGTTTCCAATTTCTGTACTGTTCATCCAAAGGTTAGAAATGAGTGGTTGAGATGGCACAATGTTTCGGGTATGCTGGCCAAGTGGTGATGGTTCAGCACTCACCTCATCAACAAGAGGGCCATCATTCAAATCAAAGTCTCTGCAACCACCAACCTTTCCGTTTAGAAAACCACCAGATGATTTGGCGGGATGAAGTGGGGCATCCAGCCTCCGGCCAATGCTTGTTAAGTGATTACCAATATCACTAGCTTCATCTGCTCTATTCAAATCAAAATCAAGTCCCCCCGAGGTTCGAACAGATATCGAACCCATCAGTGCATCACGTGCACAATCATTATTCTTTGCAAGGTCAGAAACAGAAACTGTCTCCTGAGCAGAACTTCGTGAAGCCAAATCCTCAAGGATTCTTTCATCAGGAACATTCAAGTCAATATCTAACAGGGGGCGACCAGGCTTGCAAACCATTGCATCAGGTAGTGAGATATTAGCTGTACCTAATGGAATCTCCAAAGCTTTTCTAGGTTCAGCTGGCCGAAATGCACTTGTGGCTGCCGATCCCTTCCAACCAAGCTCCCGTCTACTCTTCAGTAGATCCTCTGGTGGAACAAAGGGACCTTTTGCAGCGGCGGCTACTGTAATGGAAGCAGGAAGCCCACTAGACACAGAAGAAACAGGTAAGGGAAAAGGGCTAATTAGCTGGATCGCAGAAGAGCATCCAGGTGCTCTCAAATCACTCGACTCCCCATATTTCCCATCATCAGAAACAAAGCCTTCATTCAGATCAAATTCAACTTTTGCTTCCAGATCCGATCCCCTTGTAGCAGATAAAGAAGAAGCAGCAGGGGCAGGGGCAGACATACATTCCTCAGTTTCATCAGCTCCAGTGCCAGCCAAATTTGACCTTGTTGACACTACTAGTTCTGGTGCCTGAACAAGTGTGGGTGCTGCCTTGTGAGCAGCTGGTCTGGCACTACATTGCTCATTGGCCTGAATGCCTCCCAAGCTCTCCACCTTGCACTCACCTTCATAATCAGTTGTGGCTGAGGCTGTATTACATTCATGTTCAATTTTATTTTTTTCAGTAGAATGACTCCTACCATCTGTTTCACCAGCCTTCACATCATGCATGTTTTCAGAAACCACATCCTTGCCAGAACTAGAAGGTTCGAGCACTTCATCATTGGTTCCTTTTGCAAAATCAGACTGCAACATAGCAGGTGGTTTTGGCTCATCCCCAATAGAAACATCCAGCTCTTTATTCATATTTTTCTTGTTCTCACAATCAGTCTCTACAGGATGGTTTGTTGATGATACATCAATTGCATCAGTCCCATCTTGCACTCCTGTATTGTTGATCTCATTTAAGACAGAACCATGCAACTTTTCTTTTTCATCAGATATGCCATCTAAATTTGATCTGCCACCACCCTCTTTCTCCCACATCTCCTTGCCCCTACAATTTGATGTTTTCACTACCATGCTAGCAGAGGACACAGCAGCTAATAGTATTTCCTCTGATTTCACATTGCTTTCTAGGCATGGTTCAGCAATTTTCTTCCCATCCACATGGGAAGAATTGGGAGGTCCATTGAGCTCCCCTGTGTGTTTTTCTTGTGAAAACAGAACTGTTTTAGCCCCTATGTTCTTGGACAGTGAAGTACCAACAGTAATACCCCGCTTCTCATCTTCATCATCAACAGGCTTACCTTGGCTTTGAGCAGGAACATCACGTGGTGATGATTTTGCTCTCGAACCACTTGGTCCACAGGGGTGCTCAATAGGCATGTTTCTCCGTGGAGAATCTGTTGGTGAAACCATATCAGACTTGGACATCTCCCCGGCAGCTACACTAGCAAGGAGATTCATACCAACATCGTCACCAACTGACATAGATGCATTCCCATCAGAGTATTTTGCACAACTTTCAATCAAAGCATTCATGGAGCTGAAAGATGCATCATGCAGCTTCCCAAATTTATTTTCATACACATTTGAAGAGGGTGTAGCTTTTGAGACTTCACCTAATTTACTAGCATCATCACCCATACAACCATGCTCTTCATCAGGAACAGTGGCAGGCGACCCATCACCCTCATCTGACCCAGTCAGCACCTCTTTGAAATCATTGCTTTGCCACGACTCGGTCTTAACATCTGATGCAATATTAGCTCGATATGAATTAATTTTTTCCTTCAAATTATGATCAAACTGGTCATGCCTCTCCAAAGGCACAGGAGAAGAATCTGTGCTATTCATGACTGAAGTGTCTTCCAAAGTTCCCCCACTGGAACTTTGTGCAGGACTGCGACCTTTGGTGGGAATTTTAACAATGAATTTATGACTGAACCCTTCAGCCGTTGGAACATCAAGTGCCTGATCACATGCCAAACTGGACTGTTGTAATTTCTCTGAACCTGGATTTCTGTGCAAGGGAGAACTTCTGCTCGACCCACTATCCCTTTGGACCCCAGATACAGCTGGGCCTGGAAACCCATTAACTGATTTACGTTGCCGCAAAGAACCACCAATGATCTTATTTGTTGCCATTGAAACAGCAGTAGAGCTCCTTGCATCCTCCTTTCCCGGCAATCCTGGAGTTTTGGCATGGTCACTAGAACAAGATTGACTATTGTTGAGGGACTGACTGGAACTGCTGCTTTTCTCATCCCTTGCTGCAGATGCAGGTAGATCTGAGGCGCCACTGACACCAATATTTCTGAGCTCTCCATCTTTCAAATTATTACCAACTGTGCCAGGTGATGCTGTCGATTTTATGGGGCCTGGAGATGATGCAGACTTGGTCACAGTCTCCCCCTGGACAAGCTTGACTGGACCACTTTTCGAAGTAGAGAGTTGCACAACTGAGCTCTTCATTGCAATCTCTGAGGATACACCAGATGGTCTATTCCCAACCTGCGAAACTTCAGGAATGCGTGATCTAGTAGACCAGGTGACGCCATGGTTAGAACTAAACTTTGCATTAGCATCCATTTCAGCCTCAACCCGTTTCTTCCACATGTCAACTAAACTCCTTGCTTTCTTCTGTATTTCCAAATTCTTATGCGTGCGCAAATGATTCACAGATTTGCCAATATTACACATTTGCAGAGCATGAAGATTTATAGGGAGTTTATCCAGTGCATGAAGCAAAACTAATAAAAATTCCTCAACAGATCTATCACTATCCTTGGGGCTACTACCATCACCAATCTTCCCTTTATGCACCTCCTGTAGCCATTCATCAAATACAGGCAAGCCCCTCAGCTGCACAAACCGATTTAAGCAATCAAACTTATCTGTGGCTGCTATCACACCAGCTAGCATTGACCGGCCAACTAAATCTACTTTTCTCTCGTTCCTCTCAGGTAGCATGAGATGCACCAATTTCTCAACCCCTTCAGAATCCACAAGTCCCCCCTTCTCTGTAAATTTAGAAATCTCAGATTTCCAAATGCTTTCTGGTCTATGAACAGAATCCACATCATCCATTTTAGAAAAACGTTCTCGTTTAATGGGCTCAGACCCCTGATCTCCACGCTCCCTTTTCTTGCCCTTAGATTGTGAAGGAAAGGAGGCAGCATTATTCTGTACATTATCAGAACTAGGTTTTACCTGTGATGTTGAAGTTGGACCATTCATTGTCTTCGGAGAACATCCACCTGGTTGAGCTGTTGCATGCATTTCTAAACGTGTCTTAGATAATAGCTGATCCACTACTTCTTGTCGTTCCTGTGTAAAGAAGAGTTAACCATCAAATGGAATTGTAAATTCAAAGCAAATTCTTGAAGGGCAGCTACAACTCACATTAATATAATCCTGATCAGTTAGCCACCATAAACACTTGTTTGTAATGTCATAAACTCGCCGGCACACAAATGAGCAAATCCCTGATGGAAGTTCAACACCTTTTGGAAGGAAGGCAACTTTACACGGATGGAGTAGTGATGCAGCAGGAATTTCATCCTTGTGAAAGGAAAAGAATACTTCGTTTGGCGCAGCTTCCAGTAGGATGCCTTTGCCAAGCTTTATGTCAGCAGGTCGATAAAGCCAATTCACACCTAACTTTAACTTGTTCTCTTTATCAGTAGTCAGCCTTTGAATTATTCCAATGAAAGGAGGGGAGTCCTGGGGTGGTTTGAACAGAGCAGAGTCTCCAACACTGACCTTGCGTCCATCCTGTTAAAGGAAAAAAATAAAACATAGGGCAATTTAGGTAACTTATTACAAATGCATCTTTATACCAATTGCATCAACAAATGTTCTGCTAAAGTAGAAAATGTAGCCTGCATTTTGATAGCATAGATGATTGCTGAATGGAATATCATTAACTGGCCATTAATATCATAATAAAGATACCATCATCAAACCACTAGATAATTAATCTAAGCCAGGCCATCATCAGTAAAAGAAATTACATACAAATGCCTCAATGCATATGATTGTGCTAAGATGTAATTATGAGGATAGATAAGTCATTCAAATTTACACTTCGCACAGCTAAAAGGAACAAAGCAGAGTGTTCCGTCAACAGCCATAAGAAAGAAAAACAAAAGTGGAAATTGAACTTAAAACCTACTGCTAAAAAATTTCACAAATACAAGAAAAAATTGCCCCCAAACTGAATTTAAGCAACAATATCATGTAGCAATACAAAAATTAATTTGTTGTCATATTTCCCAAAATCCAACTGAGAATTGCAATAACGAACACAATACTCACTGAATTGTAGAATTCCCACGCTAACAAAAATCAAAGAAAATCTGAGCCAGCTCCTTTAATTCCTATAACAAATAACCTCTCCATCTTTTATCAATCAAATCAGTGATTGCCCCATTTTCCATCATTCAAATCCAAATAACACAGAAGTACGATGAATTACAATCCAATACCTCTCATAATCGAAACAATGACCCAAAAAACACAAAAAAAATCCCAAAAGAAAAGGAGTACCTTGTAAAAAGAATCAGCTGAAGATAACGAAGAAGAAGGAGGAGGAGAAGGGACGAAATCAGGAGCAGCTACAACTGAATTGTTGTTGACACGAGTGGGAGCAGTCCACATGTGCCGAATACGATCCTTTTTCCTCTTCTCCTCAGCTTCCCGCCCATGCAGCATAGCCTTGCATTTTTCCTTTCGAGTACCATCAACCCTTAACCCTAACTCACACTTTCCCCCTCAATTAACTCACCAATTCGAAAACCCTAGATCCACCCAAGAGCAAAAATAATTGAAAAACTAAAAAACCCTAGCTTCCGTATACCATTTCTAAGTGCAATTCAAACCCTAATTTGACCACAATCAATTACTTCCGCAAATCAATACATGCGATCCGTTAAATTAGAGATGTTGTTTTGAGTTTGAGAGAGAGAGAGAGATATCGAGAATCTAGAGAGAGAAAATCATGGAGAAAGAAAAGGAGAGCGAGAGAACGAGCTTAGAAGAGAAATCGTAGTGGGGGAGACGGCAAAAAAGGGAAGATGTACGTGGTAGATAGACTGAACCATAAACCCGGACCAAGTCCCTGTCAAAAATTCTCAATGGGTCCGGTCTTGCCTCTTTTCAGCCCTCTAATCTTTTTCGGTTGGGATTGACCCGGTCAAGAGAGAGGATTTTGAATCATATGAGTTAATTTAAATTAATTTATTTTTTAAAAAATTATACTTCAGATTTTAATACCATCTAAAAAAAAATTATAAAAGAATCCATGGATGTATATGCTTGCGCGTGTATATAATAATTATCTCACATTGAAAAATTACAAAATAATTCATATAAATATAAGTTATATATAATTATTTTATATCAAAAAAATTAAAAAACAAGTTACGTAAATATATGTTATATATAGCTATTTTACATAAAAAAAATTAAGAAATATTTTATTTCTCTCTTTCTCTTTATATATATATAAAGACACGGCGATTCACATTGAAAAATTAAAAAACAATTAATGTGAATATAAATTATAAAAAAATACATAAGGCTAAGTATTTATAAATTAATTTTATATATTTTTGAGTTTTTTAAAAAATGTAAAAATTAAAGTTGGGTCCACCCAGGTTACGCTAGGTCACATGGGTTTCGAGTTGACTAGGCAAGTTGTCTAAATTTAACTTAGCCAATTGCAAGTTCGAGTTTTGCTTATTTCAAACTCATCCAAGGCCCCAGGTTGAGTTTCATAACAATGCCTTTTAGATATGATTTATAGCCCGTTTATTAATGTATTTAAGGGGTGTTTGAGATTGTGGTGCAAGATATTTTTTAAAATAGCTAATTTTTATTTTATTTTTATTTTTAATCCTTGCATGTAAAAACTATAAAAAACACTAAAAAGTACTAATTTAATTTTTTTCAAGCCAAAAAAACTTTTAAAAAGCATCTAAAAGCAAAAGTAGAGGCTTTGTCAAATAACCTTTTAA
>Ga0325410_1002156_pt1 | contig 21959 bp, 23 predicted proteins | sample PopdelMetagenome_16_FD_206182 | JGI IMG/M metagenome (GOLD analysis project Ga0325410, IMG submission 206182) | Populus deltoides microbial communities from Bellville, Georgia, United States - Xylem-PdIQD-R3 | ecosystem: Host-associated > Plants > Phyllosphere > Stem > Wood/Secondary xylem...
TTTCCATACATAGGACAAACAAATATGGGGACAATGGATCCCCTTGTCTTAGCCCTCTTCCCCCTTGAAAGTAACCTGCAAGCTCACCATTGACGTTGATAGAGAATTGACATGATGTAACACAAACTATGATCCAATTAATGACTGTTCGTGATCATGTATGGCAAGAACGGAATGCAAGGATCTTTGCTAGAATGTCTAGAACTTTGAATTTGGTCTTTAATCAAATCAAATGTATCATTCGTGATAAGCTTGATTTGATGAGGAACATTGTACCAACAAATGAAAACAAAAGGATCCAAAGAGCTTGGAGGGTTAATAACATAGATTCTTAATTTGATAGTTAACTGGTTGTATTGGTTTCCTATCGAATCTAGTGAGGTCTCAGTTTTCTGATCGCTGGCTAGCTTGTAGCCATTTGTTGTTTTATGTTTCTGTTCTCACTGTAAATCTGGGGTATGCCCCTTATAATCTTTGTATTTTCTTCTTTTAATACATACGTCAACTTACCAAAAAAAAAAGGATTCATAAATGTTTCAGAATCCTTTTCTTACAAGAATTCCTTATTCATCCTAGCTACAATAAGGAAAGAAGACTTCAGAATTAATTCTACCTTCAGATCAGATTTCTTAGTCTATTTGGGACTTTTTAATGGTGACAAATCTGATTCTAGCAAATTTAGGATAATAATTTTTTTGGATTTTTATTATTTTCCTCTTAGTCTTTTGGTTATTATTACTTATTTGAGTCGATTGTAAGTAGGTCTCATATAAGTCCACCTAAGAGGGGTCCATTAGGGTTTATTTAAGTCTAGAGTTAGTATAAATAAAAGCATAACAAAACATGTAAGTCACGCAATTCAGATTAATAAAACTTTCTATTTGTCTTACTTGTTGTGTGTACAACGAAATTTAAATTATATAAGTTTAAATAGTTTTTGAAAAATTAACCCTAATGGATCTACTCTAGTGGACTGATTTGGCCCTCTTACAAAATTGATCCAAAAACCTTAAATAAAAAGCCCATAACCTGATCCTAACAAGCATTGGATATCCTAGCTGAAATAAAGTATTAATCAAGTCTAAACAAGCCTTGTAACTAACAAAATAAAATAAAACCTAAAATATAAAATTCATGTTCTGCTATGAGAAGAAGAGAAGGAAATAAAATATTACAGAATTGATTCAAGGCTTATATATAGTGTTCCATGCAGCCCATTGATCTTAAAAACTAAAGGAAAAGGTACAGCCTATGTTGTTTCTTCCTCACCTAACAAGAAAATGATCAAAATAATAAATTCTAATACTTAAAGGAAATAATTAATGTTCCTTTACATAATAGGGAGTCCAAAACAAATTAGAAATCTGCAAAAACACATAGAAACATCATAAAAAATGATACTTCCCCAAGAAGGCTGAAAATCAAGTTTGAGAAATGTCATATAATGGAAACTTGTCCCAAGAGGCAAAACACAAAGTCAGTTATACCAGCAAAGATAACATGTCACATCATGCAAAACACAAGTTTATTTCATAAATCCATGGCTCCCTGCATTCAGCATACAAAACATTTATATAATTTGAGCTCACTTAAAAAATTGATCCAAATAAGTAATAATAAACCAAAGACTAAGAAGAAAATAATAAAAACAAAAAAAATCCAAAATTAATATCCTAGATATGCTAGAATCAGATTTGTTACTCCTAAGAAGTCTCAATTAGACTAAGAAATCTGATCTGAATGTGAAATTAACAATGCCCAAATATGTTAGATATGTTGTAAATATACTACAAGAAACAAAAATAAGAAGAGTTTCATGAGTTGATGAAAGAACAAAACGGTTTATGATAATTTAAGTTTGAATCTAGAACCTAAGGTTATCGATGTCCAATTGAGCTAAAATTTGAGATATTGTGCGATTTCAACCCATATAGACAGAATATGAGATTTAAGAAATTTATGATAAGGTTTGATATGCTGACGCAAAAACATTATGAATTGACCTGATTAGACTCACGAAGATTGATTTGTAAACGAGGAGTATAAAGGATGACACCACGAAGTCAGTTGTTATTCGATAAGTAGCTTTTCAGTTCTTTAGAGGACCAGAAAGGGAGATGATGTGCATCAAGGGAATTATAATCCATCTTGTAAAGCTAAAACTAATATGCAAGAGGATTCAGATGGTCCAATGACAAGAGCAAGAGCGAAACAACTACAAAGGGCCTTGACAAGTTAAATTGGAATGATTGAAGCTGCGTCGGAGTTAAAAATTAGCAATCAGTTTGAAATTGGTTCAAGGATGTTATTTGCCTAGAATTGGAACTTGGAGATGGGAAAAGCCCTTAATGGTTCTTTTGATGCTGGGCTACTTGAATTTGAGTTGATATGCAAATAAGTGAAGGGATTGATGCTGTTTATGGTCAGAACAGCAAATGAATTTGAACCTGAATTTGAAGTCATCCATTGCATGTGAAAACAAGACTAATGTAGGTGAATTTCAAGTTGAGAACATGTTCTTTCTATATTGTCCAACCATGATTGTATTGGACTTTTGTGTAAGAAGATATGGTTGTTTAAAATTTGGTCTGTTTATGTTAGAAAGGTCAAAAAACATGTGCTAGTTAATTTGTCTAGGTTAGTTTGTCAAAGTCTTTTTTTTGGGCTTGACTTCTGCCATGTTGAATTTTTCCTAACTTTGGAGGGATGCCTTTCCAAACTCCAATTGACTTGAAATTTTAGCCCAATGTAGGACAACATGTCAGGAGACATCACATAAAATTACAGCCCGATCCAATGATCGGATTGAGAATTATGACTATTTCCGTAAACCTGGATAGGTGCACCTTTTACGTCAAAATCCAAATTTGACCTTGCCTGGATCGTATCATTTAATTACTTTCCTTCCTAGGTAAGGAAAAACACTAAATAATACTCTCATCTTTAAGAACAAGAGCTGGCCGACTTTCCTAATTAGAAGAATAAATTGCTGACTTTCTATCCTTGTAGCATTAGGAAAAAACAAGCCTAAAAAGGTTGTTATGGGCCGAACCATCAGCCCTTTGTTCCACACGAATTGGGCTCTTCTTGGACCTGAATTAGATAAATTACAAGTTATCCTTCATGCTCCTTTGATCTCCCAAGCTCCTCTAGGTCCATTTTGCTCCATATATTTGTACAAGCCCATTCAATGCTTTTGTGCCCTAGCTCTTGTAATTGGCCTAATTGGCCCCTTCAATAGGTCGTTGGCATGATTATGCTTGGTGTTGGGTTGATCCTCATCTGGTTTCCCCTTTTTATACCCGCATACAGGGCAGTGAGGTGGTAGCCATACCTACCCCAGGAACATTTATTGCACTGGTACAAAACAAACAAAAAACAACCGGTAAATCCCATCCACAATTATAAAATATATAGAGAAAGAAATTTTATTGTAAAGAACTGAAAAAGGGCGCTTAGATGGACTACTACTGAGTGCTGAGCCATGGGGGTGTTGCTAAGATGCTAGATCTGGAGATACAAATTGAAGAATAAAGACTGAAAGGTGGCATGTCTGTGTCTTTTTTAATATGAATCAGTTTGGTTCGATTCGGGTTTATTGGTTTCAACATTACAAAATCAAAACCGAACTAAACTGTAAGTTTTTCTAAATATTTGACACGGTTCAGCCTTATGATGTGACCCAAGCAAGGTCAGATTCGGATTTTGGCCAAAAAAAAATTTCTACTGTCTAGTTTTACGCTATTGAGCATAACTATAAATCCAACCATTGGATCAAACTAACAATTTACCAGAAGATCCCAGAGGCATTGGTATATGTTGGGGTAAAGATTCAGATGAATCAGAGTTCGTTAAAGACTTGTGCTATAGGTCAGAACATGCTGGATGAATTTTGTTATTTACTTTCTTTTAACTTGTGGACTTTTTATTTGGCAAGAATTCTTTTCCTAAAATGAAATTCAAGGAAATTTTGTTCATTATTTTCCCTATTAATTAGGATAATATTTATCAATAGAGGAGAAAGTTTCCTAATCAAGAAATGATGCTATGAGGTGCTGCGAGATCTGATTTTCTAAGCTATGAAGGATTAATTAATTGATACGATCCATGCAAGGTCAAATTCGGATTTTGACGTAAAAAAAGTGCACCTATTCAGTTTTACAGCAACAGTCATAATTCTCAATACGACCGTTGAATCCAGCTGAAATTTTACATGGAGTCTCCTGACATGTTGTCCCACCTTGGTTTAATCAATATTTATTGGGTGGAGGTTTTCGTTTCCAATAGTGCTGGAGCCTAGGTACAAGTTATCTTTGTGTCACACTGAGTTCGGGAAGGCATCGAAACACGGGTCAACAGAGGCTGTACAAATTAAACCAAGGTAGGACAACATGTCAGGAGACTACACATAAAATTTCAGCTGGATCCAACGGTCGGATTGAGAATTATGACTGTTGCTGTAAAACTGGATAGGTGCACATTTTTACTTTAAAATCCGAATTTGACCTTGCCTGGATCGTATCATTCCCTCTCTCTTCAAGATGATTTGTCCTCGAATCATCAACAAGTTGAATGGACAATTCCTTAACCTCTTTTTGAAGCCTTTGGAGTTTTTTTCCTACCAGCAATCGTTGCCAACAACTTTGGATGAAAGTTGCAGCCATTCTTTTTTGTATCATCATTGGAGCCTTTTTTCTCTTTTCTTTCTAAAGCTTGCTGGGCATTGAGTGCTGCCGTTAACACATCAAGTTCTTGCTTCATCTCCCCTAGAATACGGGATAGACTATTGGATTCTTTTTTTAGAACATTAATCTCTTTATTTCTCTCGCTTTGATACCACCTCTCCTTTTGAATCCTCCATTTCTTTTGCCATAACACCTCATCAAAATACAGGAAATCCTTTTGGTTTCTAGGCTGCCGAAAACCTTCCCGATAGCCTATGGTCTCATCCTTAAACTCACCATCACCAATATCATCAATGTCCCAGCCATGTTTCCATGTTTTCCCACCTTTTCAAGTCTGTCACTGTGTTCCCCATCACGAAATTCATTCTTTCCATCATCTTCGTCATGGTTTGCAATTGGAATTTAATATCCTCACGCTAGTAGTGGTAAAAAATTATCCTCACGCCACACGTGTTTCGCTCAAACACTCTTAATATCCTCACATGCTCACACCTCTCGTCTCACCTTCTTGCGGTTCTTGAGAAACAGACACCAACACCAAATAGAAGCAACTTAGAAGCGCAATCCAAATATATATATATATATATATATATATATAACTCAAGAAGCAATAAAAACTAGAAAACAAGCAAAATTAAACTGCGATGATAGTCTCGCTAGTAGCAAGCGAGTCTATCCGAAATATGAACGAAACTGAAGACTCGAATAAAAACAGAAAAAAAAATGCTTATATGAAACAACACCCAAATATGTTGGATATGATGAAAATCAACTGCAAGAAATGAAAACAACAGAAAACAAGTGAATTTCAAAAGTTGACGCAAAAAAGACTCATTTAGATGAGTTAAGTCCGAATCTGGAACCTAAAGTAAATGATGTCCAATTGAGTTAAAATTTCAGATATAATGCGATATCAACCTAAATAGACAGAATATAAAGTTTTACTAATTTATGACTAGGTTTGATATATTGACGCAAAAACATTATGAATCAGACCTGATTAGACCCGGATTTGAAACCCCAAGCAAACGATATCCAATTGACCCCAAATTTGATATTTGGCGCGATTAGGACACCAGTAATTAGAGTATCAAATTTGAGCTAATTCCATGGTGATTTGATCCACTTTTCTCTTGTTTAGTTTTCTACAGTAGAATCCAATAAACGTTTTTTTGAACAATTTTTTTTTGCTTTTCTCTCTTCTGTTTTTTTTTTGTTTTTTATGCTACTGATATATTTTGAACAATAACAAAATGAAATAACAATTTTTTTTATATATGCCACAAATTCAAGGAGAAGAAGAAATTGCATACTAAGGAATTTTTGCGAAATCAACAAAAAATGAAAATTTTAGAAAGATATAACCTGATTAATGGAGCCAAGCTCTGATACCAAATGATGTGAACCTCATGATCATATGGTCACACAACCCACATGGAAAGACACCAATTCTTGGAAAGCCAAGTAAATCGGGTTTGATAGAAGTGTGGCACAAAGATAACTTGTACCTAGGCACCACCACTATTGGAAACAGAAACCCCCACCCAACGAATATTGATTCGCGAACGAGAAGTATAAGGATGACGCCACGAAGACAGTTGTTCTTCGACAAGTCGTTTTTCAGTTCATTAGAGAACCATGGAAGGGAGATTATCTCACCAACACACACACAAAGTGCGGCAAATAAGAAGTTTTATTAATCTGAATTGTCTAACTTACATGTCTGGTTATGCTTTTATTTATACTAACTCTAGACTTAAATAAACCATAATGAACCCCCTTTAGGTGGACTTATATTAAGCCCACTTACAATTGACCCAAATAAGTAATAATAACCCAAAGACTAAGAAGAAAATAATAAAAATTCAAAAATTATCATCCTAAATATGCTAGAATCAGATTTGTCACCATTAAGAAGTCCCAAATAGACTAGGAAATCTGATCTGAAGGTAGAATTTGTTCTGAAGTCTTCTTTCCTTTTTGTAGCTAAGATGAATAAGGAATCCTTGTAAGAAAAGGATTCTGAACATTTATGAATCCTTGCCACACATGGAAACTATGTTGCAGCCCATTAAAGATCTTTGGAGAATTAGGAGATTCCCAAAATAAGCTACCACATCCTTTTAGGAAAAGAATCCTAGCCAAATAGGAAGTCCACAAGTCAAAATGAAGTAAATAACAAAATTCGTACAGCCTTTGTTGACCCGTGTTTCGATGCCTTCTCGAACTCCGATTGACCCAAAATAAGCTGCCACATCCTTTTAGGAAAAGAATCCTAGCCAAATAGGAAGTCCACAAGTCAAAAGGAAGTAAATAACAAAATTCGTACAGCCTCTGTTGACCCGTGTCAAAATTTGTACAGCCTATGTTGATCAGTTTTTTGATGCCTTCCCGAACTCAGATTGACCTGAAATTTTAAACCAAGGTAGAAAAATATGTCAGGAGACACCACATAAAATTTTAGCTGGATCCAATTGTCGAATTGAGAATTATTACTGTTGCTGTAAAACTGGATAGGTGCACGTTTTTACATCAAAATCCGAATTTGACATTGCCTGGATCGTATCATTAATGATTCTCCTAGTCTAGGATGGAATCTAAAAAAACACAACTCTTTCCTTCCGTTAGGGAATCCTTGCTCCAAAATGCTCTCTCCTATTTTCCTTCCCTTCTACGTGATTAGATTTGGAATCCTTGCATCTAATTATGCCTTAAGTTTGTTTTCTGTTAGCTTAGATTGGTTCCTTGAATGTATTTAGTCCAGTTTCCACTTCTTTTCTTCAGTTTCGGAGCTCCTCTTGCTTTGGGTTCTTTCTTTAGTTCAGTTAGGGAGATGGAAATGAAAGAAGTGGATAGTGCTTCCATCTCTTCTCCCAACTTGGTTTTTCAACATGATACTCCCCACTCTACCAGCAACAAAGCCGTGCAGAATGCTACAAGGATTGGTCAGTTCTTGACTGGACCTAACTTGAGGATACAACTTCATGAGATGCTACATGGCCAATATTGTAAAAGTTTTCAGCTTTCTGATGACTTCAAAGCTAGTACCGAAGGTAACGTCCATGTTCTTACATCTGGAAGTCTTGGTGAATTAGAGGAGTCAACATGCCTCTTGGTGAAGATGGGGCAAGCATTTAATGCTAGTTTGGTCAATGTTCAAGAAAAGAAAGTTTTAGAGCATCAGATGGGAAAGTAAGTAGTTCACTCCTCTTTTATCCCCTGCAAAGTGTATCCCTCAAATCTGATAATCCTTTTCAGCAAACCAACGGCTGTAAGTCAAATTTCTTTAGTACTGTTAAAGGTGAGGCTAGCTAAGGCATTAGTGATGGCTCTACTGTAAACCGAAACTTATTCTTCTTACCTCCCTCAATGGATGCTACACGGGTGACATTTTGTCCTCCTGTAGATGTCTTTGAAGAAGGTTGTACTCTTTGGCAATCCACCATTGTTGGACACTTTGTAGGACCAAAACTTCCATTTCCAGTGTTGTATTCAGAAAATGGCTTTTTTATCTTCTCATTTGATTCAGTTGAACATGCCTCTACTATCCTAAACTATGCCTTATGGCACATGGTCAAAGACATTCGGTCCTTAGAAGATGGACGCCAAACATGCAATTCTCTAAAGTTGAGTTATCCAGAATTCCTATTTGGATTAAGTTTCATCATGTTCCCTTAGAATATTGGACTAATAAGGGACTGAGTTATGTTGCTAGAGCTAGGGGTTCATTTACATGTTGATGTCAATAGACTAATGCACAAACGCCTAACTTATGCAAGATTTTGTGTTGAAATTGATGCTTCTGGTTAAGAAATTAACACAAATGTCTTACCTTACTCGGGTTCTTCGGCCAAGTAAGAAGATTGTATGGAAGTTGAAGTTTAGAATATCACAGTGTATAATGTTTCAGATGATGATTATCCCAAAGGAACAAGCCCTTCTCTGCAATTCCCTTTGTTTTCAACCAACATCGATAACCAACTAGCAAGTGAAGCTAAAGACTCTCTTGAGGATAGGAATAAGAAGGGATTAAGGCTCCTTGCGTAGGGGCAATTCGAGGTAATTTTGTGTCCATAGTTGGTTTCGGCATCCTTATGTTTTGTTCACTATATTTATTGGATGTTGGAACATCAGAGGTTTGAATGATCCTGTAAGACATTGAGCTTTCGTTGTCTTGTACAAAAGCATTCGGTAGTATGCTTAACAATACACAAATTCAGTTTACTAACAAGGGTGATATGACAAACATTAACACAACTTTCACTATTTATAATTAAACTACACATCTTGTTTTATGCATAGCAACACTTATGGAAGATGTTCTTCCTTTTTTTAATTTTTTTCATCTTTCTTGATCTGAACCTTCAGTGTTCGTCTTATAACCAAGGACTCCTCAATCTTTAATGCTAACTCATCCCCATTATTATCCTCCAATGGCAACATTCTTTCACAATTCGATCTGTCACTTTAAGATTTGATATCACTATTATCTCTAATCATCATAATTCTCTTGTTTGGACACTCTGAAGCATAATGTCCAAGTCCCTGACACCTAAAACATCATTACAAGTACGTTTAGGTTGAGTTTTAGATTTACCTTTGGAACTAGTAAGGACATCAACAGGTTGAGTCATTTCCATATGTCATCAAGTATAAAAAGGAGCAAGTTAATGTAGTTGTCGATGCTCTTTGTAGGAGGTATGCACTGATTTCTATATTGAATGCAAGGTACATCATCGTTACTATGGTAGGATCAAATGTTTCCTTCAATGCTTCCTTTGTCTATGTAGATAATTGTTCGTCTAAACGAGAAGCTTTGTGGTCTGAAATTGTTAACTATTGTATTGCCTGGGAGACTATTCCGTGGATTCTATTGGTGGATTTCAATGCTATTCGATCACACGATGAGAAGTGTGGAGGCACTACATCATGGTCAGGGTGGCAAAATGACCTCAACAATTATGTGCTGAAGTCATGTCTAGAAGATCTTAGAGTCATAGGTTCTAGATTCACTTGGACCAATCGGCAAAGTAACAATACTCTCTTGAAGAAGCTGGATCGGGTTCTTGTTAATGTCAAATGGAATTGCGAATTTACAAGTTCAGAAACTTGCTTTCTACCTTTGGTATCTTAGATCACTCTCTTATGTTAGTTAAGATGGCAAGTTTGCCGAAAAGGAGGCTTCCATTCAAGTTCTTTGATTTTTGGGTAGATCATCCTCTATTTCTCCCCTTGATTTTCGAGACATAATGTAAGGAGGTCATAGACACTCCCATGTATGTTTTGTGTAACAAGTCGAAAAAATGTTAAAAGGGTTTTGAAATAGTTTAATCTCTAGTACTTTTGTAAGATTTCAGAGAAGATGTTAGAGGCTCAATGTCGGATGCAAACAAATCCTTCAGATTTAGAGATCCATAGAACTGAGCTGAAGGAGTATGTGAGGCTTGATGAAGCTGAGGAGAGCTTCCTTAGGCAAAAGTCACAGTTGCAATGGTTGAACCTAGGGGATAAAAACTCGAAATTCTTCTTCAATTCGGTGAAAGGTTTTCACAGCTGCAACAAGATCCTCTCTATCCATAATGAAAATATGATGTGTTTTATAGATGTCATAGAGGTTAAGGATACTATTGTGAGTCACTTTCAAAAGATTTTAGGAGGTTCTAATATGAAATGGTTCTTGATTCTTCTATGCTTTTTGGGCTCTTCCTAAAAGATTATCTCATCTTCAAAGTATGTTCCTCGACTCTCCTATAACCAATGAAGAAATTCAGAAGACCTTTTTCTCTTTTAAGGACAATAAAGCTCCCGGTCCGGATGGTTTCAGTGTAGGTTTCTTTAAGAAATCTTGGAGTATTGTCAGCCCAAACATTATTAATGTTATTCGATCTTTCTTCTCTTCTGGTCGGCTTCCCAAGCAAGTAAATGCTACAACTATATCTTTAATCCCTAATCCCTAAAGTCCCTACCCCATCAAAGGTTACGGACTTTAGGTCTATCTCATGTTGCAAACTGTTTACAAATGCATGGCTAAGCTCATCGCTAATAGAATTAAAGGAGTATTGGCAGATCTGGTTGGGCCTTTCCAAGCTGCTTTTGTTAAAGGGAGAAATATAAGTGATAATATCTTACTTTCTCAATAGCTTCTTCATAATTATCATAGAAATATGAATATTGGGTCCTCCTTGATGCTGTATGAAGGTGGATCTTATGAAAGCTTATGACTTGGTAAGATGGGATTTCTTATTGGCTATTCTTCTAATGGTTGGGTTTCCTTCTCGCATGGTTAATTTAATTGGTGAATGTATCTCTACTACTCGATTCTCAGTCTCAATCAACAGAGAACTTCACGGTTTCTTTACTGGATCTGGAGGTTTCAAACAAGGTATCGCCCTACATGTTTGTTCTTGTTATGGAAGTTCTCTCGGGTTTATTGGGTAAAATGACATCTTTCTTATGTGGAGTATACTTCAATTTCTGATGAGGATCAGCCCAACACCAAGCGTAATCATTCCAACGGTCTGGAGGTGCCAATTAGGCTAATTACAAGAGCTACGACAAAGAAGCTTAAAGAAGCATTATATGAGCTTGTACAGAATATATGGAGCAAGATGGACCTAGGGGAGCTTGGGACATCTAAGGAGTATGAAGGATAGACTCTAATTCATCTAATTCAGGTCTAAGAAGAGCCCATACCAGCTGATGCGAACCTTGTGATCACGTGGTCACGCAACCCACACGCAAATACATCAATTCCTGAAAAACCAAGTAAATCAAGTTTGATAGGAGTGTGACACAAAGATAACTTGTACCTAGGCACCAGCACTATTAAAAATGAAAAACCTCCACCCAACGAATATTGATTCACGAATGAGAGGTTTAGGATGACGCCACGAACCCAGTTGTTCTTCGATAAGTCATTTTTAGTTCTTTAGAGAACCAAGGAAGAGAGATTATCACACCAACACACAACAATAGTGTGGCAAAAGCAATTTATTGATCTGAAAATTGCGTAACTTACATGTATGGTTATGTCTTATTTATACTGACTCTAGACTCAAACAAACCCTAATGGACCCCTTAGGGTTTATGTGGACTTATATGATGCCTACTTACAATTAAACCCAAATAATATAAAGAAACCCTAAACTAAGAAGAAAATAATAATAATAATAATAAATCTGAATTTAATATTCTAAATATGATGGGATCATTTGTTTGCAAAGTATTCTTAACTGACTTGTAAACTTATTTAATGATAGATTCCTACTATAATAAGCATAGAATAATTGTTTCCATACATCATAAGAATTCCATATTAATATGGAGTTCATACCACACATGGAAACTATATTGTTGCCCATTAAATATCCTTGAAAGATTAGGAAATTCCCAAAACCAGTTGGCACATTCTTGTAGAAAAAGAATCCTAGCTAAATAGGAACTCTACAAGTCAAAAGGAAGTAAATAAAAAAAATTGTACATCCTCTGTTGACCAGTATTGCAATGCCTTCCTTAATTCTGATTGACCTGAAATTTTAACTCTAGATAGAAAAACATGTCAAGAGACTCCACATAAAATTTCAGCTAGATCTAACAATCAGATTAGAAATTATAATTGTTGTTGTAAAACTAGACAATTGCGCATTTTACATTAGAATCCAAATCTGTTTTTTTCGTTCCCCGGATCATATCATTCAGATACCAAATGATGCAAGTTCCTCTTGAAGAAGCAGTCAAGCAATCTACAAGCAAAGACATCAATTCTCGAGAAGGCAAGTAAATCAGGTTTGATAGGAGTGTGACACATAGATAACTTGTACCTAGGCACCAACATTATTAAAAACGCAAACCTCTACCCAACGAATATTGATTCGCGAACGAGAAATATAAGGATCACACCACAAAATCAGTTGTTCTTTTATAAGTCATTTTTCATTTCTTTAGAGAACCAAGGATGAGAGATTATCCCACCAACACATAACAAGTGCGAAAAATGAAGTGTATTGATCTCTCATCCTTGGTTCTTTGGAGAACCAACGAAGGGAGATTATCCCACCAACACACAACAAGTGTTTTTAATCTGAATTGTCTATCTTTCATGTCTAGTTATGCCTTTATTTATACTAACTCTAGACTGAAAAAAACCCAAATGGACACCTTATGTGGACTTATATGATGCTCACTTACAATTAAACCAAATTAACATAAATGAACCCTAAACTAAGAAGAAAATAATAATAACAATAATAAATTAGAATTTAATATCTTAAATATGATAGGATCAGATTTGCTACCTTTTAGGAGTCCTATATACGCTAGGAGAATCAAATCTGAAGTTGCCTCCTCTTTAGTTTTCTTGTTTGGAAAGTATTCTTAGCTGACTTAAAAACTTATTTAATGATGGATTCCTACTATAAGGCGCGCTAAACATACAAATCAAAGAAGATGATGTAGATTAGCAACGGGAAAACATTTCACACTCGATGTCACATCCAAAACAAGGTATGTAGCATGCGCAAACTCATTTTTCTCATTTGTTATCACAGTAACTCTAAAATTTTTAGGTACAACTTGGGTTGGACTTACCCATTTGCTGTCAGAGATAGGATAAATGATTCAATTATCTAGAAGCTTAATGACTTCACTTCTCACTACTTCTTTCATATTAGGATTACGTCTTCGTTGCATTTCTATAGATGATTTAACATTTTCCTCCAACTAAATCTTGTGTATGCAAATCAAAGGATTAATTCCTTTTATGTCAGCTATAGTCCATTATAATGCATTTTTATGCATTTTCAGAAGCCTATAACAACTTACCTTCTTGACAAGCATTAAGTTTGGAAGAGATTGTTACTGGAAAAGTTTTATTTTCTCCTAAAAATGAGTACTTGAGATCAGATGGTAACGAATTTAAATCAGGTTTTGGTGGTTGAACACATGAAGGTATGGACTCAATTGATCGTGGTGGCGATTCTTCAATTTTTGGTCTCCAACTACTCACCTTTGATTCTTCTTGAAAATAAACCATTTGCAAATCTTCAAATTCATTAAACTCAGTTTCAATGAAATTATTTTCAAATTGATCATAAACTAATTTTTCAATAAAGTTTACTTCCTGTAAATCATTATCATCTCCAGGTTGCTTGCAAATGTTAAAAACATTCATCTCCAATGCTATGTTTCCAAAAGATAATTTCATCAGTCCATTCTTATAATTAATTAATGAGTTAGAAGTTGCAAGAAATAGATATCCTAAAATAACTGGAATTAAATTGCATGCTTCAAAAGGTTGTGTATCCAATAAATCAAAATCCACGGGATAAATGAATTTATCAACTTGTACTAATACATCTTTAACTACTTATGGTCGTTATATTTCAAAGCATTATTGTTTTGAAGAATGACACTTACTTGTTCGGCTAAAAATGCTTTCTTTTTCACATTCAATTTTCTCTTCATGATGCACAAGTCTTTCAAAAATTTAGCATAAGATGGAACCTGTTTAATAGCATCCAACAAAGGTATATTGATCCTCACCTTTTTCAAAGTTTCAAAGATTTTAGAATTGTGATTGACTTTTCTTTATTTAGTCGTGGCATGAGGAAATGGAAGTGCTGGTAGGGAATCAGTCTTTTCTTTGCAATGTTTAGGTTCAACATCTTCCGTACCCTTAGAGATTGATTCGTCATCTTTCTCACAAGGTTCAAGAATGAGTTTTTCAATAACCTTACCACTGCGGAGAGTAATGACTGATTTGACTTGATCCATATGTTGGCTTTCGGAGTTACTCGCACTTGAATTATATTTGCCCTTTGGGATTTTACTGTGGTTGAGAAAGAAACTTACCTTTCTCCTAAAAACTAAAAGCAGATGTGAATTTTGCAAGAGTATCTTTTAAAACTGCTATAGTTTGCGCATTTTGAGTATTGATTGTCTCTTGCTTTTCAATGAATGCATGCAATGTTTCCTTAAGATTTCTTATAGCACGGAGAGCATATCCATGAGAATTTTGAAAATTATGGTGTGCTTGAAATTATGGTTGTGAAATTTGTGCATTATTGTTGCTACTATTTCAATTGAAATTTGGATGATTTCTCCAACCAGGGTTGTACGTTTGCGAGTATGGATTTTGATTTGGCCTTTGAAAACTGTTTAAAGCGTTGGCTTGTTCATGGAGACATTCCTTGTAAAAGGGTAAAGTTGAACAATCATTTGTTGAGTGTTCATTAGTTTCACACATTTAACATACAATTTCTTGAACAGATTTTAATTGACCACTCCTTTTTAATTCTAGTGCCTCAACGTTTCCTGCTAAAGATGCAAATTTGACTTGGAGGTCATGATCTTCCCTAAGGTTATACATGCCTCCACTAGATGTATGCGGTTGAGTTTTACCCGGTGTCTCACAAGTACCTGCAGTGTCCCAATTCTAAGCATTTTCAGCTAAAAAGTCCATGTACTCCACTGCTTCATCAGGGTCTTAATCTTTAAAAGTTTCATTGCACATCAATTCTACCATTTGCCTATCTCTAGATGTTAACCCTTCATAAAAGTGTGAAACTAATTTACATGTTTCAAAACCATCATGAGGACAGGTAGTGAGCAAGTCTCTATACCTATCTCAATACTGGTAAAATGTTTTTCCTGGTTTTTTAGTGCATGTGGTGATTTGTCTTTTGAAAGAGTTTGTTCTATGACAAGGGAAAAACTTCTTTAAAAACTGTTGTTGCATTTCATCCCAAGCACGAATGGATCTTGATCTAAGATTTTGTAGCCATGTTTTAGCTTTATTTTTTAGGAAAAAATGAAAAAAAACTTTAATTTGATAGTGTTCATGCTATAATTTGATTCATTACAAGTGTTACAAACTTCTTCAAATTCTCTCAAATGCAAGTATGAATTTTCTATATCTAAGCCATGAAAAATAGGTAAAAGTTTAATAATACCTGGTTTGAAATTGAAGTGAGATGCATCAAGAGGAAAAATTACACATGATGGTGCACTTGTTCTTGTTGGATTTATGTGGTCTCTAAGTGTTGTAACACAGTTAGTCTCATTATGAAGTGATTGGTTATCCTCTTCGGCCATGTTTTCTGAAGAAGTTGAAGATTCCCTACAGAGTCTATCACTTATTGTGCATGACCAAACTCTCATACAAGTGTAAAAGAAAAAAATAGAAAACGAAGAAACAAAATTAGAAAGGAAAAAAATGAAAAGAAAAATAAAATAAAATAAAATATATAATTTATACAGTAACTTACATCCCCAGCAACGGCGCCAAAAACTTGACATGATCAAATAGTTGATGTTTTATCCCAAGTGCAAGAGTGTCAAAGTAATAAATAACCCGGCAAAACCGGGGTCGATCTATAGGGATATTAACTATATAAAATCATAAATAAAAGAAAAGGAGTTGACAAGAACTTTAAGATGTGATATTAATGTGAGTATTAAACAAAGATAAAACAATTGTCAAGGTTAGAGAATCCACTAAGTATAATATAAATTATATATTTTATATAAGTATAATATAAACTCCTTTTATATTATTATAAACTCCTTTTATTACTTAACTAGAAATCACACAAAAAAAAAGGTTCCCATCGGATGATTTATCATCAATAGCTCATTATAAATTATTAATATGATCATATTAATTATCTTATTTTAAGTAATACCAATACTTGTAAATATGATATATCAGGTATTCATGATGCTAATTTATGTCAACAACAAATCAAGTTTCTTTCATAGCACAGATGTCGGTTAACCGTACAGTTAGTTATGAAATGATTGAGTATTTGTTGTACCAAGGGCTGTGCAACACAAATCTAGATTAACCATTTAACAAGTAAGGTATTAAGAGTGAGTAAGAAATAGGCTTCTCTCAGTTACAAGGGAGGATGGGGAGGTTATAGAAGGACACAAGGCAGTCAAATCAGAAGTAATTGCGTACTTCCAAAGTGTGTTAGGAGTGAAACAAATGCCCGGGGGTTTGAATGAGGAAGTGGTAGAATCAGCAATTAACTTGAAATTGTCTTCAACGCAGCAGCATGTACTAGCTCAAGTTGTGATTAAGCATGCTATGTTTAGTTTGAAAAACAATAAAGCCCCTGGTCTGGATAGTTTCAACGCAGGTTTCTTCAAAAGAATGTGGCACATAGTTGGGGAAGATGTAATCAACGCTGTTAGCTCCTTCTTTCAGACTTGTAGAATGCTTAAGGAAATGAATGCTACATCCATTTCCCTTGTTCCTAAAGTTGCTAATCCTATGAGGTTAACATATTTCCGTCTTATATCTTGCTGCAATACAGTTTACAAATGCATTGCTAAGATTCTAGCTTGTAGAATCAAAGCTGTTTTGCCATCCTTAGTAGGTCCGTATCAGACAGCTTTTATCTCTGGATGAAGAATCAGCGACAACATTCTGTTGTCTCAGGAACTAATGAAAGGCTATCATAAATCTAGAGGACTTGCTCGTTGTGCTATGAAGGTAGATCTGATGAAGGCTTATGACTCTGTCCGGTGGGATTTCGTTGATGCCACGTTAATAAAAATGGGATTTCCTCGAACAGTAACTAATTGGATCATGGTCTATGTTACATCATGTCAATTCTCTATCAACATCAATGGTGAGCTTGCAGGTTAGTTTCAAGGGGGGAGAGGGCTGAGACAAGGTGACCCACTATCTTCATATTTGTTTGTTCTATGTATGGAAATCCTTTCAGGGCTGTTCCGCAAGATGAGTGCCGATCAAAACTTTAAGTTCCACTGGAGATGCAAGAAGGACAAAATTTCTCATCTTTGTTTTGCAGACGACTTGATGATTTTTAGCAAAGGGGATGTAAACTCGATTCGTATGATAAAAAATGTACTCACTGAGTTTCAAGATCTATCAGGTCTGTATCCAAATCCAAACAAAAGTGACATCTTCTTGAGTGGTCTGTTAGATGCTGAGAAAGAACAGATTATTCATATTCTTGGGTTTAGAGAGGGGGAGCTTCCTATGAGATATTTGGGAGTGCCCCTTATCTCATCCAGACTAAAGGCTGTCTATTGTAAGGGCCTCGTGGATCGACTCACCTCTAAAGTTCGACACTAGACTTGTAGAACTCTCTCGTATGCAGGACGAGTACAACTGATTAATTCAGTTTTATTTTCCATCTAGGTCTATTAGGCATCTCTCTTCCTCTTACCTGGGCAAGTAATAAAAAGTGTTGAGCAAATTATGAGATCCTTTCTTTGGTCAGGTTCAGATATGAGAACTACCGGGGCTAAAGTGGATTGGGAACAGGTATGTCTTCCAAAAAAGGAGGGGGGGCTAGGAATAAAAAGGATAACAGAATGGAACAAGATTGCTTTGTTGAAACATATATGGAACCTGTGCAATGATTCAGATGGCTCAATCTGGTCTACTTGGATTAGATCCAATCTGTTGCGAGGTAGGAATTTCTGGACAATGAAAGCACCAGAGAATTGCTCTTGGGCTTGGGGAAAGATCCTAAAGCTCAGATCGTTAGCATGGCCGAAGATGCAGTACGTCATAGGAGATGGCATGACAACCGCTCTATGGTTTGACAATTGGCATCCTCACAGCCCGCTCGTGAATTCTTACGGTGAAAGATTCATCTACGATTTAGGTGTGGGAAATAATGAGAGGGTGAATATGCTGATTAGTAACTCAGAATGGAGAATCCCTACCACTCAATCTATTGGCTGGCACCCCATTATAGAAGCTATTCCTTTCAATCCTAAGATGGGGCAGAAGGATGAGATTGTGTGGTTGGATTCACCAAACACAGATTCTCGGTCAAAGTAGCTTGGGAGAACCTAAGATTTCATAATCAGGTTGTTGAATGGCATGACATTGTGTGGTTCAAGAATGCTGTTCCAAGACATTTCTTTCTTCTATGGGTGGCTGTCCAACAAAAGCTCACAACTCAGGATAGACTTCATCGGTTTGGTATACATGGTCTCAATCAATGCTCACTCTGTCTCCCCAACAATGAAGATCATAACCACTTATTCTTTGAATGCTCCTATACTAAAGCGATATGGTGGCATGTTTGTGACAGATGCGACATTCCAAGAATGACGAAAAGGTGGGAGGAATGGATTCGATGGGCAACTGTTACTTGGCATGGTAAAAGTTTCGTCAATTTATCTCGTAAATGGGGTTTCGCGGCTACAGTGTATTATATCTAGCAAGAACGGAATGCAAGGATATTTGCAGGAATGTCTAGAACTCCAAATTTGGTCGTTGATCAAATAGAATGTATCATTCGTGAAAAGCTTGATTTGATGAGGAACGCTCTCCCAACAGATGAAAACATAAGGATCCAAAGCGTTTGGAGGGTCAATAACATAGACTCTTAAATTGATATTTAGCTGGTTGTATTGGTATCCCTAACAAGTCTAGTTAAGTCGAGGTGTTCTGCTTTGTGGCTTCCTGTAGCCATTTGTTGTTTTATGTTTTCGTGCACATTGTAAATCTGGGGTATGCCCCTTATAATCTTTTTATATTCTTCTTTTAATATGTCTATCAACTTACCAAAAAAAAAAAAGAGTGAATAAGATAAAAATGACAAGACATGTTAATAGCAAACTTTCTTGAATATAAACATTAAAGTTCATGTTGAGTTTATATTATATTTATTCTAACACCATTAGTGAAACCTTTTTACCTTAACAAATAAACTTAGCTAAACATAATGAAGAAGAGAAACTTAAATAAACAAGATAAGAACATAATTATGATGAAAAGTATAAATAAGAGATTAATGAAAATATAACATGAAATAAAACTTGAGCATTACAAGAATACAAAGAATGAAAGCAAGAGCATGATCTTGATCTGAAAAATAAGATACCTAAATATATGGCAAATGCCTTCTTTTATAGGCTAAAACAAGATACCTATTGATTTGATGACTAATTATTTAGTTGGTGGCCACCTCTTGACTTGGTGGCTAGCTATTGACTTGTTGTTTGGACAAAATATCATTGCATCAGATTCTGAATAGATAGTTTTCGTAAAAGTTGTGGGCATTTGCCATAGATTTCCACCAAAAAAGGAATGAACTCATTTGGACTTCTAGAACTCATGATATGAGCTGAACACTAAACAATGTCTGGGTTGCAGACAAATTCAGACTTCTTTTTTGTTGTTAAGATTTGAGCTTGAAAATGGCAGCTTCAAATCTTGGACTTTTTATGAATGTTTTAGGCATGTCTTAGTTTTTCATCAAGATAAACCAAACCTAAATCCAAGGTTTATAGCTCTGGTTATGACATAATAACCGAATGGTGTTCTAGTTTGAATTGAACCAACATCTCTTTATCTTCTCAATTTTAATAGTTAAATAAATCAATCAATTCTTTAAATTGTGAGATACGCCTGCATTTAAAATAAACATCTACCATAAATTAAAAATATCTTATATTATCATATTTGTTATTATAAAACATGCTTAAGTTAGGGAATTTAATGATACTTTAAGTGCAATATGACGATATAAAACCTTAATGAAAATGCACTTTTAAGTATTAATCACCAACAACCCATTGGAGGTGCCAATTGGGCCAATTACAAGAGCCAAGGCAAAAAGGCTTAAAGAAGCATTGAAGAGGCTTAAATAAAGGCATCAGCAGACATGTAAGGGTTACGATATTTTCATATCAATAAACTTCTTTTGCCGCACTTGTTGTGTGATGGTAGGATAATTTCCCTTCCTTGGTTCTTTAAAGAACAACTGGCTTCGTGGCGTCATCCTTATACTTCTCGTTCACGAATCAATATTTGTTGGGTGGTGATTTTCCATTTCCAATAGTGCTGGTGCCTAGGTACAAGTTATTTTTGTGTCATACTCCTATCAAACTTGATTTACTTAGCTTTTCAGGAATTGATGTTTTTGCGTGTGGGTTGCATGACCATGTGACCACAACAAAATCCCAAGGGGCAATACAATGCAAATGCAAGTAGTTCTGGAAGCCAACACATGGATCAAGCTAAATCAGTCATCACTCTTCGCATACGGTTATTGAAAAATCCATTCTTGAACCTTGTGAGAAAGATGATGAGTTAATCTCTGAGGGTAAGGAAGGGGTTGAATCTGAACATTGTAAAGAAAAGACTGATTCTTCGCCAGCACTTCCATTTCCTCATGCCATGACCAAACAAAGAAAAGTCAATCACAACTCTAAAATCTTTGAAACTTTCAACCAGGTAAGGATCAATATACCTTTGTTGGATGCTATTAAACAGGTTCCTTCTTATGCTAAATTTTTAAAAGATCTGTGCACTGTGAAGAGAAAACTGAATGTGAAAAAGAAAGCCTTTTTAGCCGAACAAGTAAGTGCCACTCTTCAGAATAATAATGCTTTGAAATATAAAGACTCTTGTTGCCTACAATTTCATGCTTTATTGGAGAACATAAATTTGAAAGAGCTTTACTTGATCTTGGAGCTAGTGTGAATTTACTTCCATATTCAGTTTTTCAAAGTCTCAATTTAGGTGAGTTAAAACCAACTTTTGTAACTCTTTTACTTGCCGATAGATCTGTAAAAGTGCCTAGAGAAATAGTTGAGGATGTGTTAGTACAAGTCGATAAATTCATTTACTCTATGGATTTTATTGTCTTGGATACACAACCTGTTGAAGCATGGAATTCATTTACTTCTAATGCATTGATTAATTGTAGGAATGGACTGATGAAGCTATTATTTGGAAACATGACATTGGAGATGAATATTTTCAATATTTACAAGCAACCGGGAGATGATAATGATTTACAAGAAGTAGTTTCTATTGAAGAATTAGTTTATGATCAACTTGAATCTACTTTGAGTAAAATTGAGTTGGATGAATTTGAAGATTTGCAAATGATTTATTCTCAGAAAGAAATCACAGATGAAAAAGACACCGAAAATGTTGATGCGGATCTTTTGTCAAGAGTGACAATAGATTCGACATCCGACATCACACTGATTGTGCATCAAAAGTACCATTAAGTCTCTTATTTTACATATGTATTTATTGTTTTTATTTGGGTTTTTTATAATAATTGATGTGCTTTTTAGTAATGAAGTTTCTTTTAATGTTTCGATAGGTTTTTGGAGCTTAAATGAATTATTTCAGAAAATTTAACGTCGGAATTCGGAACAAAGAATTGAAGAGAAATTTAGTTGAAGATTGAAGAAAATCTTGGTTCAAATAAGTGCTCCAAATTTGCCCCAAAAATCAATTCTATTCCAATTCTAGAAAAGAATATC
>Ga0325410_1002159_pt1 | contig 21951 bp, 15 predicted proteins | sample PopdelMetagenome_16_FD_206182 | JGI IMG/M metagenome (GOLD analysis project Ga0325410, IMG submission 206182) | Populus deltoides microbial communities from Bellville, Georgia, United States - Xylem-PdIQD-R3 | ecosystem: Host-associated > Plants > Phyllosphere > Stem > Wood/Secondary xylem...
ACATTTCATTTGCTGCAATTTATATTTTAATATAAATTTTTTTATTCAATTTAATTTTTTAGTATTTTATTAATTTTTTTTCTTTAGATCTACCTGGAGAATAAAATCTCATATATTTTAATTTAAAACTCGTACTAGACAAATAAACAAATTTTAAATTTAAATCTGTTGTATTGAATTTTATAATAATATTGAAAAGTTTTCAATTGTTTATATATTAATTTTTTTAGCACGGTCAATAAACTAGTAATTAGACAGGTTATGAGTATATTCTCCAAAATCAATCTCTCAGCATGGTCGATTGGTGGTTGGACAGCATTTCAGTTGGAAATATCATCCTGTAAGGCAGAATTCTCTATGGGTTCATTCTCCTGTCATTTCCGGCTTCTAGGTATTGCTGTGCCCTCGTGTGTTTTCGTCATTGTAATACTAGATAATTGGCACGTAATTTTATAGATTGAATTAATTTTTTTAAAATAAAAAATATTTTGATATTATTAATATTTTTTTTTAGTAAAAACAAAATGTGTAAAAATTAATTTGATATGACTCAGTTATCTTAGTAAATTCAAGGACAACCCAGATAACGGGTAAAAACATATTTTAAATCAAAATAAATATTTAATATGAGATTTTTTTAATAAACATTGAAATAATAATATATTAGATTAATTTAAGTCAACTCAGATTAATTTACCAATCCGCATATCAAGTCATAATATCATGATAACTTCATAAACAAATTACAAAGCTCAATTTCTATTAAAATTAAAATGAATGTTGAAAGATGAAACTAAAAAAAAAATTAATTAAAAAACCTAAAACAATTATCCAAGTTAACTAGTTAACATGTCAAACCTGCGATCTGAATCATGAAACTAAAATAATTTAATAGAAAAAAATCAAAACAAATTATAAAATACAATTCTTAATAGTATACCCTCTACACAATCGTTGTTCATTAAAGAAATACCTTATAATTATAGAAATCATGTTAGATTATAAAAGAATATGTGTTCAACTAAAGTTTAATTTGGGTTAGTTTGTCAAACATGTAAACTAGTTCCTGGTGAAGGATAATCCAATAAAAAAAAGAACCAATTAAACAATTAAACAACAGAGCTCATTTAAAAAAAGAACGAACAAAACAAGATGAAAAGGTAAGTAAAATATTAGTTGATAGAGTTCATACCAAAACTTCAACCCTGCATTGCATAATAGTGAGGAGCAAGCTCAGTCAACCACAAATAATCAATTCTAGTTGTGTTGCGAATGTACTTCTGACTTGTTTGGACTAGTTCATAAAAAATTACACACTCCACCTTTGACTGGTGCAACACAGAAGTAGGGTGGATCTGCACTACTTGACCACTTGCTAAAGCCCGTCCATTCATTTCAGCAAATTTGAGGGTCTTGCTGTAGGAGAATGGAAAGCGAGACATAACATGAAAAGGGATTTCAAGAGAAGGTGGATGCCATGACGAACTCGCCAAAGACTTGTTAACAAGGGAGAATAATAGAAAAACGAAAGAATCCTGAAGGAAAATGCAAATGGATGTCTGAGCTTATATAGAGAGATATAATACCTGTATGTTCCCTCGGGTTGCTTCAAAGCTGCATTAAGGAAAAATGAAGCAGCAAGGCATCTACAGAATTGAAGAGTGTCATCTCCACAAGAAGAAATAGGAAGACCTATCTGTTCAAGATGTCCACTAATCTGACTGCAGTGGAAAATGACCTCTTAAATCAAGATTGCTAGCTAATAAAGATCACAATAGGTCAAGTCTCGAGAATTTCTTGAACATAGAATCCATATTGAAATTAAAATTTATAAGTGAATCCTACCAGAAAGTAAAGTAACCTAAGGGAAATAAGGAAGAAAAAAGGGTAAACAACCTGTGAATGTCACAAGCATGCCTTAGTGAGCGACCATTAATAAAATTTTCCTTGCACCATTTTCTTAGTATCTTTTCATTTTTTTTCTTTACAGGATAGACCTCAATAGAAAACTGAAGAGTAAAGGCAACAAGTGATTGAGTTTAGTAGTTTCTCGTGTAAAATTATTGACTCTAAAGATATAGTAATATGGACAAGACAAAATTGTTTCAAGCACCGACAGAACTAGAAGCGCTCCTTGTTTCAAAAAGAGAAGGACGGGTTATTCACATTTCATTTGATGGTCAGAGATGAATTGAAAGCTAAGTAGTGGGAATTCTAAAGATTTCCCAGGAAAAAAATAGAGATGTCTCCTACATTACCCCTAATATGTGTAAGTATCGACGTAATTTTATAGAGTCATTTGGTTTGAATGCTACATGAAGAACATAAGCCAGATGAAGGAATGGGAAGACCTACGATGTAGAAAAGCATAACATGAGTGATTCGGTAGAAAATATAGATTACCTAACCCATGCTCCTTTTTCTTTTCATTCTATTAAAAGAAACCTATTCGGTTAGAGCCCCCCAAAATAACTAATTTTCGGTATGAAAGAAATTTTTTGGCATGAAAGACTCGACTCTTATTACAAACGAATTTAGAAAAATGCTTTTTTATTTCAAAAAATTTCTAGAAACCACTTCATTTTTTGGTGTCAAAATAGGATATATGGTATAAAAATAGAGAATCTAATATTTTTCTCATTTTTTTCTGTACCAAGTTCCATCCCTCTCTTCTGTAAAAGTTCATCAGCGACGCAATAAACATTAATCAAAGTAAAGTGGTCACCATCCGGACTTGCAAAACACTTCTTTGCAGTTTTTGCCTGCCAAGAGAGAGAGAGAAAATGCCTTTTAACATAAGGTTTTATGGGTTTGGGTAGGTAGCATAATATAATGCAAGAATAGAAAAAAGTCGGTCCTAACATCATATTGACAATGTTTGAAGAGATTCAGAAACTGTAACAGTCCTTTAGCAATAAATAACATATCACACAGAAATCAGAAGTGTTGGAACATTTAGAACCAAGAAAATATATGTATATAAGAAAAAAGTAGAAAGAAATAAAAAAAAATAAAAATTCTCATCAGGTCATTCGTACTATTAAAAACTGCCTAGATCAGTGTTCCAGTCATTCCCTAAACACCTAATCTCCCATTGACTTTGCCCACATAATAGCTAATTCTTGACCAGTTTTTATCACAGCCGTCAATGATAACTTAGCTAGACAATGCTATGTTGGGAATTCTGACCAGTGATTTTCTAATAGTTGCTCTTTGGAGGCTAAGCACACTGACACAATATTTAACGTGGTTTGGCAAATCGCCTACATCCACGGGAGAAGCCATTTGATTATATAGGGAGAGAACAAGAATTACAACAATAAAGAAGAAGGAATTATCCACTATTTGCAATGAGATGACAGGTGCAAGGAGAAGAAGAAGAGTTCCCAAATGAAGCTCAGAGCAAAGACTGCGTGAAAAGTTCATGTTAAGTTCATCCCCACTTATTAACTAAGTTAACATTGTCAAAGTTAGAGGATTAAACAATGATAAAAACAGTTGTTAAGGTTAGAGGATCCACTAATGGTTTTAGAAATAACTATAGTATAAACTATTTTTATTACTCAACTGAAAACCACACACAAAGAAGGTTCCAATCAGATGATTTATCCTTAAGAGTTCATTATAAATTTTTAACATGATCATATTAATTATCTTATTTTAATAACATCATACTTTTAAATGTTGTCAGGAATTCATGATGCTAACTTATGTTAACAACAAATCAAGTTCCTCTCATAGCAACGATGTCGGCCGAAGACTATGAAGGATCAAGCATTTATTGTACCAAGTGTTATACAACACAAATCTAGATTAATCATTTAACAAGTAAGATATTAAGAACTAGTAAGATAAAAAGATATGACATATTAATAACAAACTTTCTTGGATATAAACATTGAAGTTCGTTGAGTTTATATTATACATATTCTAACACTTTTAATGAAACCTTTTCACTTTGACAATATTAACTTAGCTAAACATTATGAATGAGAAAAACAAGATGAGAACATAAATATGATATAAGTTAACTAAGAGTAGTAAAGGAAATGAAAAGCATAAACAAGAGATTAATGAAAATAAAACTTGAATGTTATAAAGAGAGAAAGCAAAAAAATGATCTTGATCTGAAAACTAAAATGCCTAAATGAATGACAAATGTCTTCTTTCATAGGCTAAAATTCAAAACTATTCATTTGGTAATTGATGTAGTGGCCAACTATGGATTTAGTGGACTTGGTAGACAACAACACTCAAACATTTTGGCTGGATGAAATGGCATTGATACAATAAAAAATTAGCAAAGTGTTCTTCATGAAAGTTGTTGGCAATCATCTCCTCTTTCCACCCACAACATTTCAGAGCATTTGGATCACTACAAATCGAGATATGGCTAAAATACTGATTAGTGCTTATGGTGGACGTGGTGGATAGTCCTCAAGCTCTTGTCTGGATGAAATGTCATTACTAACATCAGAATTTGAGCAGGTTGTCCTCATGAAAGTTGTTGGAAATTGTCTTATCTTTCTACCTACCAAATTTGACGTCATTTTGCCTTCTAGAACTCCAGTTGTGGGTAAAATGACATCGAATTTGATGGATGGAAAGATAAGACAATTTCCAATAACTTTCATGAGAACCACTTGCTCAAATTCTGATGTTAGCAATGACATTTCATTCAGACAAGAGCTTGAGGGCTATCCACCACGTCCACCAGAAGCACTACTCAGTATTTTAATCATTTCTCGATCTGTAGTAATCCAAATGCTCTGAAATGTTGTGGGTGGAAAAAGGAGATGATTGCCAACAACTTTCATGAAGAACACTTTACCAAATTTTGATTGTATCAATGTCATTTTATCCAGCCAAAATGCTTAAGTGCTGCTGTCCACCAAGCCCACTAAATCAATAGTTGGCCACTACATCAATAATCAATTACCAAATGAATAGTTTTGAATTTTAACCTATAAAAGAAGGCATTTGTCATTCATTTAGGCATCTTGGTTTTCAGATCAAGATCATTTTCTTGCTTTTTCTCTTTGTAACATTCAAGTTTTATTTCATGTTTTATTTTCATTAATCTCTTGTTTATGCTTTCATTTCCTTTACTATCTTAGTTAACTTATATCATATTTATGTTCTCATCTTGTTTATTTATATTTTTCTTATTCATAATTTATAGGTACTGTAATGAGACGATAGGTGCAAAGAGAAGAGGAGTTCTCAGATGAAGCTCAGAGCAGAGACTGTGTGAAAAGTCCATGTTGAGTTCATCCCCACTTAACAATTCAGCACACATAATTGGGCAAATGTGTGCGACTTCTTCCTCTTCATCTCGATCGACCACCATGATGACCTTTAGATGCCTTTTCATCGGGTAATCTCTTTTGTTAATTCACCACCACCACTTTCGGTTCAACTCTCAACCTCACTCTTTTCTCTCTTTGTGGTGCTGCAATGACAGCCACTGCTTGCTGCCCTTGGCAGCCCACTCTCTCTTATATTTCTCATATCTTTCTCTGCACTCTCTCTCTCATTTTGCTCTCTAAATGATGCCTCTATTTATAGACTTCAATGGTAAGCTCTCCTCCAGCATATTTGTCAACATTGATGGGACAAGAAAGCCATAAAACATGGCACCAATTATGCCACAACATGTGTTTCTACTTTGTACCAAGTGGGTGATGAGTTGTTCCATCTGTACAAAGTGGAAGTGGAGTATTTGCCACAATAATGGCAATTTCCTAACATGACAGACAATGACATGAACAAAGTTATTGTTGGATGCCATGGTGAAATAACTTAGCATTTGACTTAGTACAGATGAGGAACTTTGTCCAGTCACTATTCATCTTAGAAACATATAACAAGCAATTGATAAGCACATACCTCTTCTGACTTCTCACGACGATTATAAAAAAATAAATTCCAGAAAGCATTGAAACAGCTATCAACATTTCTTCCAAGCAGTTGAACTGACTAGCAAGGATGAGAGCTTTGGAATAAACAAGGTCTAAGGGAAGCCGAGCCATTTGATGCCTAACAGGATCCGACAACTTACAGTCGTCTGTCAAAGCACCCAGCAGAAACAGCTCCTCCAACGATTTTTGAATAGCTGCCCTGTTACGTTCAGCAACAAAGGATTACTGATCTGTTTAAAAAATGCAGGTCCCTTGAGACAGTACAGAGGAAACAACTCTATTCAACCAGACAGCTTCAGTAATTACAAGCCAGGTAAACATCAATAAATAAGGTCATCTACCACGGGCATGAACCAAACAAGAATATTATCTCTTACCCTCACTATACACAAATAGATGGCCAGCCAGCCTGGATTAAACCAATTATAACATCCAACATTCAGCATCTGAACCAGCAAAACAATCAATTTGTTAAGTTTTTAACATCTTAAAAATGTTAGGTATATTCCCAAATGGTTATTTATACTATACTATACTATACAAATCAATAGGTAACTTGACCTCAGGCTCTACCAGTAAATATGGGCTGAATTCATGTTCAACTGAAGGAGACTTGAAGATGCAACATACACCAGAAGAAGCCCCTAAGAGGAGGCTGAAGGGGATGGCATGAGAAAGTGGCTAAACTAAATCTTTATGGAAAGAAAGACATGGCCATAGTCAAGCAGAAAAACATGTGGGGAATTTCCGTCTAGGTTAAAATCTTAATGATGGTAACTAATCTACAATCATCTGCTACTAGCAACACAAATGCAGAACGAGAATGGTGCACCAAATCAATGGAACTGTGAAAAAAAATCTGAAGATTCACCTTGATGGTTTTTCCAGGAAATCAAATCCTATAATATCATCAACGCCTAGAGCCTTGAGCTGCAAAATAACATAGAGAGGTTGCACCATTTGATCTCTGGCTTTGTTAAATCCTCAAGCTTCTCAAATTCACTCTCTGGGTAGAGTCGAAAGCACTTCCCTGGTCCTTCAAGGCCTGTGCGTCCACTGCAGTAACAAAATGTTTGTCAATCTTGATTATTATTTGATCAAAAACACCATTTGATGGAGACAGTGTGTGTGTGTGAAATAATGTTCAATGAAAAATAAATAAACAAAAGAAAACAAACATCTATTTCTAACCGTTTAGATAACTAATGCATTCAACCAATTCTAAGCTTCCAAACATGCAAATTCATGTAAAGGATGGCACACGCACTTATAGAGAGGGAGGGGGGATGCACCCAATGGCATAGGACCAAAATAAAAAATCCAAGGAGATGGTTATAACAGAGCATGGATAGTTTCATAGTCAAAATAACCATGAAAGAAAATCACTCGGATGTTATAAACAAGCTTATGTATAGGCAGGCTGGATTACAGGTAACAATTTGTTGACAGAAAGTGAATCGTACAAATTTAAGAGGAATCTAGTAACTAGAACTGAATTAAATCTCGTTGAAAGTTGATCACTAAACTCAAACTGAATAGCCTTTGTATTAGTCTCTGTTTCACCCAAGCATAATTCAGCATGCCTACCTCCTTTGAAGAGCCTGGGCTTTTGATGTTGGAATAATTATCAATGATTCCATCCCTTTGACCGGATCGTAAGAACGTGCTTTTATGAATCCAGGATTTATAACATATTAGATTCCAGGTATAGTCACTGATGTCTCAGCAATATCTGTTGCCAATATCACCTACAAAGTGCTATGATTAAGAATACTGAATGATCGCACAGAAATCAAATCAGAGTTTAAGGCACATATAAAATATTATATCCATTAATGTGTAGCATAGAGATCGAAAGCATCTAGAAATACTGTATTACATATGAATTATTTGTATCCACTCACTATACATCTATTTCCGTGTGTGTGTGTAGAGATGAATTATAATGGATATATAAATAATAATTATGTTTACCAGTTAACATAACCAGCCACTAAGATTCATGCATTTCATTTTTTTTCAGAGATAATGCCAGTAAACTGCAGATTATTATCATCTTTGTGGCTGTCAATTCTAAGTGCCACCAATTCAAGTGCTATATAGAGGATAGCTCACAAATATCATTAAGCTACCTTACGATGTCCAGCTGGAGCTGGCATGAAAACTCGCATTTGCTGTTCTGATGGAAGAGATGAAAATATTGGAACAGCTAACAACTTTCGACTTTCTTCTGGTAACTTTTGAAGATGCTCCTGTACAAGTCTCTCAACACCTTCAATCTCTTCTTGCCCAGTTAGGAACACAAGAATATCACTCGGGCCCTCCTCCAAGTGGATCTAGCACAATTAGTAGTAGCAATATAAAAAAACTGCACAATGAACTTAAATATTTGTGAAAGAAAATCATAAGGGTCCAAGGACCATTTGTAGCATTCGAGTATTAGTTTACAAATCAATCACACTCGGGTCAATTGAGGGAAAAGGAATATTTTAATTTTTGTGTGAAAAGTTGGAAAAAGATTGATTTCCATCTTCCACATAGAACTATTCTAGAATAGAACCGAGGAACTTGATTTCAGCTATAAATGTGGCACCAACAAACATGAAAAACTGCATTGAATATGAAAAAAAATGGAGACATTAAAAGGTTTGACAATTTGAAATTTTGGTGGTGAAAAGTGAAAGTCAAAAAGCTTGAATGCAAAGTCTCAGAACTGCAAAACTTTAAAAGATAATGAAGGTTGATGGATAATGACCTGGAATACGGTAATCAAGGCTGCATTCTACATAATCTGTCTCTGCATGAAGTGTATAAAATATATCCACATGATGCTGACGGCCTTCAACATGAACAGCTCTGGCACCACCAAAGTACTCTGAGAAAAGACGTGCATCCAAACTGGCAGACATGATTATTAACTTCAATGGAGGAAATTTCCTTTGGCACTGCTTGAGAAAATTGGTGCATTCGGCTCCTTTTTCATTCTTCTTCGTTATACCATTGCTGGCCTTCTTATTATTGACAACAGCATGGTCAATGACAGATTTCAACCTTGCTCTCTGCACATTTTTCAGCAAGCCCAGTAACACATAGGTGTGGACAGTTCTCTCATGAGCTTCATCAACAATTATTACTGAATACCTAGAGAGATATGGATCCAATAATGCTTCCCTGTAAGTGCATCAAGAATTCCATCAGCTCATTCATATTGCAACGATCTGAAATCTACTATCTTTGTCATCTTCAGCCTACAGATTCATCATTCCTCTCTCAAACACTTTGCTCTCTCAACATACCCATAACATATGTTTGCAAATGCCCCATTTACAAATGAATAAGAAAATATTAAAAAATCTCTGACCAGATCATTCTATGAACACTGACTCCTTCACATGAAAAATGAACCAGTATCAGCAATCAATAGCACACAGCAAGCAGCACCTTTAACCCTAACCCTTACAATATCTACACAAACTATCAAAGAGTACAAGACTTTATTAGAAAGCTCCATAACAATGAAACAATACAGCATTTTTAACAACAAAGGACCTAAAACTGAGCAGACTTATTGGTTGCCTCAGCAACAATCCATCGGTCATGTACTTGATCCTTGTTGAGCTGGAAGTCTTACCATCAAATCTAATGATTCCTACCAATTCCAAAGTTCACACAGCATGCAAGAAACACACATTATTCGTCAAGATATGAAGGGTACAAATAATATGATTCCTACCAGTTCCATTTGTTCGAACAAAAGTAACACGATCTCGTGCTTTTTCAACCTCATACTAGCATAATAAACTCGACGATAGAAGGCCGAGGATTCCTACCAGGCATGTGACTGGAGCAAACTAAGGCACCATCAATGATACAGAAGGAGACCATGCTACTGCTACAACTGTAAGTACAGGTGTTAAAGGGAGAAAAGAAGGCCATACCCATTTGATGTTGAATTAAATACGGTGTTTTTAGTAAGGAAAACACTTGGCTCGAGTCAGTGCCGCCGCCATCACCGAGATCTTTCTTTCTGGCTGATGCCTACTGTTTTTGCAAGAAAAGACACTTTTAAAGGAAGCATACAGCGTGTGCGAGAGATACCATGTTAAGAGGGTGTTTACAGTGTGGTAATGGTTTATTCTCAAATAGTTTTTCATGCTAAAATATATATTAATAATTTTTTTTAATTTTTAAAAATTATTTTTGATATCAGTATATTAAAACGATTCAAAAAATACAAACCACATTTAATTTTAATAAAAATTTTTTTGAAATTCAGTTAAAAACAGGTTGAACCGCAGAGCCAAACATACTCTAAATTCTAGTATCCAAAAAAATATATATACATATCTTTTAACTGGCCGATGCCCGAACTTCACAACCACGGTTTGTTTTATTTTTTATTAAAATATTTAGATATAACAAGTTTATTTTAAAAAATAAATAAATTTAATAGTTAATGTTATAATTTTGATTAATTAAATAAATTGGTTTTATAAATATAATATATTATTAATTTGAATTAAAAAATAAAATTATAAATAATAAAAATTTTATTTGTTTTTTAAAAATTATTTTTCACATTAATATATTAAAATAATCTAAAACCATAAAAAAATTTTATTTTAAATAAAAAAAATTCAAAATATTTAAAAATAAAAAACTAAGTAAAGACATAGCTTTTATAGTTTTTTTTATTATTATTATTTTGAATAACTACATTACGGACTCCAATTTGAAAAATATAAAAACTCTACATTTCCCCGCCGATTAAAAAAAAAAACAAAAAAGACCTCTCTCGCCCTCAAAACCCTCACTCTCTCTCCTCCTCCCTCATTTTCAAAAGACAAATTCCAGAAATGGAAGAAGACCAGCAGACAATCTTAGATCTAGTCAAAGAACTAGTCAATCGCTTACTCTCTCAAAACCCACAAAGCCCTAAACCTCCAATTTCTAACACTAACCCTAACTCTCCTGATTTCCAAAATTCTCTTCGCTACGCAATCCGCATTCTCTCCAGCAGGTTAACCCCTTCAATTGCGCCTGATGCCGCCGCAATCTCTGAATCAATCAAGCGTGGTCTCGCTACTCAAGGTAAATCCTCTCAAGCTCTCACTTTTTCTGAATTATACAACAAATTTGCATCCAAAACGGGGTCGGGAAGTATTAATAACAAATGGGCAGTTCTTTATTTGCTCAAAATCATTTCTGAAGATAAAAAAATTGCACAGAATGCGCCAAATCCATCGCCTTTGTTATCTAACCTGGGGTTAAATGAGCTTGATTTGAGTAGTGAATCACGGGTTTCGCATAATTTTAAGAGAGGGGAAAAGGATTATGATAATGGGGTTTTGTTCGTTTCTAAAGATCCTGAGAATTTGCGGAAAATCGCTTTTAGAGAGTTTGTTAATTTGATTAAAGAGGAAAACGAGGTGTCTGAAGAGGTTTTAGTGAGAGATGTGTTATATGCTTGTCAAGGGATTGATGGGAAGTATGTGAAGTTTGATGCAAATGTTGATGGGTATGTTTTGTTGGATTCAATTAAGGTTCCGAGAGGTACGAGGGTTATGGTTAGGAAGTTGTGTGAGTTGGGATGGTTGTTTAGGAAAGTTAAGGGGTATATTTCAGAAAGTATGGATCGGTTTACCGCTGAAGATGTGGGAACTGTAGGGCAGGCATTTTGTGCTGCCTTACAGAATGAGCTCTTGGATTATTATAAGTTGTTGGCTGTGCTTGAAGCGCAGGCGATGAATCCAATTCCACTGGTTTCAGAGACGGCTAGTTCGGGTAATTATTTGTCATTGAGGAGGTTGTTGGTTTGGTTTGCTGAGCCAATAGTGAAAATGAGGTTGATGGCTGTTTTGGTTGATAAATGCAGAGTTTTGAGGGGTGGGGCGATGGCTGGGGCTATACATTTGCATGCCCAGCATGGAGATCCATTGGTGAATGAGTTCATGAGGAGCTTACTGCGATGTGTATGTTCACCACTTTTTGAAATGGTTAGGAGTTGGGTTTTGGAAGGGCAGTTGGAGGATATTTTTGCTGAGTTTTTTGTTGTGGGTCAGCCAGTGAAAGCTGAGGCACTCTGGAGGGAAGGTTACAGGCTTCATGCGGGGATGCTTCCTTCATTCATTTCACAACCCCTTGCTCAGCGCATTTTAAGGACTGGGAAGTCAATAAATTTTCTTCGTGTCTGTTGTGATGATCGTGGTTGGGCTGATGCCACAACGGAGGCTGCAGCTGCTGCTGGTACCACGACTAGAAGAGGGAGTCTTGGATATGGTGAAACTGATGCACTTGAAACTCTGGTTGTTGAAGCAGCAAAGAGAATCGATAAGCATCTGTTGGATGTTATGTACACGAGGTATAAGTTCAAAGAACATTGCCTTGCAATCAAGCGCTATTTACTTCTGGGACAAGGTGATTTTGTTCAGTATTTAATGGATATTGTTGGGCAGGAACTTTCTGAGCCTGCTAATACAATTAGTTCATTCCAGTTGGCAGGGTTGCTGGAAAGTGCAATTCGTTCATCTAATGCCCAATATGATGATTGTGACATATTAGATAGGTTGAGGGTGAAGATGATGCCACATGGAACTGGAGATAGGGGCTGGGATGTATTCTCATTGGAATATGATGCCAGAGTACCATTAGACACAGTGTTTACAGAATCTGTTATGGCAAGATATTTAAGAATTTTTAATTTCCTGTGGAAGCTGAGGCGAGTAGAGCATGCACTTATTGGTGCGTGGAAGACAATGAAACCTAATTGTATTACTTCTCATTCTTTCACCAAGCTGCAGCATGCAGTCAAGTTGCACTTACTTTCAACACTGAGACGATGCCAGGTCCTTTGGAATCAGATGAATCATTTTGTAACAAACTTGCAATATTATATCATGTTTGAAGTTCTGGAGGTTTCATGGTCTAACTTCTCAAATGAGATGGAAGTAGCGAGGGATCTTGATGATCTACTTGCAGCACATGATAAGTACCTCCATTCAATAGTAGAGAAATCTCTTCTTGGTGAACGATCCCAATCCCTTTACAAGTCACTCTTTGTCTTGTTTGACCTTATATTACGTTTCAGAAGTCATGCTGATCGGTTGTATGAAGGAATTTATGAGTTACAAACAAGGTAAAAATCTGCTATGTTTTTTAATGATTTTGTTTTGTCAATGAATGCTAGCATTATCAATACATAATGTCAATGCCAATATTTGAATAGTTTTTTTTTCCTTTGATGAATGTGTCCAACCACTCATTATTCCATCATCTGCAGAACTAGGGCATCCTCTTTATCCTCTCAAGACAAGAACAGATCACGGAGGCAGACAAGAGACAAATCTTCAGAGCCTGGATCATGGCTTAATGATGGCAGGAAAGCTCTAGAAGAACGTGCTGGTGAATTTCTTCAAAATATGGGGCAGGAACTGGAAGCAATATCAAAGGAATATACTGTGTTGCTCGAAGGTTTCTTGTCTCAGTTGCCTGTGCAGCAACATGTTGATTTGAAATTCCTCTTCTTTCGGCTTGACTTTGCAGAATTTTATAGTCGGTTGCATCCTGGATCATAGCAAAGTTATTAATACAACTTAGTTTAATCCATTTACTCGAGGCATGAGCAGAGTTCAATTACTTGCTGCACAATGAGTGAAGAGTCATGCAGTGTCTTGCTGACGCCAGGATTAACCTTTATATTCCACTGCTTGATTTTAGGTATTGTATGAAAATAGCTGCTCAATCCTTTAATCAAATTATCACATTCAAATAATTTTGTTTTCGCTTCTTTCCAGGAGTCTGATATTATCTTTTACTTTTATCTTGTCAGATGGTTTGTGCTCCTTTCCAAGGGTTTGCGTGAAAGTCTGCGATCATGTCAAAGGTATTTTATATCACGAAGGAGTTCTTGAAATTACTGCAAACATTTTGGATATTATAGCCCAATTATTTGGTGGCACTTTTATTCTTATTGTTGCAAGCTGTTTATGCTGAGCTTGTGCATCTGTATCATAGTTATGTATTGCCCAAATGTTAAGCATTTTGATATATAATTTGGTTTAGCATCTGCTTGTTTTTTCAACCCTGACATTTGATACTTACTGGTTATTTGGGTTGGGATGGCTGCACTTTGTGTTAGCTGCAATAAACATATCATAATTCCTTGTGTTCCTGGGAAGCCGTCCTTGCAAAGAAAACTGTGTTCTTATCACAAGGGAATGAAAACATGCCACAGTATCTCAATATGCTTCTTGCTGGCAAGGAATGGTTAGGCTGTTGTTTAAACAATAATCATCGTAAAGATTTGCCCTTATTTGATTATTACTAACTAGAAAAAGGCTCTCCGCATACCCACATAGATGGCTTGTGTTGTTGGAGAATTAGAATGAGGTGACAGCAAATAGCCAGTTGAAGTCTTGGAGAAAGATAAAGGCGACTTTACAGAGACAAGGGAGCACCTCCTCGCATGCCAAAGAGTGGATTGGTGTTTTATTCGTTGTATAAATTAATGAGAGTCTTGTTTAGGGTCTTCTCATAGCATTTTCTAGCAGAAGATGTCAAGTAGACTTGTATATATAAGAGTTAATTATAATTCAATCCTTATAGTTTATCAAAACAAATTAATTACTCATTATAGTATAAAAAATAATTAAATAGTTATTAGACTACTGTTGATAAATGCTTAATTTAATGGTATTTTGTTTATAAAAAAAATCATCTGTCAAACTTTCTATCCTATCTACTTATTTTTTACATTTTCTATTTTTTAAAACAAAAAAAAAGCATAATAAAATGGAAAAAAAAAGCATATAAAATGGACAAAAGATTAAGCTGTAAATGAACATAAAAAAAAAAGAGGGATTTAATAATAGTTTCTGAAACCATGAGGAGCAATTAATTATTTTGCTAAACTACAAGGGTTAAGTTGCAATAATTTTTGGGATTAGAGAGTCCATGAGAAACAACAAACGAGGCTTTCGGAGACTCGGACAGCCTTGGCCCCTTGCATAGGTTCAAAGACTTGATGAACATGTGCTTTTCTGCGTGGTCATTATGTACAATTCAGAAACAGGGAAACCCATACCATTTTTAATTGAAAAAAAAAAAATGCCGTCTCGTTTTCCTTCATATAGCACATTGCTGCTTCAATATTAGGGCGGTCTTAGAGTGTTTTTGGGAGCACTTATCCAGGCAGTACCAGCAATGGCAAATCTCCACAGTGCACTTACATGTTCAGGTAAAGCATAATCAATGCCAACACGTGGACCGACTAGTATCTTTTCAGGTTCTGGGCCATCCAAGAGTTCTAAACCACCTGAGCCATGTCCATTTATTCATTTCAGTTACATGTGAATTTCATGAGATTCGGATTAAGTAAGGGCAACTAGAAAATTTACCAGGAGAGTGAAGGGGATGGTTAGACCATTCCGTAGAAATCCCCAGTGCTTGACCAATCTAGATGGCACATAAATGATTCAGCAAATGAGAAGATCTACCGAACAGAAGAAAGCATGCTCCATTTGCCTTAAATCTTGAGTACTTTCCAACATGTTATGCACAGCAATCGACTACTTATGATATTCTTTAATAAAACTAACCCAGCATATATCATGAGAAAGCTAGTGGAAGGATGATGCCAACATTTTAATCAACATTAACTTTCATACATGCTAGCAAGTTTATAACTACTTACAAAATTTTCTTAAGAACACTTCGTTGTGGAAATTAAAATTACACTGGTGGAGCCATTGCACCATTATAATTTCTGAAACATGGAACATGTTTTTGTTACTGTTTATGGAATTTAGAAGAACTAAGAAAAATAGTTCAATATAGGTGCCCCAGTTCGCTGAGATCATAGCTGGATGGTGACCTTTTCCATAATTCAAGACAGTTAATCTTAGTTATGTACAAATTCTTTTGTTAATCAAAGACATCAAAGAGCAATAAAAAGTTATAAGTTACCACCATACATGTAGAACCACACAACATTCATCACACAATTTATTATTGAATCATGACAGTTCCACAAGTTTGTTTAGTCGCCGTCCAGTCAAATGTATGTTAAGTGTGAAAGTGGACGATAAAATAGAGCTGACCTTGCCAGGTCCATTGAGGAGAGCAGGCTTCTCTGTTTTCTGACCGCGTCGCTCCTGAATGGTATCCATCCCTGCCATGTCAAACTGGATTAGGAGAGACGCAATACAAGCTTTTTTCACAGTTTCATATGATGAGCAGCTACAATTCATCAAGAACAAAAGGGAAGTAGCGATTAGTTAGTTTGAATCATCGTAGCAGTTGCAAACATAGTTTCTCTAATCTGAGCTATTCAGATAGTTATTGGTGTGAATTTTTTTTATCTAGACCTAAGCTGTTATAATTTTACCTTTGTGAAATTCATTCAAGTGATACCCTCTTGAGCTGTATAATTGCTTCCACAAAGTTTTCAGTTATAACCATATTAACTACCAGTAAACCATCCAAAATACCGAAATAGTGCCTGTACAGTTCCTCTATATCAGATTCAATATGTGCTAAATTAAGTAATGGGTGCCCAATATCATATTCCAGGGTGTGGAGGGCTTCATTAACGCGAAATGCCTGCACGGAGACAAAGGGCTAGAACCTGGAAGCCAGTAATACAAAGCAAGGAGAAGAGAACTAATTTACACTCAATGCGCATTCACAAAAAACAATTCAAATGCCACTACTCGTTAAAGCTACATCAAAATTACCACTAATCGGAGCACAAGAACGAATCAACACAGCAGCACCAATTCCTTCTTTGTCCGCAACAACATTGAGCATTGTATGCAAACCATAGCAAAGATAAACATAAGCGTGCCCTCCCGGTCCAAACTATATCCAATCAAGCAAATGAAACACAACAATCAATTAATACAACCAAACCAAAACTATGTTCAAAATAAATAAAAAGTGCAGTGTATCTTACAACTGGAGCAGTTCGTGCTGTAATCCCAAATCTACCATGACAAGCTGAGTCATTCGGTCTATAAGCTTCTACCTGTCAAAGATCATTCCTTTATTACATGCCCATTTGCTCATTTTTTTCATCTCGGCTAGGCTAACAAAATACATTAAAAAGAAAACCCAGGAATTCAAAAGTCTTACTTTTGAACTATATTACCTCAGTAATCTGCAAAACAACGTTGTCTCTCTTCAAGAACTTCCCAAGTAGACGAGGAGCTAGGTCAAGAGCGTCAATTTGAAAGAATTCACGGGGCAAGATTGTCATTTGATCAAAAGTCAATGACGTTGGGGGTGGAAGTGAAAGAATTTTAGGCCTTTTGGGTTTGACTCTAGTGCTTATGGATTTCAGAAGCTGATTTGACCGATTTGCAGCTGAGTCTTCGTCGGGTTCGGTCTCTGGAATCGATTTCTTGGGTTTTGAGACTCGCTTGAATCGCTGAGTTCTCTTCATTGAATAGTTTGATTGATCGATGCTTAAGCTTCTAGACTTTTATTGGCGGTTTATAACGACGCAATTGAATTTAACTGCAGTGTTGTGTGTTTTGGGTTTTGATATCTTTAAAGTTTTTTTCAAAAAAAATATATTAAAATAATAATTTTTTAATTTTTTAATTTTATTTTTAAAATCAATATATCAAAACAATCTAAAAACATAAAAAAAAATTAAAATTTAAGAGAACATGATTTCAACCACACTCCTAAAAAATAATTAATTTTTTTTATAAAATTTAATAAAAAAATATTTTTTTTTATTTTTTAAAAATCATTGTTTTAATATGATAATGCTAAAATTAATTTTAAAAACTAAAAAATATATATTATTTTAATATATTTCTGAGTAAAATATATTTTGAAAAATAATAATTTTCACACACTTTGACATTTCCTAAAAAAATAGAAGAAGATATGAAGTATATGTAGTTGATAAAGAAGGTGTTTAGAAATGTGATTTTTTTATAATTATAAAATTATTTTTTACATTAACACATTAAAACAATTAAAAATAATTAATCTAAAGAAAAAAATTAAATTTTATTGAAAAATAGATTTAACTTCAATGATAAACACTTACACACTATTTGAAAAATAAAACAACACAATCAATATTTGAATTTATATAATAAGAAGAAATTACTCCGTTCCTCTTCCTATTTGAATTTATTAACACTTTCTCTCTTTAATTTTAAAGATTAACCTTTACATACTAATCAGCACAAAATTTAAATTTTGATAATCAAATAAAAATTTCTCTTATATAATATCATTTCAGTGACCCAAATGACAAATCAATTAATCAATAAGAGAGTGTTCATATATTTTGATTTTCTTCTTTTTTTTATTCGGTAATAGAAAATATAGTAGTGATTGTTTTTTAAATGCATTGTTGTTGTTTTTTTAAATCTAAAAAAAACTTTAATTTTTTTGATTAACGTGGGTGTCCGGGTCAGCTTACACGTACCTTAACTAATTCCACAAATCCTGAAATTAACGATTATATAAGACTACAATGACCTGAGATTTATAAAACTCAAATTAATAACTTTTAAAAAACAAATCTAAAATCTAATTAATAAGCTATACTCCTCAAGATTAACCTAAATAGGAAATCCTACGAGTTAATGTTCGTATAAAGTCTGATTTTTTAATCACTTTGTGTTGTTCTCGATAAAGACACAAGACATGGTGGGTGATTCATCGACAGGGTTCAAGCATAAACAACTTTGTCATTTGGAACTCTCTAGAATTCGCCAGATTGTTGCTTCCTATCTTTCTCAAGCACAATAATTTCTCCAACTTTATCATACAATTGAATAGCTACGTGAGTCCTCTAAATTCATTTTTTTTATTTTCTAATTCCAAGTTTGACTCAAATTAGTAATTTATTATTTATAATTGAAATTCTTGATGCCATGGTGGTAGTGAAGATTAAATTTTTTAATCTTAGGTTATTCTAAGTCAGATTATTAATTGAAATTCTTGATGGCATAGTGGATTAAAAAAAACAAAAAAAATAAAAACAAAAACACTTCTAAATATTAAATTAAAAGAAAACTATTTTCAGTAGTACAACAAATTCAGTTAACAAAACAAAATAATTCTAAAATATAAATTTATCTTCACTACGACAAATCTTCCCCGAAAAAGCCCAAAGGCCCAACGGGCGAGAAACCACGTGGGTGGCTGGCCACTACAAACAATAAAACCCTAACGAAACACAACAGCATTCTAGACCTTTCTACATTCACCCCTCTTCTTCTTCTTCTTCTTCTTCTTCTTCTTCCTCCTTTTTTTTTTCCCTAAAAAATTCTAGACCTTTCTAAATAAAAATAATAATAATAATTAAATAACACTCAAGAAACCACATCGCCCTCTCCATCATTCCCACCCAGATTTCCCCCACCAGAAAGGATCTTTTTTTCAAGAATCGTCAATGGCCAAGTACGGAGAAGGAGACAAACGTTGGATCGTAGAAGACAGGCCAGACGGAGCCAACGTACACAACTGGCACTGGGCTGAGACAGACTGTTTAGAATGGTCAAGAAATCTTCTCTCCAAACTCCTCAACAACCTCAAAGTCCTCGACGGGGAAGGAAACCTCTTTATCAAAATCAACAAGGTTGAAAAAGTCGAGGGAGAAGCTTACGTTAATGTCCGGAAGGGGAAGATAATCCCGGGTTATGAATTGAACGTGGTTCTTTCGTGGCAAGGCGAGGCGAAAGATAGTGAAGGGAATAGTTTGTTGAAGGTAGATGGATCTGTTGAAATTCCTTATATTTCCGACGAGAACGCTGATGAAGATCCTGAGATTCGTGTTACGGTGAAAGATGAAGGCCCAATTGGGAAGACTTTGAAGGATGCTATGTTTTCGAAAGGGAAGCCGGTGGTGGAGGAGAAGGTTAGAGTTTATGTGCAGAGTATGGCGAAAGGTGGGCCGGCGAAGGAGGAATTGGAGAGTAAGAAGGTAGAGAAAAGGGGGCAGCCGGTGGCTGGGGCGCCGGTGAAGAATGCGGGGAGTGTGGCTCCGGTGGTGGAGAAGGAGGCGAAGAAGGAGGTGAAGAAGGAGGTGAAGAAAGAGGGGTTTAAGAGTATTAGTTTGACGGAGAAGTTTAGTTGTAGAGCAAAAGATTTGTTTGAGATATTGATGGATGAGAATAGGTGGAAGGGGTTTTCTCAGAGTAATGCGAGGATTAGTAAAGAGGTTGGAGGGGAGTTTAGTATTTTTGATGGGTCGGTGACGGGGAGGAACGTGGAGTTGCAAGAGGGGAAATTGATTGTGCAGCAATGGAGGTTTGGGAACTGGCCTGATGGGATTGTTTCGAAGGTGAGTTAAGCAGTGAACTATTGAAATGTTGGTTGCTTGAATGAATGAAATTTGAACTGTTTATGCTATTGAATGCTCTTAAATTGTTGGCTTGGACTGGTGATGAGTAGGCGAAAATTGCTGAATTGAATGGATTGTTTGTAGTTTTTCCTACCACTTTTTTGCATAGTTAGGGGTTGTTTTGCTGTGAGTAGGATTGTTTTGTGAATTGTTGAAGATTGATAACTAGTAGGATGGTATGGATAGTTGAGTGGAAGATAGGTTGGCTGAATGAATTTGGATGGTGATTGCAGGTAAGAATTACTTTTGATGAGCCCGAACCCAGGGTTACTATAGTGAAGGTGATGCATACTGATATACCCGAGGAAGACAGGTTTGTTTTTGTGTTTTGAAGTAGTTAAATTTTGTCATTCTAATGATTTTATTCAAGTTTTATTGGTTTTCTTGTTCTTTGGGTTCATGATCTTCTTTCTTTCTTTTTTGGTCACCACTGTTCTTGATGCAGATATGGGAATGCAACTGTGGTGGAGAATACTGAAAGAGGATGGCGGGATCTTATTTTAAACAAGATACGGGCAGTTTTTGGTTTTGGCGTATGAGTTTTTTTCATAGCTTCTTTGAAGTGTAGAATCTCATCAATTTATCTTTCAGCAATGAAATCTGAATTACTGAATGCCTGGGGATTGTTTTGGTTTTTAAACTTTCCTTGATAATTCAGTCCATACAGTTGTAATCTTATTAAATTGCATGTCATGTCACTCGTGTTTTCTAATGACCAATGCTCTATTGAGCAAGCTTGTTACAATTACCGTGTTTGTATTCTGTCAAAGTAACAAACCTTTTTAGCTGCTTCAAATCTCGTGCTGTTGTTTTCATGGAAAACTGGATTCAATTGTGGGCACATTAGTTCCTTTGTTTGCTTGCATTCACAGATGTTCTTCACAATTGTGATAATATATTTTAGCTAATCCGATGTAATCTATAATGTTATTTACTTTATAGCTGATAAGCTGCAATGAATGTTCTGGTAATTGGGTTTTGGTTGTCGCATGATAATTGGAAGGTTTTTAGTGGTCTATGATGGAATTGGAAACTCAGTAGCTTGAAGTGACATTTTTCTTATATATTTTGTTTAGTGTATCTCGAGTTTGATCACCCCAGGTAGAGCAAGTTGTTTAGCTTGTTTGGTTTCTCAGCTAGTTTTTGGGATAGGACAGTGCCCAGTGATGATAGGTAGGGTCTTGCACATTTTGATACAGAATGTGTCCCTTCATGCTGCTATGCTGGAAATCTTCCGTTTATTTCTGTTAATGCGCTTCAAGAAGATGAAAGCTCAATACCATGGTTGTGGAGCATGATTTTCTGCAGTCATATTCCTTTTTTAATGTGATATAAGGTAGCGGCTGTATGACTTGCACACAAAGTTCTGTCAAGTAATGTTATTGCCAGTAGAATGCAGTCAAATATGATGCGTTACTGATTTCCCAAGCATGCAATGCTGTAGAGTATAGAGAGTCACATTTCCTGGATTTGAGAGGAAATGAAAACCATGTATAAGATGGTCAGAGTTCATGTTTTTTGGTGCTGATGGCTTAGGAAAACCTTTTTATTAAAGAGCTGTTGGGAAAAACATGGTGCAGGTTTTGACTTTAGAGGAAACAGGATATTGATTCTTAAAGAACATGGAAAGTTTGAGTGCATGATATGTTTTAGGTTTTT
>Ga0325410_1002164_pt1 | contig 21939 bp, 6 predicted proteins | sample PopdelMetagenome_16_FD_206182 | JGI IMG/M metagenome (GOLD analysis project Ga0325410, IMG submission 206182) | Populus deltoides microbial communities from Bellville, Georgia, United States - Xylem-PdIQD-R3 | ecosystem: Host-associated > Plants > Phyllosphere > Stem > Wood/Secondary xylem...
GGTTGCAGTCAGGAAAGGTTTACTTGCAAAGATGCAACCCCTCAAATTCACCCTCATCATCCTCAGATTACAGGCACCAAACCAATCAAACAGTGGCAAAGCTTCAAGATTTAAATTTCCCGCCTTCGCCCTCCAAGACGACATTAAACCTTTTTAATGAAGGTAACTTGGAACTGAAGTTAGTCGCATCACCATCGTCAAGCAGTTACCGTAGTGTTTGCACTCTAGATAGTGTAAAATCGGCACTCGAAAGAGCTGAGAGAGAACTAGGAAGGAAGCGATCCGCATCGCTATGGAAATCATCAATGTCACCTCCGTATTCATCATCATCATCCTGTATAAGAGAAATTCAAGAGGGGGGAAGTGATGAGAAGCTAGGAGCGCCATCCCCAGTTGCGGCAGGATGTCCCGGTTGCTTATCGTACGTGTTGATAATGAAAAACAATCCAAAATGTCCTAGATGCAATTCAGCTGTTCCCATGCCAATGGTGAAGAAGCCTAGGATCGATCTCAACATATCAATTTGAGATTATTGGTGTCAAAATTAGTGATAAAAGGCTTGAGATCGATTAACTGGATGTTAATTTATGACTTTTGTGAATGATAGATGGAATTTGAAGGGGGGGGGGGGGGGGGGGGGGTAACAGAAAAGAATAGGAATTAATGTTATGTAAAGAAGATTTTATGGTTTTATTAGGCATATCAAATGGTAGAAAAAATATTTCATCTTCAACCTTTCCATATGCCAACAGTGAAGGCGGCTTATTTTATTTTTTTAGGAACTAAATGGCTCATGTGTAACCACGTGTTGTTTCTTTTATTTGTCTTTTAATATTTGTAGACATTTCAACTGTTTCATCTCCAACGGCCTTTCACACAAATTCCTTGAACATTAAAACTTATGCGTGTTTCATGTTTAAAGCAATTAATTAACTACCAAAATTATGCTGAAATATTCTATCAATATTTAAATATTGATTTCTAATTTTACCAATGAAATCATCAACTATTACTGTATGTTAGAAAAAAACTTATCGTAAATGATTTCTCTTTCACTGTTCATTCTATCGGTATTATAATCACTGATAGATTTACGAATAAAAAAAACACGCTAAACAAAAAATATTTATCGGCATTATTTTGTTGACATTTCCATTGGTAAAGATGGCATATCACCGATAAAAAAAATAATTTATAATTCCATTAGTGATTTATTTTCATATTACCAATGGAATTAACTTGTCGGTGATTAAATAGTGTCAGTGACATTTCCTATAATTATTTTCCAACTCTCTAGAATTTTTTGACATACCTTTTCCATTGATAAGTCCATCAGCAAGTTGTTAAAATATAATTTTTTTAAAAAATCTAATAAACAGAGTAGAAAAAAGTTAAAAGAAATTAAAAGAAAATATAAAAATCAAATATTTATATAGATTTAAATTAAAAAAATTAAATAAAAATAAAAATTAAATACATATTACAAATTTAAAAATTCATCAGTTTAAATACAGAAGAGAGGGGAGGAGGAGGAGGAGACGGATCTTTGCTAGGACTGGGGGTGATAAGGTGGACCACATATATCACCTATGTGTGATTTCAACTCCATGTATAATCTTTGGAGTTCGATAGTCTCAACATTAAGTCGTTCTGTCTGAGCAACATGATAGGTCGTCTGAGATACAACTTGTTGTTTAAAATCACGTGGAACTCTGGAGATTAAGTGCTTGGAGTTGATTGCGAGCATCCAACGGCTGAAACACTTTGGGTCGTCTGTAACTCCTCGACCGTAGTGTTTGAGATACCGTAAACTTGATTTTTATTAGGTTCACTAGACAATCCTATTTCCAACCACAAATCTAGATCAAGTTTTGGATGGGTCGAATGATTGCCTTTGTATCTCTCATGTAACCAAGTGTTATATGTTTCCTAGAAAAAAAAGTCAGCTAATTCAAAAAAATAATAACATAAAAAAAATTGTTGAAATCTAACATACCATGAACTTCTGAGCTCGACTATCCATGAGTTGTTGCATCCCTTTCTAATGGTCATCATTTTGCATGTGAGTTTCTATAAAAAGAGAGAGGCTACTTGTGCCTCATTTGCCTGTTCATGGTTGTCACCTAATGACTCATGGTCGTCACCTAATGACTCATGGTCGTCAGAAGTGCTGTTGAAGAACTAGCAACAATCTTGTATGTACGATGCACTACTAACTTAACTACCCATAATTGAACGACCTGTAAATACGTATCAATAATATATAGTCACAAACCAGTTAATTTTATTTATGACAATTCCTTGTTGCTGTCGATTTATAAATAATAAAAAAAGGAACCTCATAAAAATACGAGGAATCAACTAAGGTTTTATTTTTGCTAACAATTTGGTTAATTTGTAAAACTTTCAAAAATTATATAAACTAGCGATTTGACCAGAATTAACATGTGTTTTCTACCGACAAATTATTTGTATAATTAATTTCACAACAATATAAATCACCATTTTAACCAAAAATAAATTACAACCTATGCAATCAAACTTCCATCTTCTTAGCTACCCGGACATATAATTCTTACTATAATGCTTTATTAACTTCTCAAATAACAAATCAATATTTTGTATCTTATGTGCTTCCTCTATATTGAGAGAAAACATTTCCCGTCCTCATTTCACTTCAAACTTAAACACGTCCGTGATAACTGCACACGAGTCCTTGTGATTCGTCAAACCTAAAATTGTTGGAATCTATGCAAAATAGCATTTGATATATATTGCGTTCTTAACTTCTGCACTTAAACTTCAAATATGTAGCTGGCATAAGCTATCCCATCACGTACACCTACTACCTTTCTATTCATTTTACCTAAGCTTTTCTTAGTGCCTTACAAATGAAATTTTTCTCAAACCTGTAATTTCTATACCTATTTGCTTTTAAAGATTCTTCTAGTACTATGATTCAGAATCTCTTCACAGATTTATAATGCCTGGCTTATTGGCTTACAAATAAAGTTTTGCTCAAGCTTTTAAACAACAATATTGCTCATTTTATTTCCATATTAATTTTTAGTATTCTTACACTTTTTTCTATCTTTTTTTTTTCTCCCCATTCATTGCTATCAACAAGCACATACACTCCTCAATATATTTAATAAAAACACAATAAAAACATCAAAGATAAAAACACAATGACAATTGTTTTAAGAAAAGGAAGAAGAACTTCGGCCTCATACACATCCCCAATGACAAGTTGTAAGCCATGAGTATCACCGACCAACAAAAATAAAAAGCAATAAATGATCTGAATGGATTGAATCTATTTGTACATAACCCAAGATATAAGTTTCTTGGTTCCATTGAAAACTAATGATTCACTCTATTAAAAAATTTATAGACTTCACCATTAGAAGGGTAAACCATGACTCCATGCACCACATCATGTAAATGATGTCATATCATGTGCTCACCAGTCTTTGAAAACATAAATAACCTTTACATTCTAAGAGTGATTAGAAAGTATCTAAGTTTTCTATGTGCGACAACAACCCTTCCCCTGCCAGTTTTAGGTATATAACGAGCATACCCACAGGTTCTGTACTCGGTCAAATCTTTATTTTCAAGGTAGTACAACATGCAAAAGTCTGGACACATGTCAATTTTCTAGTATTCTAGGCCAAAGGGTTTCATCATAGACTTAGCAATATAAAAGCTTTTTTTCAGCCTATTACCTTAAGGTAAAATACTTCTCACTTATTCGATGATTCTATCGTAACCAACATCACTCAACTTATAATCTGACTTGAGGTGAACACTTGTGCAACAACCAATAATTTACTATGATTTGCGCACACATCCCATAATAGTTCGTTAGAATATTTCAAAAGATTAAAAAACTTGGTTGCGTCTACATCTGATTCTTCATCTACAATTGAACATTCACCTGCATAACCCTGATTCATTCTCATCGCATCTATAACCATATTTCTATAAGGATTACTATTGTCATCTACAACTCCATGCACATTGTTAGAATAGAAGTTGACCCAACCATCTTATCTACCATGGTCTCATAAGAAAACCAACACAAGTATTTCTCCATGAAATCTTTTTGTAGAAGATGCATTGTTACTACATCTGGATCGATAAACTTTTTTTATTTTTACATCTCTTACATGGACATCTAATACCACCCCCACTAATATTTCTCATATTAGATAATGTGTAACTAATAAAACCCTCGACCCCATTACAATAATCCATCATATTCAATCCTTCAAGTGAAACTCGATACATCCAAGAACGATCATCTATTACTTATATCAAACCTATATAGAATATTGATGACAACATGTATTAATTAATTATGTGAACTAAATAAATTAATTCACATTGGTTTAACTCAAACTTATTAAATCTATTTTAACACTACTCTTAAATCAGTATCAAATATCTAAACAAATTCAAATTCCTTCATATTTACCAGAATTTCCAACTCAATAATAAAATTGACAAAATATGAAACATATCCATTAAATAAACCATTATTTATTTCATTATAGAACACCTAAGTCACAATCAAAATCAATTTCATCAAATTACAAAATATACAATTTTTTTTAATCTCAAACAAACCTTAACATGTACAAATCATACATTCATAAAATAAAATTTTATGGGAAAAAACTATAAAACAAGTAAATACATAGACAAACTAGATATACTATAAACAATAAAAATTAACATTTTAAAAATGAGTTCAAACAAAAAATGGATAATTTTGCTTACTTGATGTGAGGAATCCAAAAAAAAATGGAACTAGAAAGATGCTCACAAAGTGAATGTTAGGGTGGCCATATTTTATGGTGATGAGAGTTTGATTTGTTATTAAATGAAGGGGGTTGTCTGCTGTTTTTTGCAGAGAAAAATAAAGGAAGGAGAAGAAATGGAGGAGGGGGAGATGGGGTCGCTCGCCAGGTCATTATTTAATATTAATGATAGATTTACAAACAAATATTATCAACAAGTTTATTTTTATCAGTAATACTGTCTATAAAAATAACACGTCATTGTATTTTTTCTTTTAATTTCTTATTCTTTTAATTGCAATTTTCTTGGTATACATTGATGAAAGTTGTCGTAAGTATATACCAAGAGACATAAAAAAGAACTAGTTTATTTATAAATTCACTGCAATTTCTGATAGAATTTTGATCATTGATGTTTCATTTGTATTTGTTAGTTTTATGGTGATAATTTATTGGATTTATATCAGTTAAATAATGCACGCACCTATAAATTCATCGTTAAATTCAATGCAATTTACTGACAGAATTTTAACTCTTGATATTTTTGTTTTTGTTATGGAAATGATTTATCGGATTTATTTCAGATAAATAATGCACACACCTAGAATTGCATGTCCATAAATAGACGCTGAACATCACCAGTCACTCCCTTGCCATTAAGGAACTCTGACCCAGCAAGGGGCTAAGGGCGTAGAATTTCATATAATAATAATGTCTACTGTTTATGTTGTGTTTCTTGTAACTTGTTTCCTAGATAAAAAAAAATAATAAAAACAGCAGCTAATTAATTAAGAAATATATTTTACCTAAGCATATCAATCCAGGTACGGAAAAGGAATTTAATTTCTGTAGGCAAATGTTGCCTTCAGATTATGAAATTCACCGGTGATTATCGAGGATTGATAATTTGTCTTTGTAAAAAAATTATTAAAAAAGAAATCAAGACTCTTAAATAGAGCAATCTGATCCAACTAAGAACAATTAAGAGGTGAAAATCACTAGGGTTTAGTTACAATTAAGAGCAATCTGATCATTAATCCAAGATTGTGACTTGTACCCACCACGCATACTTAATTTCGTGTGGTCCAGAATTTAGCCATCTAATTAATTATATTGTTAGGGCACGAACTCAAATTCCGGTACCGACTCTCGGTGGATAATAAAAAGGGATAAGGACGTGAAAAGGGAAAAATGACAGTATGCACCCACACACTTTGTCAAATGATGAGATTTATGGTACTGCCTGAGGCTAATTATGGCATTTATTAGACCAATTCATTAATACACCTAACTGGCAATAAATGAGGAATTAATTCTATCATCACGGCCTTAAAGCTTGTCCACCTACCCTCCCTCTCATGTGCTTATTTCTTCTTATTTCTCCAAATAGCAGTCTCTTCTTTCTGTGATCAGCGATGCTATATCCACTCACCTGCCACAGCAATGCATTGGATCTGCCTGTGCGCACGCACTTCAGCAGAATGCCCATTTATAGCTGACAAAAGATATACATGAACTTCTACATAAGCTCGGCGTCAGAAGGGGAAAACAAGAGTGATAAGAATCGAAAGGATTAGAAACTTATAGGCACATTGCAGATTAGAAATCCTTCGCGCAAGTTATTAAAAATGTACACTAGACCTGGTAGAAATCAATGCAAGCCTCTTGGTATGAGGTAGTGATTTTGTTCGCTTTTGTGTAGAAAAGGTACGGATCATCATCATGCCCTGTCTTGTGATATTCTCTTCGTGGGGCAGAGTTTATTTTATTATTATTATTATTATTATTATTATTATGGTAATGGTTAATAGTACCATAGTTATTAAACCTGCACTGGTTTAATAGATTGACTTGGAACTTGATAGCTCGACCGGTCCGAGCAAGATTAGAAACCGGCTAGCACAAAAAAAAAGTCAAACCCGGTCGAGATTAACTTTTCTTTGAGTCGCTGGCAGCAAAACAAAAGTTGAACAACTAATCAATTAGTCTCTGCCCTAATTTCCTGAGAAGAGCAACCCGCACTTAATTTCCTTCTCTGTTATCTTTTACAAAACAACAAATAATTGGTTGAGATTTAATCGGAGAAATTGGTGTTTATTTCTACAAGTGCTCTATTTTCCTTACGCTACTTACTTTTTTATGTTTTTATCTTTGTTGAGATTTCCCTATTTTTTCCATGCTTTTTAAGCTCTTCTTCGGATTAGAACAAATAATTGAAAAAAGTATTCATTTGACAACCACCCTTTAGTTACCCATGAAGAGAAACATCTGATATGATTTGCAAACATGAACTTTGTTGTTGTCGGTTTCATTCTTAATTAACATATTCACATTGAGCACTGACTGTGAAGGCATTTCCTCCATGTTGCCCGTATTATTAGTTTTTGATCTTCTTGTTGATTGTTAGTTTTTGATTTTCTTGTTGATTGATTAGCTTTGCAATGGTGAACATATGGGAAATGAATCGAGTGAGCTTTAGTTTTTTTCTTCTTATTATGTTTTATGATTTATTGTGATTCTTAAGGAATTTTTTGGATTTGTTGGAAGCTAATACCATTTTATTTTTGTTCTACTGCTTAAATTTTAGTTACACAAGTATTTTTTTCTTCATTCGGCAGCTTATGCTAAAAATGGGTAGGAAAAGGCAAGCAATTTATCACTGGGTTTTGCGGTTTAGGGATGATATAGCAGTTTGATTTCTTTAATCTTTATATTTAAGGAGAGGGGTTGATCCGGGTCACCCCGGTTTGACCCCCAAGACCCGTGACCCAGTTATTTTACCGGGTCAGGTTTTATAACTATGGTTTTGAGGTAGGCTACACGTTTCAGTGATGCTAGTCCGTACAAAAACAAAGAATTAGAACCATGGGGTTTTCAAATTAACTCTAAGTTAACTAAGACTCTTTTTTTCGTTGTTATGTAGTTAATCTTAGTTTTAGAATTAGATTTATTGATTTTAAAGATTTATATGAATTAAATTTTTGGGAATTTTTTAAAATTAAATTATTTTAATTTTATCATTCAACATTTAATTTATTATAAATTGATTTTTATTTTTTTTAATTTTCTATTAGGGTATCCTGGTAATTATTTTTTTTTATAATTTCATTCTCTATAGGTTTTTTTTCCTATCAAATTAGATATCTATTTTTTTTATTGATATTTTTTTTATTTGGCGAGTTTTTTAAAGTGATATTTTTTCACAATTTCATCTTTAAAAATTAAATTAGTTGGGAATTAAACTTATTTTTTAACTTTTACCTTTTTAAAGTATTTTTTCCTTAGTTTTCATTCTTCAAAATTTTATTTTTCAGAGATTGAGCTTTATCTTTTTCATGTTCATTTTTCTTTGAAATTATTCCAATCCTATGTCTATAGTCACACATTTTTCGAGTTATCCTGATTTAATTGGATTTTTTTCATCTTTTTTAATTTCTTTTTAATCTTGCCTTTCATCATTGAGTTGTTTCATAATCTGAGTTGGCCCAAAATCGGGTTCTTTTAACCTTTTTTACATCGTCATTTTTCGTTGTCTGTTTATTTATTATTGCAGTATTTTTTAATAATATTATTTAAATTACCAATTAAACTAGTAACTTGGTTTCAGACTTTTTTTCTTAACATTTTTTTTATGTTCAGAATTTTTTGCCTGACCTGACCCGCAGTGGAGCGAGGCCTAGAAATATAGTAGTAATGCTATAAAATATATGTATTTGAGTAAACCTAAAACGCTAGCATACATTTTCCATGCCATCTTTTTTTTTTAAATCTTAGTTTGTGTACATATTTGTATTCACATCCGATTTCATGTATCCTTCATTTAACAAAAATTAGTACACATTATTATTTATGAAATGCCACCAAGCTAACCATGATACCTATCACAACCTAATTTTGGATCCCCCAATATTGTTTTATAAAAATACAAATTTTTTACTCAAAGAAATCCAAAAAAATTAGAAATTTAAAATCCAAAAATACTTTCGAGACATTAAAAGATAAGTTTTTAAGCTGCAACAGACCAAAATACCAGAAGAACAACTAGATTGAGATATTTTAATAAGATAGGTTGAAGAAAGACTTAAAAAAAAAAGAAAGTGGAGGTTAAAATCTAAAATTGAAAGAATTAATTAATTTTAAGGACCTAATTACATTTCAACAGGTTTAATTGACTTATTTAATAACTTAATTGAAGGAAAATTAAGTTTAAAAGTCAATCGGGCAACAAATTGGAAGAAGTAATTAAACTTCTAATGGGTTTTGTGAATTCAATCAAGGACTTAATTGAAGAAAAATAAAGTTTAGAGGCCTATTTCAGATTATTTTTGCAAAGACAGGAAGATTAGGGACACAATTAAAAGTTTGAAAGGCTAAATTGGTGTAATCAAGGGTTCAATTGAGAGAACGTTGAAGATTAAAGACTGATTGAGGGTTAAATTGAATAATGTCAAGATCAAGGACCAAAATGCAAAAGGCGTGTGAATTCGGGGACTGAAACTAATCAAATTAGGGATCAATTTGAAATAAATTGAAAGTTTGATGGTTGATAGGGGTCAAGTTACACAATCTTGAAACCAAGGACTAAATTTTAAAAGGCACTCAAGTTAAAGGATTTAAATCAAGGTTTACAGGGATGTAATTGTAATAATTAAAAAATTTCAAGGTCAATTGAGGATGCATATGCTGAAATTAGAAAGACAATGACCAAATTGAAGTCTTTCAAAACCCTAATTAAAAACCTTAATTTCTAAAGCTTAAACAAACAATGTGTTGCTTTTTTTTTTAATAAAGAGACTAAATGACATATGGTTCTATCCCTGTTTATCATCTTCTTTAATAGACAAAAGCTGATTGAGATGCTATTTATAAGTGAATGAATGTGACATTTCTGACCACTTTAGGGGCTCCAATTTCCACCACTCGACTAAGAAACATCTTTTTTACAAGGAGTAATTACTCCCATCAAACTTTTACATCTCATTTGCTTCAATGATATTGACAACATCTTATTCCTAGTTAGCCTCCCCTGCGTTGATAGATGCATGCTGATTGGCGACCAATCTTCCAATAAATGAATAGGGAGTTTTAGAACTGAAAATCAGATGAGGTTTGTTCCTAAAAGTAAAGATGCATCCCCTCTACATGATTCATATTTACTTATGGCACAAATTTATACTATTTGTCACGATGATCTCGCTAAAGTAGCTCACTCAGTCGGCTATGACTGAAGAAGAAAAATTCATGTTTGAGTAGAATTTATTTCTGCCTTCTCTTGATATATTTGAGATCATAAAAAGATAAAATGAACCATAATGTATTTTTCTAGGGAGCTTAGAGGAAAGGATGAGGAAAAATCTTCTATAAACCACTCATCTTGTGTGAAATCACCATGGTTTTACAACTTCTGATTTTGGTTTACTTATAAAAAGGTAAATGCTCTTGAGAAGAGAAGAGAGAAGAAATTGGAAGAGAGAAAATAGAAAGGAAAGTAGAGATAAAATATAAAGGAATTAATGAGTAAATAAATATAAAATATGAAGCAAATTGTGTGGAAATTTGAAGGAAGTATGGAGAAACGAAGAAGTTTATGCAAGCTAAAGATTAAAAGCCCATAACAAAGGGAAAGAAACAACAAGACCCAAACAAAAAGTGCTATATTACTTCAAAAGATATACCTAAACTTTGGTGAGATGGTGTAGCCCAATGGGCTCACTTCTCCTTTAATGTCTTCCATGTCAAGATCTTTATTTGTTTGTTATTGATTCTATTGATTTCATTTTAGTTTAGAACCTATGTTTAGCATTTTTTTTAATAAGATTTGATATGCATTTGTTAAAAAAATTAAGTTCAAAATACTTTTGAATATATAATTTGATGTTCTTTTATTGTTAAGAACATGTAATTAGTAGGTTTGAATGTCATTTTTTATGTTTTGAAGTTTATATTGATCATTTGTTTTTTTTATTGAATGCATTGATGTTTGATTTGCCTAGACTTTGCTCTTAATTGTTTTTTGACATAATGCTGAGTTTAGCTAGGTTGTTGTATATGATAAAGATGATGAAAAAAAAAAAACGCCAAAACTAATGTAACAATGTTCAAGGATTTTAAAAATGCTCTAGTAGTTTTTGTTGAAGATGTAGATGAATTCTTGTTTTGTTTCTTTTACATGTTTTCTTTTAGTTTTGAAGTTCTAGCAAGTTAGTATAAGCATGTTTGAAATAGGTTTGATAGGTTTCGGCTTTTATTTTGAGGTTTTAGTTAGTTTTTGGGTTTATGCCTTTGCTAGGGGTTTTCTAGGTTTTCTTTGAATTTCCAGGTTCATGATCTTGGTGTTCTTGAACCCAAATTTAAGCTTTCTTATGTTTCGGCATTTTAGGCTTTCTGATAAGCTTCAATCAAAGCTATAACTCATGATTGATTATTATGTGCCATCTTTTCTTTCTTTCTTTTTTAACTTGTTTTGGATCGATCAATCTTTAGAACCCTTGAATGTCTAGGTTAGGGTTCTTCATTGTCAGGTTATTTTGGTGAAGATCAGAGCTTATCATTACTATTTGATGGGTGATTATACACTAGATCTTGATGTTGCATCATTTTATGCTTTTGTTTATCAAAATCTAGTCTATTATTTTTTCCATGTTTCTAGGTTCATCAGAGGTGTTCTTTGTGTTCTTGGCTATTTCAAATGAAATTTCTCATTTGATATTTGTTTATGAGTTTCTTTCCTTCGACCTTGTTCTTGGGCCTAGGCCGGGCTAGGAAGTCCAACCCACGTGGTTGAGATGAGCCCATTTCAAGCTTAGGGTAGTGTTTGGCTTGTCATTTTTTTTTTTTTACAAAGGGAAAAATACATTTTGTGTTCCTTAAGGTGTATTTGGTAAACATACCCTAACGAGTTTTTGACAATTTTTTTAACTGAATTTTTCTTGTTTTGCCAAACAAAACCTTATATTTTTTAATTTAATTTTTGATTTTTTCAAAGGACCTTTTTGCATTTTGTTTTGGTCCCTAACATTTTTACCTCTTATATTTAATCTCTGAGATTATGACCTACATGTGAAGTCTTTTTCCGGTGTTAAATAAACTTGCTTTTTTATTATTCTTATTTTATTATTAAAAAAACAACAAAAATACATTAAATATTTTTATTTGCATATCGCCAATTCTCTCAAATAAATATCATATTTGCGTAAAAATTAAAAAAAAATACATGGCATGATTTAACATTTTTAAAATATAAAAAATTCAATATATATATAATTAAAAATATATATAATTTTTTATATTTTAAAAATGTTAAATCACACCATGTATTTTTAATTTTTTTAATTTTTACACAAATATGATATTTATTTGAGAGAACTGACCATATACAAATAAAAATATTTAATGTATTTTATAGAAGATATATTTTTGTTGTTTTTTGAATGGCTTCATAAGTCGATTTTATCTTTGCTTGCATTTTTTTATTTAATAAAAAATTTATTAAATATATGAGAACTTGACCTACATTTCAAAAAAAAAAAAGCAATTTGTTTATTTTCAATACCAAGGACTATGAACTTAGGCTTGACTTATGAAGCCATGGTCCACCCTATGGTTGTTAAAAACGAGTTTTGACGCGTAAAATCAGCGATTTTATGAGTCAAAAAACATAAAACGTGTAAAATCGAGTTTAAAACTCGAAAACCAAAAAACCCGGTCAAACTTGCATAAAATCAGGTGAACCCGTAAAAAACACAAAAACCGGTCCGATTTTACGTGAAATTGAAAACATATGCCTGTGCTAACTCAGCACCCCCTTTTCCCAATCCCCACCCCACCCATGACCGACACTCCAGTGACTCCACCCTTCGTCCCTTTCCCCTTTCCCCTTTTCTCTTTCCCCAGCAGATTAAGAAATCACTTTCCCCAAATCCGAAGCGTTCTTAGTGAGATGAAGGTAAGAATTTATTCCCAATCCCAAGCTTTCTTGGCGACTCTATCCTCTTGTTACTGAAGTTCATCTTGTTGTTAGGTAAAAGTAAAGTGAAGCAAAGGAGGGTTTACATTGGGATTGTGCAAGTTGAGTAAGGAAGCCAGTACTACAACGCTGAACCAAAGGTTATGGTTCTTCGTTTTCCAAGAACTAGGCTCTTATTATATGAAGAAGAAACGATCATCATTTGGAGTGGAGAGATAGTTGGGGGAGCATGAATTGAACCCAACACCACCATGGTCTTGAACTCCATCAACTCAGAGCTCGAGACCGACTTAGACACACTTGTCTCTTACAAGGCTTTGATGGTAGTGTTGTCGACTTCTCTATCAAAGGTTCCTCCGATCCTTACCTTGTCAAGTAATTTTATCGCCACCCCTCTTTCCTAGTTCTAAGGTTCCTTTCTATGATTGAATTGCATTCTTGGAGGTAAAAAGTCTCATTTTAGTGCTATTTAATGAACTCACAATGATGAGTTTTGTTTAGAGTTGGTAAATTTGTATTTATGCATTTCTTGCTCATAGACACACTTAAAATGAGATTGTGGTGGATATTACTTGTGATTCTTTCTAAAAGTGGAAGAAAAGGAAACGAAATTGGATTTTTGTGCATGTTGGTTTAATTATATTTAGTAAAGATTGATTCTTTACTTTTGTTTGTATCCAAAAAGATTGATTTTTGTTGTTATTTATATTGTGTGCTTAAATTATTATACTATTGACTAATTTTATTGTTCTTTCCTTTTGGGTTTCCATTGCAATCAGGGTCACAGGAACTTCAGAGACCTTGTAATATATCTGTCTTGGTTCTTTTTAGTTTTGTGTGCTGTTCCACATTCTCTTTAGGATGGAATTTGATAATTGGTAATTTTTTAGTACTTGATTATACTCCTTGATATTCTTTGATTCTTGTCTTTTTTCTTTTGCTTAGACTTTATTTTACAAAAGTGAAATTAGGCTCTCCTCTTAAAGAATTCAATGTGCAGATTGATACTGGAAGTGATATCTTGTGGGTCTGTTGCAATTCCTGCAACAACTGCCCGTGTACTAGTGGCCTTGGAGTAAACTCTCTTTCCTTGCCTTGTCATTAGTCTTTTTATACATTTGCAAAATTGGAAAACTTAAAACTAAGGTTCAACTTCCTGTGGTATGGTGTTTGTGTTTTGCAAATTCAGCTCAATTTTTTGATTCCAACAGCTCATCAATTGTTGGGCGGGTCCGCTGTTCAGACCCAATCTGCACTTCAGCAGTTCAAACCACATCAACCCAGTGCTCTTCTCAGACTGATCAATGCAATTATTTTAGCTGTTGCTTGCATTGTGGTGTTGTTGGCAGCCTCAACATTTATTAAATTTCTTGTCCTTGCACAATTAGCATGTCTGATTAATTTATGTTCTAGTGTATTGAACTGCAGGATATAACATGCATATTTAACATGCATGCTCTCCATTTATTGAACTGCGATTTTATGATTTTTAGTTAAAATTTTTTACTTGTGATTTTATGATTTTATGATTTGAGTTTCTATTGTATGTTTCGTGTCATGTCAAAAAAGCGTTTTTGACAACCTTGGTTCACCCTACTAGGGTGGATCTTTTTTTACTAATAAACAAACCAATGGTTAGAAAAATACAATAGTGCTTTAGTAATCAAACAAATAAACAATGCAACTTATTTTAGGTAGGGTGTACTAGGGATGATATTGTCTTCTTATACGCAATCAGTCACCTTAACTAGATTATAAAGATTAGTTAGGGTTTCTAGTCACTAGAATATTAGGCGGCGACTTCATACCTTTTTAGCTGATAAAGAAAAATAATTTCTTGTTCTTTCCACCCATACCAAAGGATGCCGATCCACGAGAATGATCGTCGTGACGCCACACACGTGAATTAAGCTTTGTTGTTTGTCTGTTTGTTGTGTTTTAATTATTTGGTTTGTGTATTTATTTTTAACATGTATTTTCTTTAAATTTTACTTATATGTTTTAATTTTTGCACATTTTGCTCATGCATTTTTATTTTGAATATGGATTAATGCTTTCATGCATCACATGCTTTAAATTTTTTAGAGTACACACAAGCTTCTAGGATAGGTGGAGAATTAATGGTTTGCCCTATGACTATCAATCAGGGTTCAAGACTCGTGAAACTTCCAACTCAAATCTGAGTGCTTACTTGGCAATGGTGGGCATACGCGACTTAATCATTCCTTGCAACGCTTCCATACTATTTTTACGAGGGCTATTACTGGGCAGATCTGAGACAGTTTGAGACCAGGTAGAAAAACTACCCATGCTCACTTAACGAATAGAACCTATCCTTCGGTTGTATGTGCCATTTATAAATATTTGCATCAAGTATGACCATATGTTCCTTGTATTGTAGGATTTTGAACAGAGAATCATGACTTCCATTAAATATTTGGGCAAGAATCTGAGCTGGGACAATTAACTGAGGGAAATTATCCAATAATCAACACTAATGGATTGCCACACATTACAAAGATAAATCATAATGTGAATAGCATGGAGAAGTTATTACCCATTATGGAATATGTAGATGAAGCCCTTTTTGAAAGAGAATACGGGAGAATTGCATAGTTGATGAAGCTCTTAGTACAAACATCAATTATAAGAGCATTACTGAATTTTTAGGATCTTAATTATAGGTGTTTTACCATCAGAAACTATAACACATATATTGGAAGAGTATAATAGGATCCTTTATTTTCTAAATGACAAGTATAAGATCTACTTCAGGCAGAAGTTTGAGGATACTGCTTCAAAGATAACCAGACTATTATGCTTGGTAAAAGTCAGCTAGTGTGGGGTAGCTAATGAGGGATTCAGATGAAAAATCATTGAAACTAGAATGAAGAAAAACATGGAAGAGAAAAAAAGGAAATGAAAGATACAAGATAATGGCATTTTCTATATTTAGGATCGTTTTGTTTCTATCCAAAGTTGGAGTCATTAGTCTGAAAGTTACATATGCATTTGTGGAGTATGAGCACATTAAAATTAACTATTCCACTGTAATTTTGGCTGAAACCTAGTTATCACTTAACATGGTATAAAGTATGGACAAGGCGTCATGAGATGTTGTGTTCCACTGTTGTATCTATAGATTATCAGTCATATCAAAAAATTGAGGGACATTTTCAACAACTTCTGGTGGTTTGATCTCCAACCACTAAAAATTGTTATAGATGAAACTTGGAATAATCTAGATGAGAAAGCATGGATGGAGAAATATGCAGCATTACCACAAAGAAACTTTAAGAGGAAAACACCTTGGATGAATAATTCATCTTGTATAATGACTTGTGGTGGTAAATATGGGTCCTTTTGACTGAAATCACATGTTACATTGGTTATGCTCTTGAATTGGTAACAAGACAACTTGATGGGATACAATATATACTAAGAACCTTGGGTTTAACCAATTTTGTTAGACCATTCAGGAATCAGTCGTCATTGGAGAAGCTCAAATTTATTAGTCAAGATTGATGAAGACTTTTTATGGTAAAGAAGGATGAAGGAAGCAAGTTTGAATCATCATTTAACCAAAATTACATCATCTGGAGAAATAACGGGCTTTTTGGAATGATTGAATCTATGACTCATAGAAATCCAAAACTAGAGCATTTATAAAAAAATAAAGAAGGATCGGAAAGAAAAAGGATTGACAATGAGGAAGAGTAGAGAAAGCCTGTCATCTCAGTGACCTTGTTTTTTTAGTTTAATTGACTTGACACATCATGTATCTCCGTGATTCCCTTCAACTAGAATTTTGGTTCTACAACTATTAGGAGAATCATATTCTCACAACTATTCTCTTGTGCAATAATTTTTTTATAGAGTCCTGCCATTTCAATGACCTTTTTTTTAGCTTAGTTGACCTGACATCCTGCATCTCAACGATTCCATTCAACTAGAACCTTGGTTTTACATCTATTAGGAGAATCGTATTCTCATAGCTATTCTCATGTGCAACTATTTTTCTAGTAGAGTCTTGTCATCTCAAGAACTCTTGTTTTTAGCTCAGTTGACCTAAAATCCTACTTCTTAGTGATTCCTTTCAATTAAAACTATACAAAGGCACCTTAACTGTTTTGATTTAGTTCAAAAAACTTTGATTGTAAGGCTAGTTTCTTTTATGATTGTAGGGTTACTTCCCCTTTTCTTGATTTCCCAGCTCAATGATTCTTTTTATTTATTTATCAATATTTGATTAATTTGAGTCTAATTCTGAGAATTTTTCTATATAATAAAATATTGTGCAATGCTTTAGGGTTAAATGCATACATCATTACCTAGTTTAGAAACATAGGTCTTTTTTTTCCCCATTAACTCCTCTTTCTAGTGTAAGCTCGTTTATTTGCTCGAATTTATATCCTTGAGCTAGAATCTGTTTCCTATGCTGCATCTCTTACCCACTTCATTCCTGGGAAGCAGTCTCCAACTTTGTTTCTTATGGGGCCTTTGCTTGCTCAACTGAATATGTGATTTGGCATTGCTTTCTATTATACTTTTGTCAACTCTTTAATTGTCTTTTCATTTTAAGGGCTTTTTAGTATTTTTCCAGCAAAAAAATCCTTTTTCAAAGAAATCTTTAAAAGACTTGGTTTTGTTCATGAAAACTGAATCTTTCAATGTATGCATCAAAACTATGTTTCAAGCAATTCTTTTAAAGGTTTTATTAATTTTAAAGTGTTTGTTATCTTAGGTTAGGCTTTTACTATAGATGACCTTCTGTTCCAGTTTTCAAAGAGGTTTCAAGAATTTACTTGAAAATCTAAATAGAATCAAAGCTTACCTTATGTTAGAATTTTCATTTTCCTTTCATGAATAATAGCGGGTTGCTACTCATTTTATCACTTTGCGTGAAAGGTAAGATCGTCGTTTATCAATCCAGGTTGTACGTGCTTGATTAGAAAGGACTTTTAAAGACACATAATACAGGCTTTAACTATGGGCTATGAAAGAGATGGACATTTTGAAGCTCAAAAGGTATTTAAAGGTTTAAAGATTTAGGATCACTTTTTCTCCAGCCTCTTTTCTTTTATGAAGTAGTCTCATAAACTTCATTTAAAAAGACTCTCTTTCTCGATGAAGAGTCTTACTTTAGGATCTTTACTTTTTCTTATGCTATTTAGTCGGGGAGCATCATAAAATCATCATTTCTTTTTCTTTTCTTTTCCTTTCTTTTATTTCACTTATTTCTCTTCTTTATTTTTGCTTTCTCTTCTTACTTTATTTTCTTCTCTCTCTCTCTCTTTTTTTTTTTTTTATGATGATGCCACTTACTATTGGGTTTTAACTTTTATAGATCCATGGAAGTATTTTGGCAATTTACTTTTTTTACTTACACATTCCTTTCTTTCCCCAATATAGGGTGTGATTCTAGTCAGGATGAACTCTTGATCTTTAAGGTTTTTATTTGCCCCTAATGTAGGGTGTGATAATAGTTATTGGTTTTATAAAGAAAATTTATTCAGGCTCAAATAAAAACTACAAGTGATATATTTTTAGAATGTGAAGGGATAACAAAGATGACATTTCCTCATTTTAAACATGCATTATTAAGATCGATACATTTTTTCTTTTTCAAAAGAATTTGCTAGTGATTATAGAGTCACTACTAACCATTTATCCATATAATTTAAAATGTCATTCAAAGATGGGTTTTATCTCATAGTTAGTATTGGTTTGTTTAGTTTGGTCACCTCCCAATTAAGAATTGCTTAAATCTTATTTCAAGCATGTTATGATTCATTCATCATAATCATACACAAAGCTAGTTCATTCTAGATTTTCAAAAAAAGTATTTCAAATGCTTTGAGATCATGCAATTTTTAAAGAAAGGTTATTTACACCAAGAATTTAAAGCCAAACTTTACTTTATTAATTGGGAATAAATTGAGTACATCATACATAATATTTCTTTACAGAATCAGAATTCACAGGTCTTACTAGATCTTCTCCATCCATTTTAGACAACATTAGAGCTCCTTCCAAGAAACCTTTCTTCATTATGTAAGGACCCTTATAGTTTGGTGCTTATTTAATCTAGTCCTCTCCTAGTAAGGGCAATATTTTCTTCAGCACCAGATCTCTTTCATGGAACACTCGAGGTCAAACTTTCTCGTCAAATACCTTAACCATTCTTTTCTGGTAGAGTTGGTGATAATAGATCATAGTATCCTCTTCTCACTAATTAAGTTTAGCTCTTCATATCTTACTTTGGCCCACTCGGCCTCTTCTATCTCAGAATCTATCAATACCCTCAAACGATGGGACTTCCACTTCCAAAGGCATCACTGCCTCTATCCCATATACCAAAGAATATGGGGGTAGCTCCTATTTAAGTTTGACTATAGTGCGATATCCGTGAAGGGCAAACAATAATATCTCATGATAAACTTTATAGGTGACTATCATTTTCTTGACATTCTTGTTGGAAGCTTCTACAACACCATTTTTGTTTTTGTTTTTATGGTGAGGAATTGAAATGTTTGATTTTTTATTTGGCACAAAGCTCTTTTATCATCTTGCCCTTGAAGTTTTGAGCATTATCGGTCACTATCTTTCCTGACAAACTGGATTGGCAGATCAAGTCCCTTTCTATAAACCTCTTCACCACTTTCTATGTTACATTAGATATGAATTAGCTTCCACCTATTTTGTAAAGTAGTTGATAGCCACAAGGATAAACCTATACCCATTATCGGTTTTTGGATTGAAATGTCCAATCACATTAATTTCCCATATCGCGAACAGCTATGAAGATGTTAGATTAAACAAGAAAGCTAGAGGTACATTAATTTTATCACTATACACCTAATAGTTATGACATTTCCTGACATGGTTGATGCAATCACTTTCTAATGTCATCCAAAAATAACCGGCTCTTCGTATCTTTCTCACCATTATATGCTCAATAAGGTCCTATCTTCAATAACTTCTCATAATGCATTTCTAGCCGTAACCTCATTCAAACACCTAAGTAAGGTTTCGTTGAATTATCTTTTATATAAGACCTCCCCGTCTAAGTAGAAATCCATAATCAACCTTCTCAAGGTTTTCCTATCCATTTTGAATGCTCCTACAAGATATTCTTGGTTCTGCACAAAATAGATATCGTAATACCAATGGTATATATCTACCTCTCCTTCAACTAAGCAATAGTGAGATGAGAAATTTATAATTTCAATGTGTACTGATTATACCCTATGCTCGAAGTCAATTCTAGCCATGGTAGCTAGTGTGGAAAAATGTTAGAAAACTAGTTCCCTTCTCTTTCTAGATGGGTAAACTTTATCTCTTCAAACTCTTCAACCAGTTTAGACAGGTATTCTTGATAAAGTCTTAGTTTTTCTTCATTGGTTCATTAATCTCCTTTCACCTAGCAGATAATCAACATTGAGTCGCTATATGCATCTATCTTTCTCATATTTAACTCTAATGTAGCTTCCAAACCAAGGATGCAAGCCTTATACTTAGTTGTATTGTTGGTGCACTTAGATTACAGCTTAACCAAAATCGGGTACTGCTTCTTATTATAAGAGATTATTACTGCATCAACTCCATTCCCACATATATTTATTGCCCCGTCAAAATACATGGTCCACCAATCCAATCTATTTTCTTCTTCTTTAACCAATGACACATCTTTTTCAAAGAAAGTCAAAATCTAATAGCTTATAATCTTCAATAGCATTGTCAACTAGATAGTCAGCAATTGCACTCCCTTTCACAGCTTTCTTCAACATACACACTATGTCATATTTTGCTAATAAAACTTACCATCTTGCAATTCAACTTGCTAGATAGGGTTTCTCGCAGATATATCTAAAGCGATCCACTTTTTAAATTAACCATGAAGTATGATACAACATGTATTATGGTAATTTTTTGTTGTACATACCAATGAACAACATAACTTTTCTATCACATTGTATCTGGACTCATATTCTGTGAACTTTTTACTTAGATAATAAATGGCTTTTTCTTTCCTTTAAGTTTTATCATACTAGCCCAATACACATCCTATTGCTACTTTAGTCATTGTCAAGTATAATATTAGAGACCTTTTTAATACAGAAGGAACAAGCCAAGGTGGATTATGTAAGTATTATTTAATTTTATCGAAGGCTTTTTGACACTCCTCATTCTAGGTTTCAGGATCATTTTCCTCAGTAATTGGAAGATTGGTTCACGTATTGTTGTTAGCTGAGATATAAACTAGGCAATATAGTTCAATCTCTTTAAAAATATCCTTACCTCTTTCAATCTTAGGAGCCGACAAGGATTGAATAGCTTTTACTTTATTAGGATTCACTTCTATCCCTCTGTCACTTACCACGAATCCCAATAAATTTCTAGATTTTAGTCCAAATGAACAATTTGCAAGGTTGAGCCTCAATTTGTACTTCCTTAATCTCTCAAACAACTTTTTTAAATCCTAGATATGACTCTCTCCTTTCTTGGACTTGGTAATCATATCATCCATATACACCTCGATTTTTCAATACATCATATTATATAATAGAGTCATCATGGCCCTCTAGTAAGTGGCTCTTGCATTCTTCAACCCAAATAGTATAACCTTGTAATAGAGGGTTCCTTATGGTGTGATAAAGATCATTTTCTCTTTATCGTCTAGAGCTATTTTTATCTGGTTGTACCTCGAGAAGTCACCCATAAAGGAATACATGGAACCGCGTGCAACATTATCAACCAAAACATTTATATATGGCAAAGAAAAGTCATCTTTGGGTCTAGCCCTATTTAAATCTCTAAAGTCCATGCAAACTCTAATCTTCTTCTTTTTTTTTAGTACGACAACTACGTTAGATACCTATTGTTTATATTTCACTACTTTAAAAAAGTTGACATTCCACTACTTTCCAGTTTTTGCCTTGATTTTGATCAAGATATCTAGGTGGGTTATTCTTAATTTTTGTTTGACCAGTATGTCCTTCTACAAGTGGTACCGTGTGTACTATGATATTTATATCCAAATGACACGACCAAAAGATTGATGTCTTCTCCCAAGTGCAGGAGTGTCGAAGTAATAAATAACCCGGCAAGACCGGGGTCGAACCACAGAGAGGTTAATTGTATAAATTATAGTTAACAGCAACACAA
>Ga0325410_1002166_pt1 | contig 21925 bp, 11 predicted proteins | sample PopdelMetagenome_16_FD_206182 | JGI IMG/M metagenome (GOLD analysis project Ga0325410, IMG submission 206182) | Populus deltoides microbial communities from Bellville, Georgia, United States - Xylem-PdIQD-R3 | ecosystem: Host-associated > Plants > Phyllosphere > Stem > Wood/Secondary xylem...
TTTTTTTCTTTAAACAGATCCTATCAAAAATATCATGTGCATTAGCGAAAATAAATAAAAGGTACGTTGATAGAAAAAATTATTATCTTTATGTTAAAAAGCAATATTATAATAATTATATTTTATGATTTCACCTAATAATTTAATTTGTTAAATCTAGATGATTTTTTTTGATATGATATTAAAATTTTGTTAAATAAAAAATGACAACTTCAAATCTTACTATACCATTTTATCTTCTTATAAAAATTAAGTATTTAAGAAAATTAATAAAAAAAACAATATAAATTATATTTTAAAATCCATTCAACTTTGTCCATTCTCTCATCAATGAGAATCAATACGTTCTTCAGCTTTATACTCCTCTTGGCAGGCAACGTTTTCCAGATGATGTTGATAAGGAAAGGGTAGTTTTCGTCGGTAGCTAGTTTTCCGATAAAGAAGAAGAAGAAGAAGAAGAAGAAATGCTTAATAGATCGCTACTATCTATAAAAAAATGAAAGCTGAGAAATAAAGAAGATATTACTTGCCGGAGAAGAGTCAAATGTTAAGAGTTTATTCCAAGGATCACTGCATTGCATCAGTGGATGACAACTACATGTTGAAACAGAGAAGAAGAAGAAGAAGACATAGTACGGTCTCATAAGTTCTGAATCGTTTATACTCTTCTTTTTTCTATTTTTTTGAGCATTTACAAACAATGAGGTGTCTGTTGACTGTGGATCCCTTTGAACCCTCGCATTCATTCCTTCAAGGTTTAGCACTGACTATGTGAAGTCACAGTGCTAGTTTTTTAATCAATGAAAACAAAAAAGAGGCTCCATGCCTAGTAGAAAAGGAGAGTTGTTTATATAAATTATGCAAGAGACTTGAACTCAGAATCTTTCCATATCTTAAGTCCATTATTGCTTATGCTAGCAATTTAGGTTTCTACTCTCAAGCTTTGGGCGTCTACTCCTGTCATTCCACCTTTTCTTCGTGGGAACAGTAACTATCAATATATATATATTGTTTTCTCGCATGTTTCTCTCTTCTCTTTATGTTTATCTCTCTTTTATGATGTAAAATATTGGTAATTGCTCCTGAAATAGTCTAAAATTTCTCGCTATTCTTGGCCTATCAAAATCAAGTCTCCCTTGTTGAGATACAGGAAGGAGCAAACACATTATTTAACTCAACGCCTGAAAAAACCAGCTAGCATATATATATACTTGCAAGTTTAATAACTAGTCTTAAATTATATATCCAAGCTGCAGCACAGCAAGAACTTTTTATGATGATAACGTAAATCATAATCTTGGCTAGCTGGTAGTGGCCTTAATCTTCAAATGATAATGTCAAAAGGATAGCCTAAGTGGGAATCTAAATCAGATGCCTACTTTTGATTGTGGAATTTTGAGTGTGCTATCAGCTATGTTTCATAAACAAACCAATAAAAAAGCAATTATCATAGGCAATAGAGAATGACAAATATAAAACGCAGCAAGAGATATGAGTATTGGGCTATGATGACATCACATCTAAAATTTGATTCTCAATCAATTTGAAACCATCTAATTCCTTGTCTTGCAACTTGATCTTTACTTCTCTTTTTTTCTTCTTCTTTTTTCTTTTTTCCTTTTTTGAAGGAATCACATTGTCTATGTATGCACAAGAGAGGAAGCAAAAAATCTTCCTAGCTAGGTAATTGCTGCAAGTTGGAGTATAATCAATACATTATATGGTCTGAGCTTTTGATTGAAGGGCATCAATTCAATCCATCCAAAAACAATATATTAATTTTACATATTAATTTTTTTTTCCAGAATCCCTTTGTAAAAGCCTAATATATTGAATGAGAGGTTCCTACTAATGAATTCCATGAATCAATGGTTGAGATTTCTTAAAATCTTTCTATAAAATTAGCATTGATCTTTTTCATCTACTTTTACTCGTTAAACTTTGATATTTCTTGAAATTGTTGTTTATACAATTTGACTAAAGAAAGAGCAAATGGCATGTTTCTTTCCCTCTTTCTATCACAATCTAAAAGCTTTTATGGATTGCAGAATCATTCATAAAAAATTAACAGTGAGACCTTACCTACCTACTTTCAAAAAGTTGAGATCCACCCCGAAATAGCATGTACTTGCCCACTTACATCCATCCACTGCACAAGTGCCAAGTAAAAAAGGTTATGCATAGAAAGCTAAGGCTGAGTCACTCGAAACATTTGTGTTTTTTAGGACTATGATTCATAAAAAGGCAATCCTCACGTCACATGTAAGGGAAGATTGGAACTAGTTCCTAGTGATCTCTTGTGGCGGCTTCTGTATTGGCCTTTGATTCAAAAAAAGAAAAGGAAGAAAAAAAAGCGATTCTAATTTAGTTAGGGATGCAAGTGAAAAGGTTCCAAGAGAAGCCTTCCTTTTCTTCTGGCCTAGTGCTGTCTACCACGACATCATAATAGTTGCAAGAAATCAAAAGCATGCGTGTGTTTGGAATGTGGATAGGATATCCCCACGCATCTTTTCAAAATTTTCAGATTGTTGAGAACTCGTGAAAAAAATGACAAGAAAAAATTTCTTTCACTACGTAGTAGGATCTATGTATATACAAAAATAAGTGATGATAACAAAATGTCCATGACCTGTTGGCTGCAGCAATCAAATCCCACTCTCTCTGTGCTGTAGTATCACTTTGTTTGGCAGCTCCATATCTGTAAAATGGGCATGTCGCGTTCCTAATAGGCTGCTTATTCAAGCTCTGCTCCTGTCCAAGGAAAGCCTCTTTCTGAAATTTTCAGATCAAAGAACTGAAAACGAGGGCGACCATGTAAAGAAACTGTGCAAAATTTTCAGGAACTTCAGCGGGTAGCAAATGAAGAATTGTGTAGGTCGTGGAAGCTTACATATGCCGAAGCAACCAAATTTAAAATGTCATGGAACTGATGGTTTGGAGGCATCTGCTGCTTCCTTTGTGCTCTTACCAACTAGATCATAATTGATGGAAACCAGCTGAGGCAAATTCTGGAAATACAAGAAGTAATTCTTAATTCATAATAAAAACTTTAACTTTAATAACACGAATAATTATTTCTCACCACTTAATTATGCCACATAGTGTGTACTCAATACCCATAGATTCATGGGGAATGTCAAAACTCATTTGGCAAGAACGAAAAGGAAATTAATGAGAGCGCTTCTAAAACACCGTTATAGAACTCTCAACAGAAGAAATTTATGGGCCCATTGATACAATGTGCAAGCATGTACGGACATTCAAGAAGAATTCAATGAAAAAAAGAGATGATTTCAGTTTCATGCAACATCTAATTTTGTCGAATAATATCTAGCATGTCTCACCTTAAATGAGAAATTACTAAAAGAGTACGTCATATCAAGAATTGGGGCGCCAACCTCTGCCAAACTATCACATTCATCCCCCTGGCATAAAACAGTAAAATCATAAGGTAATGCCCATGGAGCTGCAATGGTTGTATGAGGTCACCTACATCAATTTGAAATTACTTCAAAGTGAAATAATTCTTAAACCATTCTACAATGACCAATGATAAGTTTTAAGTACAAGTTCCCATCCGAAATAGTTCCATTCTTTTGCCATTAGGACAAGATGTTTCTAGAAATGAAGCTTTTGTTTGAATTGAGAATTTAACATCCTCTCTAAATCAATTCCTGGCATTTTATTGCTTGGAAAATCAAAAAAGAAAACATAATAATGAAAATAATAGTTTTCTAAATCAAATCAAAGAAAAGAGACAATTTCAAAATCAGAATTGTTGTTGGCAGCTGGCATTGGTATAACTTAATGAGATTAGAGCTCATGTGCCAATGAACTGAAAGCCATATGTGCAAAGAGATAGACGCAATATTCAACTGCAATATGCACTCACGTTATCATCATGTGTATTGCTGAAGGAACCACTGCTGCATGTGTCTGTCAGCTCCTCAAAGTCACTGCCTCCATGCACATTTTCACCTTCTGGATTCCATATATACCGGCTCATAAAATAACTTGTGTCATGCGCTTCTCCTGATGGAATGAACATAGCCTGCAGCAAATAGGAGAACTTGCTAAGTGTTTAAGTATGACGGTAAATACTATCGAACAAAAAAAACCAAGACCTGATTATTTTAAAAAATATCAAACTACGACAACCTTTTGCCTTGCAAGCGTGTCCCAATTTATGTCTCTAAAGAAAGAATGTTTCTTAACCTGCCATAAAATTGACCAGTTTAATTTTCAAATCATTTATGCTTGTAAATAAGTCTCATCAGTCACCATAAAGAGTTCACCTCTCTAGCTCCTGTTGCTCCTAGCCTTTGAAGTGGATTTTCCACCAACAATCTGAAAGTGAAGTAGAAAAATATTAATACTTTTCAAGTGAATTAAACACTGAGGTAGAAATTTAATAACTTCTAAATTAAAAGAGGGGCTTGGTATTATCAACAACATAATTTGCATGCGGTACCATTGGGATTGATTCCAATGCATGAAAGAGCTAATACAGAGAGAAGCAAATTTTCCTTGCTTATACTCATAGGAAACTCAAATAATCTTCTGAATGAAATCATATGCTTCAAATACAGTTACATTTTCAGACAAATAGCATTTATATCTTAGGATTTCACTCAATCTTACTTGTCAATCAAATCACAGGCATCGAAGCTCATCTCCTCAGGAATCCTGGGCCAAGGAATATCTCTATTCATTATGTTGTCAAATATTTGCTGCAAGAGATATGGCCTTTTAGTATAACATTAAGCTATTCGCATAAAATGTTCTGAAACTAAAAGGAAAAGTTTCCCCAAGGTCAACATATTCTTTCCAATTTAAAGGATAAAAAAATACCCAAGAAAAATTAGAAAGCAAGCAATTTAAGATCTCTATGCTACATCCATCAAACATTCTTTGCACACATACAACTTCGTTGAAGAATAATTATATTAGAAATGGTAACTTATGACATATCATACTACGCAGTGGTATATAAAAGGTACAGTCCATATTTCATGTTGACAAAAAAGGTACTGGCATATGGTTACAGCACAATTAAAATGTTAGGAAAGTAACTACAACCAAGTTAGTAACTTAACCAATATCAACAATAACTCATAATAAATGTAATTATTAAAAAAATAAAAAACCATCTTCAGTCTGCTGATAAAAATCGTATAAAAGTTCAGGTTGTATCATTCAGATGACCTACCTGTGGAGTTTCTGCATTGAATGGAGGTATACCAACAAGCATCTCATAAAGAATAACACCCACAGACCACCAATCAGCAGTTGCACCTGCAAGGAGGTAATGTCCAGTGATGGAAAAAATATAATAAGATAAATAAAACAGAACCATACATCATGTATGAACTATCAAAGTAACAAAAGATAATTGCGAACCATGCCCCATTCCAAGAAGTATCTCAGGTGCCAAATAATCAGGAGTTCCAACAACTGGATGCTTTTGACGCTCTTCACTCTTGGATGAAGATTGACTTTTCAGTTCATCATCATCAAGAAAACCAGAACTACTGACTAACGGAACAGACAAATCATCTGTACTGTTGATAAGACCAACTTTTGATAGCCCAAAATCTGTCAACTGTAGCAGAACAGATACTTTTGGTGTCAAAAAAACATTATGCCAAGTTCAAAAACATGACAACAAGTAGAAACAATTAAATGCTACATACAACATCTTTTAAAGCACAGTGAGAGTTTCTCATACATATAAAACCAATTAAACACTCTACTCTAAATAATGAAAACATTGTTTTTAATGTTTTGCAGTAAAATATAGAACTACAATTAAATATTCTAGAAAGCATTTGTTGAAAGTACAAAAAGAAGAATTGTAGAAAAACAAACCGGTCAAATTGAATAACTATATGCAATAATGATCCAATGAAACTCAATTTAGTAGATAATAATTGTATCCAAACTAAACAGATTTTAGTACTGGACCTAGCATGAAGAGAAATAGTTCTCTTCTGGTCTACTGCATGCCTATTCTATCAAACATACTATATACCACTAACCTTAATCCAAGACTCCAGTACATTATCCCTTGAAAACTAACATCGATTATGACAGTATTCGGCAATTCCATTTTACTCTTCCAGATCAACTTGAAAATTTGTCCCGCACTTCATCACGCCACAGAATAAAATTCTCGTTACCTTAGCTGTGTCTATGGATCTCTCGTTAGCAGTGACATACAGCTATTATTTTGGAAACCATACAACAATTTTCTTTTATTACAATCCATCAATCTTCCAGCATATATGGAACCTAAAACTTAATGCACAATAAAATTCCAGAACAATATAGTTTTGCCAAAACATATAAGTTTTCAATACCCAGTTATGGTCCTAATGGAGTGTAAGTTATGGGAAGTAAAATTCGTAGACAGGTCTTTATTCAGCATTTCTAAATAAAACAATGAACCAAAAAAGATTCTCTACATGCACGCTCATGGGTTTCTCTAATATAGAGATGTGAGAGCACACACATGTGCTTTGCATGAAGACAGACACAAAAGACATTACAAGATGTTTCCTTTTCGACCTAGGAGATACGAAATAATAAAAGAACTGAAAATTTAAAAATATCAACCTTGATGTGACCATCTTGACTAATCAACAAATTGTCAGGCTTCAAGTCTCTATGAATGACATTTGAAGAATGCAAATACTCCAAAGCAAGAACCTGGGAAATAGAAAACCAACTATTTGTACCATTTGTTAGAAAGTTTTATCACTTGATATGTTAACGAAAAAAAGGCCACAGGAACAAGTACGCAAAAAAGCCCTTACAACTTCTGCAATATACATACGGGCCATGTCTTCATCCAAGCAGCCCAAGTTTCTCAATAAAGAGTACAGATCTCCACCGTTTAGATATTCCATGACAAGATACAGATTTTCCCTGCATGTGAAGGAGTAGAAAAATCGAACCTGTACAACCACATATACATTAGAATGGCATGTTTACATGCAATACACCCATAAAATGGGTATATGAATTATGACGCATGCTCACCACAAAAGGATTGCTGACTGTTATGAGGATGTCACGCTCTTCCAAAATACTTTGAACTGCGTTTTTACGGATCATGTCAGCCTTCTTTAAGACCTGGAACAAATATTCAGTATATAATCATTACATCAAGTCCACAGACATTTAACTCTCACAAGCTTAGAAACAAGCATATCACTTACATGCGGGCTGGCATGCAGTAGTGAATAGTTGTAATGGTAATTTGACAACAACTCAAATTAATTTTTCAGTATTCAATTTCACCAGCATAGCTGGGTTTTCCCAGAGAAGCAAGAGGCTGACGAGCAGAAGTGTGGTAAATCACCATTAGACTTCCTACAATGACCATTCATGTTCACAAAAAAATTGGAAAATCACAAAAATCCAAGATGGAAAATATTAACAAATTAAGCTACATATATGATCCCTTTGTTATAATTCACTAAGTACGCGCAGATCTAATGATAAACAAAGGTAATAAAGAAATAACGAAAGCGATTCAAGGGGAAAGGAAGAACCGGAGATACATGTGTTTTCTAAAGAGGAAAAGGATGAGAAATACAAAATAAGGGAATGAGAGAAATAAAAAGAGAAATAAAAGATAGGCCCGCCAAAGATGAAAGCCCATTGTATCAAAAAGCAATGCAATTTGGTCTAGAAATCAATGTAGCTATAAAAGAAAAGAATATAGTACTTTATTCTTATAAAGCATTGCTATTCAGCCAGCTTCTCTCAACTGAAACCTTTTCTCCTGCAACTCTTTGCTGGAACAGCCTATCATCCAACCTTCCTTCTTGGTGGTGGAGAGTTATGCATGAATCAGACATATTACCATCCGTCCCTCTAACTTTCTATACCCTATCTAATCCCCATTCTCATCTTACATAAATTAGGTGCTTCAAAGACAGATGTATAAAAACCATGTGACTAAATAGACTTTTCATTGAACCAGAATTTGCAATGTTCTTGAAGGAAATGTGGGAATGCAATGCCTAGCCATATGATATCAATTCTACCAAGAGGACAAATAGTCAAATACACATGTTCAATCATAAAGATTAAGAAAGCATGTTCTATGCATTTATATATTTATGACAGCCATTTTCATGGTGTTGTTAGATGCTAACCTTTATAGCAAACAAATCACCGGTAGCTGTTTTTCTGGCAAGGAAAACCCTTCCAAATGCCCCTCTACTGATTGGTTTTATTATTTCAAAATCCTCTATAGAAGTTCGGTCTTTAGAAGACATATTAATAGGACTTGTACGCAAACTTCGAACTGCATCATTTTCCTCAGAACTATCTTCATCAGCCATATGATTTGATGGATCTGATTTCTCATCATCTATTTGTTTACAGAGAAGTACACATTTCTCCCTGTAGATTCAAAAATAATAATAATAAAATAGAAAATAAAGAAAGACACAATAAAATTTTCACTGGTGAAGCAATCGATAAACAACATTAAAGTGATGGTTGTTATAGGTTATTTTTTACTGATTCCATTACTAAAATTATTAAATTAGTTTCTAAATTATCAAAAATAAATAGACAAATCATTTCAAAAGATGCTAATGATAAGTAAGTTAATCAACTGTTGAATGTGTCTCAAGAGATGACATTTTTTAAGAAATCAACACATGGCATGAAAACAACTATTGCAAATTTGTTTCTATGCATTAATTCTCCATCAATCTTTTTGAGGCCTCTTGAGTAATTAATATCTAAAAATCAGAAACAATTAATACAGTCCAAACAAAACAACAGCTCAAACACAAACAAAAGATGAAGCAACTAAGCTGAAAGTTGGATTCTTTTAGTTATAGAATAAGATGCTCAGTTGAATTATTACAAATAAAACCTCCTGAAAAGTTTCTTATTGACAACAAGGCTAAGACTTGGAAACTGACTTACTGAACTAATTTCTCTATGCGTCTTCCAAAAGTCTCTACAATGAGGGCATCCACCTTCCTATCCTGAATGGCATATTTCACGTCTTGTACAAGGTCCAGCATGCTCTGTAATGCACTATAGTTGCCACTTAGACTTGCAACAGAACGAGCAATATCCAGTAGCTTGCTTACCTGTCATGAAACAGTAAAATTAAGAAAATAAAAACAAAGAGCTCAATAGAATAACAACAGTTAGTCAAATGACCAAGTTCACTGAAATTTCATCATGTGCTAAATTTCCCAACCTAGAATGAAGTAATGTAGTACAGGAATCATTCATGCTGGTAAAAAAAAAGAAGTTAAGTGACTGAAACATAAGTGTTCAGATTGACTTTCATTCAAAGACAGGTATATTTAACTGCAGGTGACATGAAATTATGACCTACTACCGCTTATGATACCAAAATTATCTGCATTTGCATTTTTTACTGGTATTATTGAAGGGAGAAATCAAAGGTATACAACTCAAGAAAGAGCACAACAATCGACTGCTCAAACATCCTAGAAATTAGTGAAGGTTGTCATTGCAAAATACAGGTTAAAGAGACTAAAGTTACGGTCGTAAGAACATCAACGGGCTCTGTAGGCTGTATGCCCTAGACTATGACAAAAACAGTTAATTTAAATGCTTTCTTGTCATAACATGCATCCATAATGCAATTTATATCAAGGAAGTTTTTTTAATCAAGGATCAAGGAAACTGCAGAAAATCCAAATTGCCAAATTGTCGAAATCTTTATGGATAGGAAACTGCTTAAACCATGTTATGTAACTATTTTTTCAGTGTTGAGAAAGATAAATTCCTAAATGTATTTAAAGGTTTATTTGTAAAACTACGTGGTAGGAACCAAGTAGTCAAATTTGAAATTTTGAATATATAGTAGTTGCAGAAAAAAATGGCAAAAAAAAATTAAATAAATAAAAGAAAGAAAGAAACACTACTACTAGCCTGGAAAGGATGGAACAAGCTTAAGCAAGAAGTTGAATGAGAATCTTTATTCCACTAAACTATTAAATGAGAAGGACAAAAAAGAGTAAGGCAACTATTGAAAGAGATAACGGCAGGTACCAAACTGACAAAGATATCCAAAATAGGTTCGCAAGAAGATAACTCCTAAACCAAGGTGAATTATAAAGAACAACAATTTAACACAATTACATACCTGATGGAAATTCTCAAGCTCTGCTATTGTCCTCTGTCCACTCAATAGCAATCCTATTTGGCTAGTCCTTGGCGTTAATAATGGTGTTCGTGGTGTCAAGCTTTCTCCTGATGAGGTTTTTTTGTCTACATCTGGTGTTAGAGTGGAACATGCTTCGCTTGAAATTCCTGGAAAAGCGTTGAGATCTTCCATCACAAAAGTATCAGGGACGACATCAAGCATCTCTTCAGAGCAGTGAGAAGAGAAGCTGTTTCGTTTTGTTGATAACCCATCTGATACTTCATGTATACCTGATGTAGGCAGTCTTTCAACCTCAGGACTTCCTCTTGGAGTATCACAGCCTTTTGGAGTGCTTTTTGGTGTGCTTTTTGGTGACCATGAGTCCAGTATCTTTTCTAGAGTTTCCGCAACTCTTTCAAGTCTTTCATTTACACCAAAGCCTTTCAAGTCACATCTGTCAGCAATAGTACAAATCAGCGAGTGTTCCTCTACATGTACAATCGGTATTTCAACCTCACAGATCCGGCATATCATGGAATTTTCATATGCAACATTGTGTTGTTCCCCCCAGAGTCCCCAAGAAACTCTTTTTGTTCCTGGGGATAGAGGATGCTCTGGAGTTTCAAGATTTTCAGAATAATCATCCTTATTGTGAATTGGTTCTGATTTATCCTTTGAAGGTGTTTGAACAAGATCAGAACCCTTCCGATTTTTCTCAGCAGCGGATGGAAGTTTTTTCCAAGATGACATCCTAAAACTACTTCCAGTTGAATCAAAACTTTTTGCCGTGCCAACCTCCAAAGTTTGATCTAGATGATCTTGCTTAATAACCTTACTGTCTTGTTCATGACTACGGAATTTCTTTCTCTGCTTCTCATTTGCTGTCTTCCACCCCACCAATGGACCACTAAAGTCCTGCTGCGCAATTTCTATAATCTGTTCTGGATAAACTCCAAGATCACTACATTGATGAATACCCAGAATTTTGTCTTCATCATAACCATTCTCCTTTTGAAACTGCACAAGCCTAGTGCATCGAGTGAGGATAAATAAAAGCCGAGTGTGTGCTTGTTTGACAATCCCCATTGGAAGCTCTTGACGTTTATCATCTAGGTTCAGGACGATACTCTCACATTTCACCCAAAATTCATTAGATGACATCTTAGCACATTGTCGAGCTACAACCAATAAGTCCTCCAAACTCTCTCTCCATTCAGGGTGAGCATCCGAGGTCTTTTCAAGTATACCCACCAAATCCCCAGCAAATATACCTAAATCACAATCAACTTCCTCCTTTAACCTGATGAATTTCGTCCTGATTACCACCATAACTTCCTAGTAATGTCATGGATGAGATTTATTTTTATCAAACAATCAAAATTTCAAAGGAAGACAAATGGACACAAATGAATACAAAAACGAAGTAACAATAGAGAGCACAACGCCAATGTACCTCCATATGACCAAATGCGCGGGACTTCCAAACTGGAAAAGGCCTAACTCCTTTGGAATTAAGCTCATGAGAGAAGCTCTTAACGTCTGGCTTCTTCATCCTTCCACTTGTAAGACGCAATATAGCTTGAAAACGTGGAGACTGGATTTCCTTTGCAAAAAATGCTGCCTGATTGCCCTACCCCAAAAAGAAAAAACAAATTTCATTTAGCTATTCTATTTAACAATAACATGTACACAAACTTATCACACATGTCAAACGATAACTAACAAGTTCATTACCTCCATTGCTGGATTGAGTTGCGAATGAGTTCTCCGTGGTTTTGAATGACTCCACGAAACCTTTTCCCCTGCATTAAAAAATAATAACAAAAAAAAAATTATGAGTACAGTTGACACGATTTATGAAAAATAATTTTGACTTTGAATCATAATCTAAAAAATAATTTTTCATAAATAAATTACGATAAAAATGAGCAAAATGAAAAGTATATTTGACAAAAATAACTTCAAATAACTTATTTGAAGAATGAAGGTAATATAAAATATAATAAATCATTGGTAAAAAATTGAACTTTTGATGACTCAGTTTTATAATAAATTTTTAATTTACATAAAAATTACTTCAAATCAAGCATATTTAGAGTCCAATTGGCATGACATAAGAAAAGTGATTTTTAACTTTGAATTATAATTGAAAAGTTGTTTTTCATAAAATTCCATTTGATATGAATTTAAGTTAGTTTTTTTAACATTTGACTCTTTAAAAAGCCATAAATATATTTAATTATACATAACTTTTGATTGAAATCAAGAATTTATTACAAAATTGAGTCAAAATCTTGATTAAAACAAAAGTTAAAATTCTTAACTTTTAACTTATGAATTCTAACTTATACTTTATCTATTCTTCAAAAAAAGTTATTTTGAGTAACTTTAACCTAACATTCTTTCATTTTAACTTAATGTTGTCACAAGTTATTTATAAATATATCACTTTTCTAAGCTAAAATAATTTTAAATTAGAAGTATATTTGGTAAATATGACTTGAATCAACTTTTTTTTTTAACAAAAGATGTAGTCTTTATTTAGTATTGAGGTAAAACCTGTTTTTCATCGAAATTTGATATATATTTTTTTGAAATTAATTTTTTTTAGTGTTTTTTTTATCGTTTTGATGTACTGATATCAAAAATAAAATTTAAAAAATAAAAAAATTATTATTTTAATTTATTCATAAACAAAAAATACTTATAAAAAAACATTTATCCCACTCTTAAATACCCTTATAATATAAGATATACCCTTGTAATATAAGATAGAATCCACAAATCAAAAGTTCAAAATTTTTATTTTTGAATGAGTTGAAGCTTTTTTAAATTAGAATTATATTTGGTAAAAATCACTTAAATAGAATTAAGAAGGTCAAAAGTTAAAAATTTTAGATTTTGATTAAATCAAAGTTTTGACTCAATTTTCTAACAATTTCTTTCATTTAAAGCAAGAATTATTTCTAACTAAACATATTGAAGAGTTTTTCACAAGTCCAAAGGTTAAAAATCAACTTAAATCAGTCTATACAAATCATATCGAACATAACCTCATGCATTTTGTTTACATCAAAAATTAAAAAACAACTCAAAAATAATTTAAAAAAATTCATACTTGAATATAACCTGTGCAAAACAACCAAAAATCCTCCGCTAGCAAACACAATACAGCTTAATCCCTTTATTAATCCAAATTCGTCAGAGAAAAAACAGCAAGCGTGGGTCCCACACATAAAAAAGTCATTCAAAATAAAAATTGATGTCTCAATTAATCATATATGAAAAAAAAAGTAATTAATTACCTCCAGCAAGCCTCGTTTCGACGTCAGTTTTATCCTCCTTATTATTAACCTGATCATTCTCTAAATACGACGGCGTACCAGCAGACGACGAAAACCTAAGCGGAGAAGGAACCGGGAGGGATCGTGTTCTGATATGATTCAACCCGAGCGCTGACGCCATAATTATCGGCGAATTCTTGTCCGTTTTATAATTTCTCTCCTCCAATATTTCCTTACCGTCATTTCTACTATCGTAATATGTATCGCTGCCGTCGTCATTGTTGATTGATTCGGTGTCGTTCAGTGGAGCGTCGGGTTTCTGGATTCGGCGGATTGGAATGGGAGGGATTTTTCGGAGTTTGAAAGAGGAAGGAGAGGAGGAGGGATTGAGAGTTGACGGAGAAGGAGACGGCATCGTTTTTGACGACGATGAAGGATCTTCGTGATCGTTTGTCGACATGGATGTAAATCGGTACTGATTGAATTGATCAGGTTCTTCATTGCATTGTGAGTGTAGAGTGAGAATGTTAGAGAGAGAAAGAGAGAGGATACAAAGAGAAAAAACATATGGATAGAGAGATGGGAGGGGTAGACAGGAGAGGTTTTCGCGGGAAATGGAGCGTAGAGGGCGACACGACGATGAAGGGAAGGTTCTGTTAATTTTCTGCTTCGAAACGTGCTTGCCGCAAAGTTTTTTTTTGTAAATTTCAGTTTTCCCACTATATGTTTATTAATGTTACACTATTGTCCTTGTATTTTAAAAGTTTTCAATGTTGCTTTCATAGTTTTTTTAAAATTCTAGTTTTAATTTTAACCATTAAGTAATTTATGTTTTGAGAGTTTTTTTTAAAACAAAATTTGTAACATATTGTAAAATAAACATGAACTTGAGAGTAAAAAAATGAGAGAAAAGTGAGAAAAACTATAATAATAAAAAAATAAAAAATAGCTTTAGTTATTGTAAAGGATAAAATTGAAACTTTTAGAAACTATATGAGTAACATTGAAACATTTTAAACTATAAAGGTATAAGTGAAACAATGATAAATTTATAATAGCTAAAATATAGTTTTCCTTTTCAGCAGGTAAACTTTATATTTAGCCCTATAGATTCACCGATATCTTAATTCTATCCCTATAGTTTAAAATTTTCAATATGACTCTTCTAGTTTCTTTTGAGGAATTATTTTTATTCACAATTACAATTCGCTGAAACTCTCTCTGGGTGTATATTTACTGACTCTATGTACTTATGATATTCTAGTTTTTTTTTTTTTTGTTAACTTCTTAAAAAATAATAAAATATTAGAGAAATAACACTCTTGCAAATTTAATTAGAAAAATAATATAGTCTGGGAAGTTGGAGTTTAAAAAATAAATAAATATGCGTTAACAATATAATATTTATTTATTTTTAAAAGACAATATTTTAAAAATAACTATATATTAGTCTCATTCTCGTGATAAAGAATTTTAATTATATAACAATATCTCGTGGGTAAATAACTAATTACTAAACTAAATAACTAATTACTAAACTATGTGAGAGTGGAATGTAGTGATGGAAAGAATGTGTCTCCTTCATGGAAAGCAGCTATCTACAAACTATGAACAGCAACTTCAAGAAATAATTTTACTTTGTATCGCCACTATCCATTGTGGAATTATAGAATTTACTTCTTCCGGTTGCTCATCGTGTGGATATTGGCCTGAAATTTCAATCAGATGCAAAGGTTATTAATTTGTTACTTCACATATGATCATCAAAGTTATCCCAAGATAATGCTTTTGGAGCTTGGTAAATTTGGACTTGGAATTGGAGATGGGATTTTTCATATTCTCATTCCCTGAAAATGGTGAAATCAATCAGAATTGTAAGGGAGCAATCCCAACCGGGCAATCAAGATAAGAGTGGGGGCTGCTACTGCCGTCCAAGAATTGATTAAGAGGAAGTGAGAGATCAGAAATGAAAATAATTTCCAGTACCAACAGCACAGGATCAGAATTTCATGCATGTTAAGCTGATGTGAATAGAGTCAGATCAGGGCATGCTTAGCTAGAAACAAGGATAGAGCTCTTAGCATTTCATTAGCAAGCGAATTCGTGCAACATTTGGATGTGAACAGGAAGACCGATTATGGAAATAGATGAATACTTGCAGCTGGATTGCAGTTCGATTGCTAGGTCTCCCGGCACTTTGAATCCAGGCTAAAAAGTTTGGGTCATCAAGACTAGATTCAGGCCACGCATTTCCAGACCCTTCCGGGACTAGGGCCATCGCTCAAATAAGTTTATGAAAAATCCTAGTGCATCACCGGGAACATCTTTAGATTACCAGCAAACGTCAAGATCCCTGAACAGAAATAACAGAGCTCAAAGAGTCAACCTGGAGGACACTGACAAGTGTGCAAGGAAAACATCCCGATGGATACCAAGTCAAGAATAAGGCATTTGCATCAAAGTGTGTGCTGGAACAACATCCCCAGAATTTTTGACAAGGATATCAGACTCTCAGAGTGAGCTAAAGCAGGCCGAAGAACGCAGCAAGAGCTACAAGATAGCCTGAAGATAGAGACCAAGAACAATTAGAGGAGTGTTGAAGAATAGCAACTGATGATGAGTTAAGCGGATGAGTTTTAGACAAGTAAACGGAGAAATTAGAACAGGAACATACCACCAACAGAGTTCCCCAGAAAATGCACTGGTCACCGAAAACTTCAATTACAAAATCTATCAAGAATTCAGCCCGCATAACTTCGGTATATTCACTAACTTAGGCTAACATATTCTACAGAATAAAATGAAAAAATTAAGCTGAAATGGAGTTAAAAGAAAATCAACATGATAAAATCAGTTTTCAGCTGCAGACCTGATTGTGTTTGCCTAAAGTTAACCTCTGTGTAGTCTTCATGTTTAGATTACCAAAAGAAGGAAGGTGAACAGGAAAAAACATTTATACAAGTCAACGGAGAGGGAACCCACATGATGCAATAACAGTTGTAGAGATCATGTAATTTCTGGTCAGAGGATAACATTGATGAGGTCAGTACACCATGCCACCATCAATCTTTCTTAAGATTGTGGCAAGCAAAGCAATATTATCAAGGATTACCCAAAATACATTTACAGGTAAAAGCAAAGGAAATGATGCACTTCTTCATTTGCTCACACGCCCACTAGCTACTTCTTTCCTGTTTTCTGTTTTTTCAAGCAATCTAGTTGTTGCAACAGTGTTCATTCCTCTCTCTCCACTGATTTCCCTCTATCTTTTGAAGTAAGATAAGGTATTAACAGCTAAGGTTTTGAAACTAAAATTGTACATTACACCTAATTCTAATCTTCCACCACCAGAATTATAAAAACCCTCTTCCTTTCCACTCTATGCGTCAAACACTTGTAGCCAGTAGCAATACAGGCCATTTTATACAAAAACTACTAAAATGGTGCCACAATTTCTGTTATCATTTTCACTTATTCTATCCTTTCTTCTTCATTGCCCCCCAACCCTAGCTCAGTCACCAGCTGCAGCCCCAGGACCACCTGGTCCAACCAATGTCACCAAAATACTAGAAAAAGGTGGTCAGTTCAGTGTGTTTATCCGGCTTTTGAAAGCCACTCAAGAGGATGTCACATTGAATGGCCAACTCAACAACACAAACAATGCTATAACCATCTTCGCACCTAGTGACAACGCATTTTCGAGCCTCAAATCAGGCACCCTCAACTCCCTAAACGATCAAGAAAAGGCTGAGTTAGTGCAGTTTCACATTATCCCACAATATCTATCAAGTTCCCAATTCCAGACAGTGAGCAACCCTTTGACCACACAGGCAGGATCAGGTGGCAGGTTAGAGCTTAATGTAACCACCACAGGTAACTCAGTGAATATAACCACAGGACTTACCAATACAAGCGTATCTGGCACTATTTACACTGATAACCAGCTAGCTGTTTATCAGGTTGACAAGGTGCTCCTTCCTGTTGATATTTTTACACCTAAACCTCCTACTCCAGCACCAGCACCTGAAAAACCAAAGAAGAGGTCTAAAGCTGCAGAGAGTCCAGATGCTCCTGAGGATAATTCTGGAGCAGTAAGCTTAACTGTTCTTAATGATGTTGTGTTCTTCGGAGTGGGCATTGTTGCAGCAATATTTTCTTTGTGACACAGAAGGTCTTCATGAGTTTGTTGCAGGGATTGCTCTCTTTTTCAAGTGGGCTATGATTTTGCAGAGTCGGATCGAATCCGACGAGTGGTGTGAATAATTGTTGTTTTCGTCAGTCCCTTTGTACCATTCTAGTTTGTGTTCAAGATTGAATTTTGAGGGGTTTTTTTTTTTTTTTTGTATTTCCTTTTCTTGGTTTCTTTGTAGTCCTGTTTTTTCATTTACAGATTTCATGTATTTTGGAATCTTGTAACACTTTCAAAAATCAAGGTTATGTATCAATTGTTCTTGCTCAAATGTTTTTCCCTCCTAAAGCAGCCAACTGTACAAACCACAATACCTCCATTGAGCACACAGCAGCAGATGAATATCTAAACTCTGACAAAAATCCAGCATTTCGTTTTTTTTTTCCTCATATTTATTGCTTCACATTGCAGATATGAAACCAAGACACAGTGCTGGCCAAGAGGTGCCATAAAAGAACTCCTTCATGAGTTTTAACTCTCCATAATTGTTCAAGTGTGTTTGGCATTGAGATAGCTTTTAGAGTTGTGGTTCAAAAAATTTATAAATTTTAGCATTTTCTTAATAAGGTTGGAGAAAGAGTTTTCAATAGGATCCATTTAAAACCATACACTTATCTTACTAACTAATCAGGATTGAATGTGTGGTTGGAGCAAAACGCAGCCGGAACAAACCGATAAGAAATCAAGTCAAAGAAATGTGTTTCGAAAATTCACATCGAAGTTTGAATTAGAAACATGAAATGCAGAACATCTTACCGTGCATAAAAAGTAAAAGCTGGAAAGGGTATTGTGTATCAGCAAGGAATGTCACATTCACAACGCACTCAACCAGTGCCTTTAACGAGAATGCATCTTCCAGAAGTAGCCCCATGAACATCAGGGACACATGCAGAAAAGCAAAAGGCATCTTGATCAGAACAGTCCTTTGCATTTAGATCTTTAAACGAAACACAATCTGCTCTTGAACCAAATGGAGAGGCAAGTAAAAATAAACATAGAAGGACAAAAACAAAGGTCTTCTTCATGATCCTGTGAGAAATCTTCTGATTCTAAGTAAAAAGAAATACAGAATAATGGATGGATTGATGGATTTATATATGGCGTGTTTATCTTTGATTATATTATCTAATAAGGGCTATATGCAACTACTGATAGAGATAGACACAATAAGAAAAGAAAAAATCATGTATTTCCCATTAAAAGATCACAAAAAATCTCTAATCTATTTAAAAAAAAAAGGTCCCTGGTTACTGTACAGAAAAGATTAGAAATAAGCATCAACTTGATGGCAGAGAACCAAAGTTACCAGCATTCATTTCCCTGATGACAACCCCAGGACAAAGCTCTTTAAGCATAGCTAGCCACTTTGGACTCGGGAGTCAGAGATAGGATCTCTCATCTCCTACAGCAGAGAGATCAATCAGTAGCATATTCACAGCATTTCAATCGGACTATCAAGCTGTTCTAGGAAAGAAAGGAAAGGAAAAACACAAATTTGTAGTCTTATTCATTTTACCTGTATGATTAGAACCTTTTCTTTGAAGCCTTCCAAAAGATAATTAAGAGCAAGTGAACGATCGAAACTGAAAATAATTTCCAGTATCACCAAGACACCATGATCGTTGGACTTTTGTGTGTTAAGCACGTGAAGTTTCTTTCTCCTGGAACACTATTAGGTTCCTGAAGAAATTACTGCCTGCTATGAGTGTTTCAGGCTGAACAAACTTAAAGAACAGCAGGGTCTCCACTACCAACAAACCGGATACTGAAGTTATGATAAAGAAATTAACAAAAGCTAAAACAGTAATCCTCGTTAAGGTTTTCTTCCATAACATCTGTCATCTCCCGTAAGTGATACTCTAATTATATTTTGATTTATATGATTTTGATATGTTTTTGAGATTAAATATGGTTTAAGGGAGTCTCTATGATGTTTTTTTCAAGTATTTATAAGATTGAAAGTTAAAATTTGACTATTAAAGATAGCTCAAGATCAGATAAATCATCTTGACGTATCATTTACAACTTTTTTATATATAAAAAGATAGTTGCGCTTTGACCATCCTTTCAAGCCCATACATACAGCTTCATTCTCTTAGCTTTTCACTCTCTCTCTTTTTAATTTTTAAAATAAAATTCTATTTAAATAGAATATTTACAATAATATTTTAAAAATAATCTAGTTATACCACACTTTCCAAATGGGATTAAGATTTATTTTTTCATAAAGTCATACAAGAATTATAGATACATGTTGTTTTTATTAAAACTTATTTTTTAGATTATGATAAGTTCTTATTTAAAATCTTATATTATTAATAAAAAAAGGCATGTTTTTGCCAAAATAAAAGGGAAATAAATGAATATGGAAAGGGAAGTTTTGGGTAAAGAAATACATTTTTTTCTCTTGAATTTAAATCATTGAGATTCTTAAAATTATTTATTTAGATTTTCAATAAAAGCAGGTTTTTAAATGATCTCGCGGAATCATTGTTTTTTACTAATAAACAAAGGGTGATTCTGCTGTTATTTCGAGATGATAGAACAAACTAAAGAATAGTTATGACTTATGAATATGTTTTGTTAGAAATCTTTTGAACTTCAATCAAAATTAACTTTTACTTTTTTACTTGTTAATTCTTTTCATTCCACCTCTATTATTTAAAGAAGTATATTTAATCTTTTTTCTACCAAATATAATTATGGTATAAATGTTTGTTTTTGGGGAATTTGCTTAGTTACTTGTTTAGGATGATGGATTGAGTTGAGAGATAAAAAAGGAAGACATATCATCTCATCTCTCCCTTCATTCAACCTTCCTATCATCTGTTAGGAGGGATGATGCATGGAGTTGACAAGAAAAGGAGGATGAGATAGTTTTTTGAACCGATACTATGAACGGTGTCCCATGGAGGAAAAGGAAACAGCATTCAAATATTTCCATATTTGTAAAATACTCCCAATATTTTCCTTGCCGAGCCAGGCATTAATTTAGGCTGGATTTCAATATGTCATTTGTTGTCGAATATCTGTTTTACGTAATCCTCTGATAAAAAGCAAGCCCGCTCATCTCTATCCGAGCCAACCCTAGAGGATTTCGGTGCTTGATTTTGAGAAAAGGGGCAAGAAAAGTATAATTGGGGAGTCTAATGCTATGGCTAGGGATGAAAATATTTGCATAACCAAGAAGCTGCAAGGCAGTTAGGACATGAACTAAAACACCATATTATTAACTGGAAATGGCGCTACAGATCCACACATCCCTATCTTCTTCTCTCTTCAAAAAACCTTCCCATCGTCTCCTTCTCTTGCCATTAAGAAAACCCACCGAACTCAAAATCAAAGCCAAAAACCCCACTAGTAATCCAACCCCACCAAATAAAAAAACCCACCGCAGTCTCCCCTGGTCGAGGGTTTGGCTCACAATCATCTACAGAAGCAACTTCAAGCAAAACAAGTGGGAGTTGGAGTAAAAAGAAACGAAAACGTAATAGAAGAGGGAGACCATCGATAGTTTGGAGAGGACTCCAGTTGAGAAGCCAGGATTTATAAGACAAGAATATGAGGCTACATTTAAAGAAATGAGTAGAAATGAGAATGCTTTTATTCTTGCTTGGTTAGGACTTGGTGGGATCATTCTTGTGGAGGACCTTGTGCTTGCTGCTTCAGGTAAGTCAAAGAAAATAAGATTTTAGTTTTTGAGTTCTGTTAAATTTTGATGAACTGAAAGATGACAGAAATGTCAAATTTTGCTTAAAAGCTTTGCAGAATTTCGAGATTAGATTAGATTTTGTCGTGAATTGGGTCTAATTAATTGAATTCTCAGATTTGGAAATTAACCTCGTATTTCAATTTTCTGGAACATTAGATTTGGAAAAAAGAAAATTAAAATTTATTATTTAAATATAACATTTCTCTATATATTCAAAATACTAAAAAAACTATTTTTTTAGTTTCTAGAATTTGTACTAAGTTAGAAAAATATATTTTAAATGTTCTCCACGGTTTTTTTTTTACAAGTTTTTCACTATTTTTTTAATAAAGAAACTTCAACAATAATACATTTTTTTTATATACAATCACTTTTTAACAATGTAAAATTTATTTTTTTTATTTTTATATTTAGTTAGTATCATAAATTCATTTTTATTATGAATGTAATATAAAGATTTTTTTTTGTTAATAATATAATCCATAATAGTTTTTAATTTGAATATTGAGATGAAATTAATATTCTACAATTAGATTATCACAAATAAAAAAAATATTAAGATGACTATTATATATTATATTTTTTAT
>Ga0325410_1002167_pt1 | contig 21925 bp, 14 predicted proteins | sample PopdelMetagenome_16_FD_206182 | JGI IMG/M metagenome (GOLD analysis project Ga0325410, IMG submission 206182) | Populus deltoides microbial communities from Bellville, Georgia, United States - Xylem-PdIQD-R3 | ecosystem: Host-associated > Plants > Phyllosphere > Stem > Wood/Secondary xylem...
ATTTTTTTATTGAAATTTTTTATCTATCAAATTTGATCCTCATTATTTTGATTGTTACTTATTTTATTTGAAATAATTTATGAAATATTAATTATTATTATTTTAATTTCTTCATCTTTTATTTATTTTTATGTTTTAGATTTGATCTCTATTATTTTAATTATTATTTATTTTATTTGAGATAATTTATGAAATTATTTTTTTTTCAATTTCATTCTCATTTAATTTTTTAATTTGTAAGATTTGTTCCTCGTTATTTAAATAAACTTGAGAAAAATAAAACATTAATAAGCTATTTTCCAACTCATTTTCCATCATATAACCAAACACTGGAAATTATTTTCTAATTTATTTTCTATTACACTACCAAACTTCAGAAAATAATTCACTTTTCCGAAATTTATTTTTTTAAAAAAAAAATTACTTTCCAGCAAACAAACGGTTCCAACTGAGATCTTGCTCTGGCCTCCAATTTCTTCTGCCCAGAATCTGTGACAAAAATAAAAAAAAGAGAAAAGAAAAGATAAGGAAATATTCAGAAACAAAATCTTAGTCAGTCTAGACTTTTATTTTTATCATTTTTTTCAACAATTACGGAAGATTTCAAAGCAATTTGTATGTGTTTCAATGCACTCTTCCTTTTCTTTTTATTTCTTGTAAGAAGAATAAATTCTCTTGTATGTTAGTTTAAGATTCAAATTATTCTCAAAATAATAATTAAATGTTAACTTTATAAATAATCTTAAAAGTATGTTTCATATTGCCAAATTACATATATATATATATAGATTTTTTTAGATGATAGCCTTAAAATCCAAATTTAAAAATCTAGAAAGAAGATCCTTGAACACTAAACATTCCCATTAAAGGTAGGCTAAACCCTTGGGATATCAATTATTATTATGAGGTGTTACCCTAAGCTAAACATGTGTACGAGCTGTTACCATTCGCTTCCATGTTGTGCGGCCTTGCCATTAAAGTTGTGGATTCAACTTTGAAGAGTTTATGAAAGGAAAATACGAGAAAGGAAAAGGATAAAGGAGGCACGAAGGGTCCGTATCATAAGAGCCATATGGCATTGCTTTTGCATTTTTGTGAGGACAGCTTATCCCACTAGCTACAATCTAAAGCTTGTAAGCAAACCATGCAACACATCATCATCTTCAACAATGGCCACACACGTACAAGCTAGAGGGTGATTGATCATTAAAGTAGACACGAGGATTCTAATGACTTGATTAGTTTAATTTATCATGTAAAATAGATGAATGCAATCCCAATTGTCCAATGAAAAGCAAACACAACAGGAGGTGAAATCGAACCCCACATGTTGTCCAAGAGGAGGGATAGTGGGTACATTGGTTTAGATGCCATTTCCTTCAATAATCAAGCGAGTAGAAGCAAGATCTCATCACCATAGAGAGTGAAGCTACCATAGCCCAATTAAAAAAGAAGCATGTCATCTCTGGTTGACAAAAGCCGCCACCACAAATCATAACCATCCTTTAATGCCCTTCCATGTGGAAAAATCCTAACCATGAGATGGCAATTGTCTCCTTCGAAGCACTTACAAAAATATCTCAACACCCCAGATGAAAAAAGTATCCTCCACTCGCAAAAATATCAAAAGAAATATCTGAGAGGGGAGAAGCAGCTGGTTTAAGGGGAAGTGGAAGAAACTTGTTCGCCTTTTGTTGTTGACCCTTAAATATGCACCACCAAATTAAAGAGACCAAAGCTTCCCAGTGAGCCATCCATTCACTTCTGATCCTTAAAACACTATTACACCACAAGTTGGTACATGGACTCTGTACACAGATGGGGTGGCTGATGTGTCCAGATATGGACCCATACACTAGTGGCATCTAGATATTTTGGATATTTTTAGGGATGCTAAATTGTGGACTGTAGGATCAGATGGGGTAGGCAATGGAATCTGTGTCACAACCATTGGATCTTGGGATATTAGAGGTGGTGGGTTATATCAGATATTTTTAGAATTTTTAGGAGAGTTAGATTTTTCTGTGTTTTATGCTGCACTTGCCTACAACAAGACCAAGAAAAGCACCTCCCAAAAAAAGTGCTAAAAAATACTGAGACTTTAGAGGCAGGGAGAGATTGTAACGTAATGGGGGAGGTAGTGATTAGTAGTGGTGAAGAATTGGAGTTGAGATCAAAGAGTGAAAGAGAGGAGGAAAAACAGAGGAAACAGAGTAAAGAAGAAACAGGGGAGGTGAAAAAAAAGAAGAAAAAGAAGAAAGAAGGTGAAGGTTTGAATGACGGGTTAGTGAGATGGGACGGTTTTCTACCAAGAATGGTGTTAAGGGTGTTGTTAGTTGAAGCTGATGATTCAACTAGACAGATAATTGCTGCTCTTCTTAGGAAATGTAGTTATAGAGGTAAGTTGCTTGATCTTGTTACTCAAACTGGTTCAATTGCTGTGTTTTTATTAATTTTGTGATTATTCTTGTGAACTGGGTTCTTGTTGGTTTTTCTTTTTGTGTTCTTTTTCTTAAGCATTGTTGCTTGTGATGTGTGTTTATGTTTTGTTTGATGGAGAAATGAGGAGTCTTGTTTTGTAACATTATGGTTTTGGGACTTAAGTTGCAGGTTTTTTTCTTTAAGTATGCATGTATGTTGGTCTAAACTTGGCCTCTGAAGATAAGGACTGTTATGTGCAGCTTGTGATTTGAGGTTAAGTTCTTGTTAAGCTAGTTATTTATTGACATGATTTCTAGTTGTTTTGAGGCCAGGAAAAGATCTTCTTTGTATTATAACGAGGAATATGTTTTCCTTCTTTCTTTTAGTTCTACTATCTTGGTCTTCTGGTTTTGATGGATAAGTTGAACGATAGTCATATAGGGAATAAGGAAACAAAAATTTCAAATTTTACAGAAACTGGAAAGATACAAGTGATTTGAATCAGTTCTGATGCATCTAACAAAAGAAAGCTCTAAAAAGCCAACAGACATCCACTTAAAGCAAGTCTAATCTTAATTTGTAGGGATATTGGATGTTTGTTGGGCATGGAAAAATAACTAATCCAAGTTTGGAAAATATGAATGAACCTAAATTGCCTAAGAACCAGGACTCTGGAGCAGAAAACAGGTCAGAAACACATTGAATGGTGGACTTTGGCCGTAAAAACAACTATGGAAATAGCTTTTCATATATATCTTGCAATACTCATTATTTTAAGTAGTTCAAGATTCATGGTCATTTGAATTAGGCATTGTGCTGAAAAGGAAAAATAATTATCTTTTACACCTTATTGAGCTTCTATCGATGCAAAGCAAGTCTTCTTCTTTCCCAGCATGGCTAATAACATGCTGCCATACCTGGCGACATCCATATGGGGAAAATGTGTACTACGGGGACATGAACTCCTTATATCCACTTAGATTGAAGTAGCTTTTCATCGCCCTACTAGAAGTCACTGTCAAAGAGCTCGCCCTACCTTTGGTAGGCCTAAGATAGAAATTTGGCTCTTGGTGGGAGGGATCCTGTGCTTGCAGGCTTTAGGAAATTTGACTATTGGTGTGAGAGAGTTCCTGTCCTTCGACTTATTTTATTTCCACCACCTGATGTCGCAATATATTCAGTACTAAACTATATGCCAGATGCTAAATATTTCATAACGTTTTGTAAGCACTGAGATTATTTTCTTCTTTTTTATTTTCTGTTGAGCAGTTGTTAGTGTTCCTGATGGCTTAAAGGCATGGGAGATACTGAAAGGAAGGCCACATGGCATAGACCTCATATTGACTGAAGTGGATTTGCCTTCAATATCTGGATATCCTCTTCTTACTATTATAATGGAGCATGAGATTTGCAAAAACATTCCAGTCATAAGTATGATAGGAAGAATGAATTTCTAGATGAATAGAAATGATTTAATTATCCCCCATGATAAGGGAACTTACATCAATTCTTTTGGGTGATTTTGCAGTGATGTCCTCTCAGGATTCAATTAGTACAGTTTATAAATGCATGTTGAGAGGTGCTGCTGACTATCTTGTTAAGCCTTTAAGGAAAAATGAACTGAGAAACTTGTGGCAACATGTATGGAGAAGACAATCTGTACGTCTTCTTTGCACTTAATCGTTTATATCATTCTCTTCTTTTCATGTTAATTGAAGGTTATTAACTTCTCATTCTAGATGAGCCCTAACCAGTTACCATTTTCTCAGTCCCTTGCTGGAGGAAATGGCCCCCAAGATGAAAGCGTTGGACAGGACAAGATTGAAGCCACTTCAGAAAATAGTCCTGCCAGCAATCATGCAAGTGGAGAAATGGCTTCTATTCAGAGGAGTAAAGGGCAAACAGAGAAAGGGAGTGATGCTCAGGTTAGTACTCTTTCATATATGAGAGAGCATATGCTTTTCTTGGTGCATGGCTTGGCATGAGACCTCTCTAAAAAGATGAAGTTTGTTCTTTCATGTGCTTCTGTAATAAAAGCTTAACTACCATTCTGCCAATTCTCATTTCTTTTATTAGTAGCCGCATGTGAAGATTTCGTATTAAATGAAAATAAAGGTGCCTCAGTTGTTTTTGAGGTGAATTTTGTAGTGTATAGTCGAAAAAGCTGGAAACATTTCAAGCCAAATACAACTTACTCAGATTAGGTCATGGTGCTTGAAAGTTGAAACATTATTTGGACAACATGGGCCCATTCTTCTGCTATAGCCTCAACTGAAACCCTCTGTCAGGTTTAATTTGAATGAGAACACCATCTTTTAAATCTTTAGTCATTGTTTCAATTCATCCTCTTAGTCAGTCATGAAATTTATTTCAGTTGCTTATTCTAGACTTATTCAGATTCCATATGAGTCTCATGTTATGAATTGATTCACTGTCCATCTAGAATGCTGAATCCCTTAGGTGAATGTGACTCACGAGATAATTGAATAGTTCTAGAACCTCAAATGTATATATCATCTGGGACATACATATCAGCATTTATGAGTCCACTTATGATTAAAAGAAATTTCCTTCCTGTTTTGGTTGGCTACATGAGGTTTCATGTAGAGAGTGGATGTTTTTTTTCTCTTGCAGAGCTCTTGTACAAGGCCAGACTTGGAAGCTGAGAGCACCCACATGGAAAATATGCAGGAATTTTTGCAGCCTGTACGGAGCATATTTTCATTGACTGACATGAATATGCAGAAGCCTGAAATGCATGTGAATCTGGGTCAGAAATTGCTTTTGCATGATAGAGAAGCTGAAGGTAAAAGTACTGAACAATTTCATCTAGCATTATCTTATTTGTTAAATTCTTTGAGGATAACTAACATTTTATGTATGTTTCACTTGAATTAGGTTCAGCTGCAGCTGCCCGCGAGGATGCTAATAAAATGGATGTGGACAAGGAAATTTCTCCAGGAAATGGAAGAACAGATGCTTATGTTGCCATTGAGAGTTGTGACAACGATGTTGCCCTTGCCAACTCTCACAGAGAAGCCTTTGATTTCATGGGAGCATCTACTAATCGCAGTTCTTCTTTCAATAACATCAAAATCAACTTTGATTCTTCTCCACATTTGGATCTTTCCTTGAGAAGATCTCATCCAAGTGGGTTTGAGATTCGAGATACAGAAGAAAGACGGGCTCTCCGGCATTCTAATGCCTCAGCCTTTACACAGTGAGTTCCTATTTCTGTTCGCTATATCCTTGATACAATTTATGTTTTGGTTGTCACTAAACTAGCAGGAGATAAACAGATATAGCCTGTAGCATCTGTTTTCTAATACATTCAATGATGTTCCTGCAGGTACATTAACAGGCCTCTGCAGCTTCCACATTCAGCACTGGAAAGTACTGGGAATCAGAAGGAATTAGGAACCAATTATGACAGAAAAATATCCAGTACTGGCTATAACTCTGATGCCCTGAGTCTAGCACCAAGTACTCAAAAAAGTGATATCTCTCTGGCAGCTGGTCAAACCAAGGAATCTGAAATTGCAACTTCATCTCCTGGACAAAGAGTGTTTCCGATCCAAATTCCAGCGAAAGAAACAAGACTCAATAATCTATGCAACAGTTATGGCTCCGTGTTTCCCCCAATATTTTGCAAACAATCAGGTTTATCACAAACAATGAGTCCAGGTTCAGCTTGCCAGCAAGAGCCCACCTATAAAGTGAACCAATTTCAACATTCCAATCATGGGAGCACCTCCGAACAGCTCTATGATCGACTTGGTCAACATACAAATGATTCCACCAATGGTTCACTACAAAAGCAAGAAAACAGATTGGATTCCTTGGAAGATAGAGGACTTATTTCTCCTGCCACTGATCAGAGTGCAAGTAGCAGTTTCTGTAATGGTGCTGCAAGTCACTTTAACAGCATGGGCTATGGAAGCACTTCTGGAAGCAATGGCAATGTCAATGTCGATCAAGTTGCTATTGTCAGGGATGCTTCCGAGAGCAAGAATGAGGAAGGTGCTTTCACACATTCATACTCTCATAGATCTATTCAAAGAGAAGCAGCTCTAAATAAGTTTCGCTTGAAGCGTAAAGAGAGATGCTATGAGAAGAAGGTATGTTGTCACCTTCATCTGTCATCTTCACCACTATTGCAGCAACATAATAATACGATTAGCATTGATTATTGTCTGGTTACAGTGACATAGTGAGAAACACTTAACTACACCACAATTAGAATAGTGAATATGTGGTTCGTTTTTTTTTTTAAAAAAAAATTTATTTGCAGGTTCGGTATGAGAGCAGAAAAAAACTTGCTGAGCAGCGTCCTAGAGTGAAAGGACAATTTGTTCGCCAAGTGCACATTGATCCCTCACCTGCGGAAACTGATCAGTAGAGTGGCAATTCAAGTGATAGTAAGCTATTGTAATTACAGTCGATTAGGGTGGATTCAGTGATAACTTAGAGGGCACTGATTGTATCTTCGTTTCGCTCCTTGAAGTCTAGAGGGAACAATATGTTAGTCTGAAGTTGTTCCTGGCATCACGTCCATGCTTGAGCCGATTTGTAGATATAACTGCGTAGTTTTCTATTTCACAGGTTTTTCTTCCGTATATTCCATGAGGAACATCCTCACTTAATTTTTGACGTTAAGGTTTTTACGTCAAAAACATGTAGGTATGTAGTACATGAACTAGGAAAAACTTGTCAAGATCCAACCAGCTCGTCTGTGCCTGGTTTTCAAGCTTGGCTTCGTTTATGGTTCTGTGGCCATTTTTCTGACTAATTGTTATATAATTTCAGACCATTGAACTACAGGTGTTGTAATTTGTTGATTATGCAAGTGATAGTTTTGTAAAAGTGCCTTCTCAACAACATAGATATTTTGAACAGGTTTTTATGCCTAATGGCTCTGAACAGCATGATCTGTTTTCGTTTTTTATATAATCTGAAATGAGTTATTAAGATGGTGGATTATTTTAGTCTGTGACTGACTTCTTACAACTCCCGGAGCAAAATTGAGTGGAGATTGAAGGAAAGGTTTCTCTTTTCAGCAGCTCTGATTAAAGAATCCTGTTGTTCTCAATAGCTCCGCCCTTGTATTATAGTTCATGATGCAGTCTTTTTGTTTAGCTGCCTGACTGCTTCTAACATTAAGGTAATATCCGGCATAAAGCTTTGAATCTCTTAAGAAAGCTGGGTAAATAATGTGTTTCACATTGTTGTGGAAGGGTTTATGTCAATCATTTGTTTTCTCGAGTGACTTTCCATTTCCTGCGAGTACTGAAAAAACATACAAGTAGGTCAAATTCGGGTCTAAATTTGTACCATAAACATGGGTTGCATTGATAATGTTGTTGCTTCCTGTAACTAGGACAGCTGGCATGCTTGGTAGTCATCACACCAGTGCAATGATCACAAGTACTGATGCGTTTTCCTGTGGGCTCAAATATGTTTTACATCTTACACAAGGCTCCTTTTTCTTTAAGTGTTTGGTATAGTGAAAGTGAAGTTTCAAAAGAGAGGAGTTGCATCAGGAGCCATTTAGGTTGCTTGCTTTTTTCTTCCTACTTTTTTTTTAATTTTTGGTGTACCAAATGGCCCTGCCAATGCACTTTGAAGGATGATGATGGCCGACTGATAGGACGTATTTCAATGGGATGATGAAGTAGTCGTATATACCAAATGTAGAAAAATACATGGGCTTTAAAACAATTCTGTTCACGGGGCACTGCCATGATATCAGAACTTCATTTAGCTTTTTCTGATATATGGTTTTCAAAATATTGTTGCCCCACCAAGGAAAAGAATGCAAGGCAGGCAGGATTGGAGCGTAACACTCCCATTCTGAAGCATTGAAGAGATAACGAGGAGGCTTCGTCGAAACTATATTTTGTTCCATCATTAGTTAAAAACTTAATTTTTTTTTAAAAAAAATCTGGGTTATAAAAAACTACAATATAGCTATAATTTATAATTTTTTTTTAATCCACGTACACTTGCAACAAAAATTACACACGTAGTGGCAATACTGTGGAGAATCCTAAACAGTGATCTAGTACGAGGGCCACTATCACCAGCCTCATCTGCACATCCTTTAATTATCTCTAAAATATCAAAGAAATATAAAGCCAAACTTCTTTTTTTTCTTTCCTGTTATAAATAATGAATAATGGGTCCAAAATGGGTCCTATAACAAAGAAAATAAGCAAATTTTATCCAGCAAAGAAGAACAGAGGAGAAATCACTAAGATCCTGGGGTCATCTAGCTTTCTTGTTTGATTGGAAGACACGAAAACTGCAAACAGAAGCCTTTCAAAAGTGAACCTAAAAGGCTAAAACCACTCTTTCCCTTGATTTCAATCCTTCAATGCCTTGTGGGTTCTGCAAGTAGGGTTATGGTTTCTAACACGAAATATTCTTTTGAGGATCCTAATTAGGAGGTCCCATGGCTTCATCATGCAAGGCTTACCTGATCGTGGCATGGTAGAGTGCTCGAACGGCTGAGATTTCATCAAACATCACACTAACCATAGTTTCTTAACTAACATCCTACTATACCAACCCTTTTCTTAAGCAAAAAGTAATGGCAGCCGCTACTCAAAAGCTAGTTTTTAGAGATTCTCCATGTTTTCTCTTTGAACTCTTTCCTGTGCACAGCTCAATAAAACAAAAGACACCCACAACTTGAAAACTCTTTTGTGATTAGTTAAACAGGAATATTAATCACCATCAACTTATTGTCCTTGAATCTAAATTTCATTTTCAACATAATTAGTTAGTTTTTAGCCCTTTACTAGAACGTACACAAGTTGAGCAAGTAAAGAGAGAGAGTTACGGAGAAGCCACTAGGCCAATGCATTGTTACCCACACACTTATCTCCACTACTCCACAAGAAAGGCTACTGGCTACTACACTATAGTCTAGCTCTTTTAAAAGCCTTACTTTCCTTACAATTATCATTATAGTGTTTCCAACGTATCCTATCTTGTCAATCATCATGTTAGCTATATGATCCTTCCCTTGTAAAAGCATGCATATAATATAAACCAGAAAAGTAAAGCCTGTTGATAATTACAATGTTGATAGAGGTTCCAAATCTCAGATACCGGGACCCCTATCAGATGTTCAATGCTCCTAGCTATATATTTCTGTGATTGTTGCCCACAAATAACACAGGAACTGAAAATAATAGCTCTTGTGATAGGAATTGTAGGAGAAGTGAAGATTTTGTTAAAGGTGACAAAGACCTGGAAAAAGACCACCTTCACATAGCTCTAGTAATGCTACGACATTGAGTTGTGCTGGACATTGTAAAATGAATCAACTCGATCTTGGTGGAACCTGATTAAACAAAGACAGTATGAACAATATTATCTTATGGGGGACACATAAATTAATACAGTAGAAGCAACCACCTCTTACCCTGACAAATATGAGATTGCAATCACTTTTTGAATTTCCAAGTTCATATTGGAAAATACTATTGACTTCCAAGGCAATGAAAAACAAACAAGTCAGAAAGCTTTTTCTAAAAAGGATAGCATCGCCCCACCATGTACACTATAAGATCCGTTACATTCAGGGAAAGCAGGTGCACTAGTTGAATTGAATAATCCAACGGTGGAGATGAATGCATTATATATTAATTGAATTTATAACCATAGATTTAAGGGTGAATTCGAGAAGTTTACAAGGAAACATCTCTTAACAACTCCTTTATATATGAACCAGTCAAAAGCATAGCAGAGCAAAATAATTGCGCTGCTTTGTGTAATTTCCAGTGCTCCCTTTTATTAACCCCCATCATTTCTGCCTTCCTTAGCCTTGTAAACCTCCTCTGCTCATCATCCTCTCCCCTTCCCTCCCCCTCGCCTTTGCCTCCCTACTGCAAATGTCTCTAGTCTCCATAGAATCTCCAAAACACTGTGCCAAGCAAGGACTAAACGTCAACAAGCTATCCAAGAAGCTTTTCTTTGCCTTCTCGGCATTCTTCACCACACTTCTCTCACTAATATTGATCATCTGGCTTATCCTGCGCCCTGCCAAACCTGAGTTCTCTCTCAAAGAGGCTGATATCTACCAACTCAGCCTCTCAGCTCCTAACCTTCTTAACTCCTCTATCCAACTTACCCTACTTTCCAAGAACCCGAATCAAAAAGTCGGCGTTTACTACGACGAGTTACAAGTTTATGCTGCCTACAGGGGTCAGCAGATAACTGTTGACTCCCCCCTTCCGCCATTCTACCAAGGACATCAGGATAGCAATCTATTAACAGCATCTTTAGTTGGAACTGGATTGCCTGTGGCTCCATCCTTCAATTACGAAGTGGGGCGTGATCAGACTGCTGGAAAACTAGTTCTAAATCTAAGGGTTAATGGAAGGATCAGGTGGAAGGTAGGGACTTGGGTTTCAGGCAGATACCGAATCAATGTTAATTGCCTTGCAGTTATGGCTCTTGGACCTACTCTTCCAACAGGACCTTTGAGTTCAAAACAAGGGACTGCATGCTCCACCACTGTCTGAATAAGATCCGCCAAGCAACAAACTAAGCTACTAATGAGTTACTTAGTACTACTTGCTAAGATATTTAATCGTGTGGTCTACATGTTTCTGCTTCTCCGAAGTGTTGTAAATTAATTATAGTACAAGCTAAGACTACAGTTAATTAAGATGAGAGTATTAATGAAACCTTGTGGATTATGCACTTTTATTTTTTATCATGGCAACTTCGATTTTGCTTAGCATGTGATAGTTGGAGATTGAAAAGGCAGGATTCCAGAGATCCTTTTGAGGTGGGTTTTTTTGGGTTGAAGATGATGTTGAGGGGTTCTTACCAACCCAGCGGCAATAACGGAAGCGGCAGAAATCAATGGATTCATTATAAGTTCCTCGCACCAAAAGTTGGTATTGGGCACGCTTTATTTGTTTGAGTGTTTCAACTTTGCTTCTCTGAATGTTCTCTGAGCAGAAAGAAATGGAGTGAGACTGATAGAGATGAGAATCTGAGGAGAAAAAGAGATGAAGGCAGGAAATTTGCTTGCTGCCTTTGCCATGAATGAAATTTCCACGTCAATCCTTCAGCTTTAGTGCTCACAGGATAACATTAATCTAGCCACGACTACTCCTGGGTCCCTATGACCATTAGATTTCTGGAATCTTTTCTCTCAAATTTACTTTCTTCTGTCTGCCTTTCAAACCATACTCCTCACGTAACACAACTGAATCTGTATGCTAATGAATATACCAAGGAATTTTTTTACTAAGGAACATACTAATTCCAGGTCATGGAATTTTCTGTCTCCAAAAGCCCTAAAAACATTATATTGATCAACACATCTACCGCTGCAAGTGAAGAATATAATTCCAGATTCCAGATTTTTACCCTTCTTATCCCACCTCTCCTGTCTCCAAAAATAAGGCTAATTGATTAAAAAAATACCATGAACTTTCGGGTCAACACAGAAAGTTAATTTCTAACCTATTTTTATTCTGATTCTGGTCGTGTATTTATTTATTTATTTATCAATATATAATATTGTTTTTTCATCCGAATTGTTGTATGTTTATTAAATCTAGCCACATATTAGTCAATTAAAACATGGCATGTGTTCTAAGACACTCCCCAAACATGCAATCACAAGAACATGTGTCATGTTTTAAACTTAATAGTGGACAGTAATTTTGGAATCCAAATCATATTTCCTTTTCATCAAAGGTTGAGCATATTTTTTAAGCAATTAGCCCAAAAATAATTCAAACTATCGAAGTAAAATAGTAAACCAAAGCTAAAATGTATTCACACCAGAGGCCAAAAGTACTGCATGTAAAGACAGGAATATACTCATATAAATTCTTAACTCAAGGAAGGACGAGGGCATAAAGAAAGAGCATACATGTGCCACCACCTTTTATATTGCACATCTTTTGCCTTTTGGTACCTTTTAGTGGCAAGGTCTATTCTTCACAGCTATATGAGAGCTCGCTATCAAACAGTCAGAGCCATTTTGTGACTAACAATTGATGTTGTGGTGAAAAAAAAAAAAAAAAGTAATACATTCCATTGCTATTTTTCTTACCTAAGAAAGAGAAACGTCTATTGCAACAATTTTCAAAAGTGATACGCCTTTTCAATATGATTTCAAAAGCTAGCTGCTTTCAACCTCGTATACCTTGAGAACTTGCTGAAGAACAGCATTTTAACAGGGTTAAATGCAGCACAAGCTCAACTAAGATGTAGAGTGGTTTCACGTGAAGCAAGTATTTTTATTATATTGAGTTGATAAGCTTTTCAGCTCAAAAATAGGCATCTATTCACAATCAAAGCACAAAATTGCCACTATTATTTGCTAATGGAATGTAAGAAAAATAAGCATGCCACAGAATGGGACTTTCTTTTGATTTTTACGTTTGTTTCATCTAAACAAATTATTTAATTCTGATGGTAAAATCCAATTCTATCATTCTTTAATTCAAGCCACGTATCTTCTCTTCTTCTTCTTTTTTTATTTATAATAGTCGAGAAGTACAAGTGAAAGCATTGATTTGCAAAGATAAAGGAGGAATGCAAAATATATACACAAAAAAGATTTGAATTGTAAAAATTATGGATCATCACTTATTTGTCCACTCTTTGGGCTTCTAAATAGATCATTCTCAGTATATGAGAAATTTGCATCCATAGCTTTCAACCCGAGAGACAAACGATGAAGAAAAAACTCAAACATTGTATTCCGAACTGACGTGATATTTTCAAAAATCAGTTAATTATTTCTTGCACTCCAAGTGTTCCACAAAACCCCATAAGACAATATTGCAAATGTTTGTCGCTGGAATCAACCTTTTACTAGAACACTCTATTGCAAAACAACTTGATCAATAGACTCTGGCATGCACTAACTAATACCCAACCCAATTCATAAAACGTTTGCAAAGATGCCAAGATGCATAACAATAAAGAAAAAGTTGATTCAGATTCTCTATGCCAGTGTTGTAAATAGGGCAAGTTGCTTGACTGAGATTAAGCAATCGCCTCCATACGAGAAAATCCCTTGTACATATTCAATGTAGGAGTAAAAGCCACAAGAACATTTCAATCTTAGAGGGAGCAAATTCATTCCATATCAGTTTAAGTGAAATTGAATGTATATGAATACTCTGCTTTGTATATGAATACTCTGAATAATCTAAGAACATTTCAATCTTAAAGGGAGCACGACTTGATAGTCTATTGTCTAGTGCATTCAGCTCCCTAATGCCTTAAATCCTCTTTGTGTGCGCTCAAGTTGGCCCTATCTAATAGGACAACAAGCTGTTGAAGTTGTGTCTAATCTGAAGATCTTAACCTCTGATTCCATCTAAAGTCCTAGTGCTATGAATCTTCCCTAAAGTCCCCCATTTCTACTAGTGTCGCTGTTTTGGATTTTAATACTTTATAAAGCCGTAGGAAACAAGATTGAAAAGTCCCTACCTGTAGCCATTTATCTGTCTAGAATTTTATGGTTTTCCCATTACCCACCTTGAAATAGCACTCATTATTCAAGATAGTTGAAGTTGCCAAATCAAAGTTAATAATGGAGTAAATGCCTTTCCATGGCTGTGATAATGTAGCACTGAAAACTGGAAGGCCATTGACATAAGAAGGCTTATGCTTGTGTTTGATAATGTCCTACCACCCTCCAGAATTGGAGTCTCCTAGCTACCATTGCCACTTAAATAACAACTTATTTTTTTCTTTGTAAAGAACCCACACCTAGACCTCCTCTTGCCTTATATCTCGCAACCACTTTCCAAGATACCTTACAAATCTTTCTTGTATCGAAGACACCATCCCTAGTCTTTTATTTATATAACAAAAAAAACAACCATTACAGAATTTTAAGAAAAACAAAACAAGAGACATACCAGCCATCTTCTCCTTTATCTAAGGACATGTATACAAGCTATTTTAATCATAGATAAACTTAACAAATGAATTCAAAAACATATCTTAATCTAGATAATGATCTCAGCTAACAATTAGATAATCATGCAGTAGATTACTGTTAAGTAATCCTGTTCTAGCTTAGGTACCAAACTTCAACACTCCTCCTTGGTTCCAAAGCTACACATTCCAATTCTTGCCCTCAGATCTTCAAACCTGTTTTTAGCTAACGGTTTAGTAAAAATGTCTGCTAGCTTCTGCCCCTGTATCATAGGTGTGCTTACTGGCTTGCTTTTACTCATTGCAAAATTGTCCAGTATTTTCAAGGAAAAACGTTTTTGACAAAGAAAGTAACCTTGATCAGATTGAGTTACTTCTATTCCTAAAAAATATATCAACAAACCAAGTTCATTCATCTCAAACATATCTTTCATATTGGTTTTAAATTCCTCTACAAGCTGCTCCTTGTCCCATGTGATTAGCAAATCATTAACATAAACTGGTACAATGAGTTTATGTCCATCAGCATGCTTCACATATAAAGTCACCTCATTCATGCTCCTGTTAAATCCTAAGCTTAAAAGATGATTATCCAACATGCTGTACCAAGCTCTAGGAGCTTGTTTCAGTCCATATAATACCTTCTTCAGTAAATATACTTTGTTTATTGAATTTGATTTTTCCAAACCAGCAGGTTGTTCAACATAAATCTCCTCATTTAGCACACCATTCAAAAATGCAGATTTAACATCCAACTGAAATATATACCAACCGTTTTGTGCTGCTAGAGCAAGCAGGAGCTTCATTGTTTCATGTCTGGAAACTGGAGCAAAAGTTTCTGTGAAGTCGATCCCTGCCTCTTGTGAATATCCTTTCACTACAAGTCTGGCTTTATGCTTGTTGATCTTACCATCTGCATTTAATTTTGTTTTTATTTTTGCAGCATCCAACTCATCTTGTTGCATTTGTTTTGATCCTTCACCTGATGAATTTTTCCAGTCCCAAATAGCATTTTCTACAACTTTGACATCTCTAGCAACCACAACTTTGTTAAAATTCAGATCATAAATTTTATAAGCCTTAGATGTTGTACTATAGCCTATAAGAACCCCTATATCAGCCTTTTGATCAAGTTTTCTTCTTCTAACTTCCGGTTTCAAAACATAATAAATACTGTCAAACACCTTTAAATGATCAATATTGGGTTTAAAACCATACTAGAGTTCATAAGGAGTTTTATCTGCTAAAACTCTTGAAGCCATTCGGTTTATAAGATATGAAGCTGTGCTTACTGCCTCTGCCCAAAAATTCAATGGCAACTTCTTCTCATATAGCAAACATCTTGCCATCTCCATCAATGTTCTGTTTCTTCTTTCACTTACACCATTTTGCTGTGGTGTGTAGGGAACAGTCAGCTGGTGTTTGATCCCTTCTTTAGCCAGGTATGCTTCAAATTGTCGAGTGGTATACTCTCCTCCATTGTCAGATCTCAATATCTTCAATTTATTTCTTGTTTCTAGTTCAACTGCTGTTTTGAACTTAACAAACTTAGCAAACACATCAGATTTGGATTTTAGGAAGTAAACCCAGCAGTACCTACTAAAATCATCAATAAATAGAAGAAAATACTTTGAACCATTTAATGATTCATTATGCATCGGTCCACACACATCTGTGTGTACAAGCTGGAGTTTTGACAATGCTCTATATGCATTGTTAGGAAAAACAACTCTAGTTTGTTTTCCCAATTGACAAGCTTCACAAATAATCTGTTGTTCTTGAATATCTGGTAACACATGAGTAATCTACTGGTCAGCCATTCTCTTTAGAGTTGCATAATTGAAGTGTCCCAATCGTTTGTGCCAAAGAAGAGATTCATTGTTCTCAAAAGTATTAGCACTCAAACAAACTTCGTTCCAATTAAAATTAAAACTTTGATTCATCATCTTTGCAGAAAGCAAAAGTACTCCTTTTTTATCTTTAATGTCACACACTCCATCATTAAAGAATATTGAATAACCAGATTCAATCAATTGTCCCACACTAACTAGATTCTGGTTGATCTTAGGCACATAAAGAATATTTTTAAAAGTTTTTGTACCTAACAATGTTTCTACTTCAATTGCTTCTTTTCCTTCAATCTTTACAAAGTCTCCATTGCCAATTCTAACTTTAGATAGATAGCTTTTATCCAAGTCTTTGAATAAGGTTAAGTCTGTTGTCATATGGTTAGTGCAGCCGTTATCAATGAGCCATGATGAGTCCTTTACCTCTGCTGAGTTACACATGTCCTGTATTGTGATCATGAATAAAAGATCTTCTTTGACTTTTGAACAATCGGCTATTTGAGCTTGTTTTTCAGTTTCTGCTTTATTTTTCCAGAATCTTTGGATGTGACCAAATTGCTTGCAGTTTCGGCATTGAGCATTCTTGAGCCAATACCAGGCTTCAAGATGATTAGTTTTCCGACAGTATTTGCAAGCAGGAAAATGCTCTTTCTTCTCTTTCCCTCTAGTGAAGCTGTTATTGTTGTTCTGTTGCCAGTTAGTAGATTTCCAACCTCTCCTTTTTTCTCTTTTTCCTTCTTGATTATTTCTGAAAATATTCTTAGCCCAACTCTTCTCTTTGTAAACTACAACAAGTGCTTCTTCACTTGATCCTTCTTGTCTATAAGCTTGTCTTTGCTCCACAGCTTGTAATGCATTTACCAGTTTTTGCAAGCTCATTTCAAAAAAATCTTTAGAATCTTCTAAAGAACAAATTTTATGTCAAAATTTTTCTGGCAGACTTACCAGGACTTTCTCTACAATTCTTGAGTCTAGAAAATCTTCTCCCAAAAGTCTCACTTGATTCATAAGTTTCGAAATTTGAGAAGAGAAATCTTTGATGGTTTAGTTTCTTTCATCTTCAGACCTTCGAATTGTCTTCTCAGATTCAAAATCTGCATCCTTCTTGACTTCTCATCACCATGAAACTTTGCTTTTAATTTATCCCATGTTTCTTTGGTAGATTTGCACGCCATGATCCTTGTGAAGATGTCTTCACTTACAGCATTATGAAGACAAGAAAGAGCTTTAAATCTTTTTGCCTTTTCTTTATTGAAAAATTTCATCTATACAATTATAAGATTGTTACCTAGAGGAGTAGGTTGCCTGTCACTTTCCACTATCTCCCACAAATCAAGAGCTTTGAGATAGGTTCCCATTGCTGAAAAGTTTGCAAAATCCATTTAAAAAAAACTCACTTATTCTCTCATGTTTTCACTCACCAACCTTCAAAGAAAAAAGCTTTGATTTATCCTCACTGTACTCTCGTGTTTCTCACTCACAAAACCCCTTCAAAGATCTTAATGCTTTGATACCAATTGTAGTAATATAAAGAACAAACTCTTGTTTTTGGTGATGAAGAAAAAAAAGAACAAAGAGCAATATTCTATGATGGAAAGAACACAAAAGGAAAGAACTAAGAACTCAGTCTTTAGTATAAAGAACAAAGAGCATAATTGAGTTGTTCGGTTACTGTCATCCCTAGTCTTTTATTTATAGAAAGAAAAACAACAATTACAGAATTTTAAGGAAAACTAAACAAGAGACGTACCAGCCATCTTCTCCTTTATCTAAAGAGATGTATACAAGCTAGTTTAATCCTAGATAAACTTAACAAATGAATTCAAAAATATATCCTAATCTAGATAATGATCTTAGCTAACAATTAGATAACCATGTAGTAGATTACTGCTAAGTAATCATGTTCTAGCTTAGGTACCAAACTTCAACACATATGATTGTTTCTAGAAGACAAACCCTACCAGTCATGCTTAACAGTCTTCTTTTCCATAATCTAAGTTGTGTTTTGATTTTATTGATGACTGGCTTCCAAGTTGAAAGTTTTGTAAGATTAGCATCCAGAAAAAGTCTTAAATAAGTGATAGGCAATTTATCTGGAAGGAATTTAGTGTGATAGAGCCTTAGATTATGTTTAGTTAGTGTCTTAAGACATAAATGATAGATATAAAAGTGATAAAAACATATTTGAATATTTGAGTAGCGAGATGAAAATAGGAACACAAAATAAATTTATCAACAATTGAATTTTAGTTATTTCAAAATAAAAATTGTATAGAGACATGTTTTTTTTTTTTGTCTCTTTTGTATCGAAGTAGTAACTGCACCTTAGCTTAAAGCCTAATCAAATTGAATATAACCATTTTGTTCATATTGCACTTGTTCAAAATACAAGACAAGAGCATCCAAGTTTGAGTTAATCTTACACCTAAATTATTCTATTTTCATTATCAAATCAATATCTCAGTTAACTCTTTTATTACTATCAATAACACTCAACATATCTCACATATCTCAGTACAAGATCGTTTTTGTTTTTATATTTTAAAAATATTTTTAAAAAACAACCATAACTATATTTTACATGATCAACATCACCTTCACATCAGAACAAGTCCATGTCATACTAGAATGACACCAAAACGAACATATATATTCCTTATTCCTTGAAAATCCTCATAAACTCATCTACATATTTACAAATCCAGGACCAAAAGCCACTCTTCTTTATAGGCGAATCCCAACTTTGTTTCTAATTTTCAAGCAGCGGAAGTAACAACACCACCACTAAACAAATAAATAATTTCCACCAACATCAGGAATGTGGGGTAGAGTTATCCATGTGGTAAGGGAGATAGAGGTGATGAAACAGAGTGAAGTGAAGAGTGAGCGAGAGGAGATGAGGCACATAAAAGGTATCTTGAGGCGACAAGTTTTCACAGGTATACAAGTAGGAATTCTTTCCAAACACATCCACTTTCTTATTTGCACTAAATTGATTCGATTCAACTGGATTCCATTTCCCTTTGGCTTTGAAAAAAGTTAGGAAACTACAAAGGGGTTGTTCCTTTACCTAAAATAGCAAGTCAAAATCACCAGCGGTCTCCATAATTTACATTAAAGGATATTTTTTTGGAACATGGCAAGGTTTTGATCATATGATTCATTAGTTGAATCAATAATTAGAGGATCACATCCAAATAAGGCCATTATAAACTTACTTCCTCTAGGTCATTAAACTGTCATGCTTCGAGACAATTTACCTAGCAATAAATAGCTAGATTATGTAAATCAAATCAATCATATTTTAAGAAAAACAATAATTATATGATTCATGTAAACCAAAATAATTATCATATTATAACAAAATTAAATTGCAACATCAAATGACGACCTAAAGGCCTTAAAAAAGAAAGAAACAAAAAGAGGACCGGCCCAGCAACCATGTGAAAATATGAATACCTAAGGTGTGTTACAGCGCTCTCTCATCTTCCTGAAAGCTACATACATATCTGTGTATATATGTAGCTACTCCCAAGCAGCAAAAATCAGTAACATGGATACCAAAGTCCTTTCCTCTAGCATCCAGTATACGAACTTATCGGCAAGCTATGTTAGGCCAGAATCTGAACATCCCCAATTGCGAGAAGTTTACCGTGCAAAAATGTTCCTGTCATAGATTTAGGTTGTCAAGATAGGAACCAAAATGTCCAACAAGTTGGCGATGCCTGCAAGAAGCACGGCTTATTCCAGGTTAGACCCTTTTGCTTGTAATGAGAAATTGATAGAAGAGCTCAAGGCTGAAATGCTTCCAAAGACACTCCATGATTGATCATCTGCCATTCATAAACCAAAAGATTCACAATATATACAAACCACCTATTTAAATTATCTAGCTATCTATACTCTATCTAATCATCTTGCCAAAATAATCAAGTAATGAAAGGATTGATAAGCCCTGACGAGACAAGTTTCAAAATATTCTACTACTATTAAAATATAAAAGAAAAGAACAGAAAAACAAGGAAGATATAGAAGATAGGCTAACCTGGAAAAAGCCATAGTTCTTGCAGGCATCGCCAACTTGTTCGGCAATTTGGTCCCTTTCCTGACAACCTGAATCTATGACGGGAACATTTTCGCACGTTGAAACTTCCCACAACCGGAGACGTTCAGATTCCGGCCTAACATTGCTTGCCGGCAAGTTTGTATACGGGATTCCAGAAGAAAGGGCTTTTGTATCGATATTCCTAATTAAAAGAAGTAACAAAAGATGAAAAAAGACAGAAAATTATTATAAATTAAAGAGTGGGTACTACCATGGGCACCCTTCAATTTTTGCTGCCTGGCATGTGTGCGGCTTCCAGGAAGATGAGAGAGCTCCGCAACACCCCTAATGTAGGCCCTTATAAGTCGTCATTTGACGCTTTAATCTAACTTTATTATAATATGATGATTAGTTTGGTAAAAATAAATCATGTAATTATTATTTAAAAAATATGATTGATTTGATTTGCATAATCAATTGTATTTTATTTTTTTATCGGTAAATTAATTAATTGGTGGGAGCTGGAATCCCTCGTTGATAGCTATTTGCTGTGCAGGAGGCTTTAAGTTAAATACCACAAAAAAGAACTTTTTACACTGGAATATTAACACGTGATACGGTATAGGTTGGTTTAAATTTTTCTTAATCATAAAAAAAAAAAAAAGTTTAGATATCGATATTTTTTTATGAAAAAAATTTAAATGGTGTAAAGGTTGATTTGATATAACCCAAATAATTTTATGGGTCTAAAAATAATTTATACAACCCGTAAAAATATAATTTGACTAAAAAAATTTTAAAATGATATTTTTTTAATATTAAGATAACAATATATTGAATTGACTTGAGTCAATTCGAGTTAACATATCAAATTTATGACCTGAATTTTAAAACTATGATAACCTCATATAAAGTAAATCAAAATAAATTATGAAGTTTAATTATCAACCAATTCAATGTTAAAGGATGAAATAAAAAAATCAATTAAAAAAACCTAAAAAAATGACCTGAGTTAACTGTCAAAACCGTAACTCGGATCATGAGAGTGATGTAACTCTATGGAAGAAAAATCAAAATAAATTATGAATTTCAATCCACAATAAGTTCATTGTTGAAGGATGTTATTAAAAAAATAAATCAATAAAAAATAATATAAAAAACGACCTGAGTTAATCTGTCAAACCCATGACCTTTGTCATTAATCCAAGATAACCTCATAGAAAAAAATTAAAAAATAACTTCATTTAACCCGGATTAACCTATCAATTTTACACTTTGTTCATGAGATTGAAATAACCTCATAGAGAGCATATTTAAAACAAATTATGAAGCTCAATTTCTAACCATCCTTATCGAACCCAATATTGAACGATAAAATTTATAATTAAAAAATGACAAAAAATAAAGTCAACTCGGGTTAACCCATTAAGCACTATTATTGGGTCATGAGGTTGTGATAACTTAATAAAAACCAAACTAAAACAAATCATGAATTCTAATTCTCAATCAAACACGATATTAAATGATAAAATTGAGAAAAAAAATCATTTAAAAATAATAATAACTAAGTCAATCAAGTTAACTTGCCAAACCCGTGATCCGGGTCATGAGACTTGGCCAACCCAATAAAAAAAACAAATCCAATGTTGAAAGACTTGTGACATGAGCCATGAGACCGAGATAA
>Ga0325410_1002169_pt1 | contig 21920 bp, 10 predicted proteins | sample PopdelMetagenome_16_FD_206182 | JGI IMG/M metagenome (GOLD analysis project Ga0325410, IMG submission 206182) | Populus deltoides microbial communities from Bellville, Georgia, United States - Xylem-PdIQD-R3 | ecosystem: Host-associated > Plants > Phyllosphere > Stem > Wood/Secondary xylem...
ATGGTCCCTCGTGCTCGCCGTGTCTGTATGGAGAAGGAGACAGGACTGGTCCTTCATTGGTTTTTGTATTTCCTTTGTTAATTTTGCTCCTTTTATTAGCTGAATTGTTATTTCACATCCTCCAACTCTTTATTTTTCTTCGATTGCATCCTAATCTTTTATTTCAAACACTCGACTGTGATGATTCTCAATGCTACAACAAGCACTTCTTGTAAATAAATTTATATACTTTTAAAAATATAAAAAAAAATATATCTTATTTGTTTTTATTAATTTCATCTCTTTTATTTTGAGATCTATTTAAATAACTTTATACACACACACTAATTAAGGGATGAGTTTACTCATTACATTATTATTTGGAATTCAAATTGAAAGGAAAACATAAAAATGGAATCTATGCAGAACCTGACAAGAAAAGAATTGAATTTGAATGTGCTACAAAACCGATTCAATTTCCAAAAAACCTGAAGTTTATTGTACGGGAGTCGAGCTCACGATCTGGGAGTCGTTCCTTCCTCTATACTTGTAGGCTCCATCTCTAGTCAAAACAGATATGACGAATATCGCTGATGGAAAGACAGACAGCTAGTGGGAAGAACTATGTTTGAGCCCACCAGCTCATCAGATTCATCAAAACTTCTTCCATTTTTTCAACCCTGTGGTGCTCTGACTCGGAGCTAATTGATGGAAGCGGGTTAGAGAATAATATAAATTACATCATGTAATATTATTTAATAGTTTAAGTTATTGGTTGAGGTAGTTTTTTGACATGGTATCAGAGCCTTAATGTCTAAATGGTCTCGAGTTCGAATCTCACCATCCTCATTTATTTGATAAAAATTAAGCACAAAGATAATGTGAATCTGTGCAAGTTTCAAGTCCAAAGAGTTTTCGCTTGAAGGGGCGTGTTAGAGAATAATATAAATAATATCCTGAGACCTCACCTAACAACTTAAATTATTAAGTTGAGATGATTTCTTGACAACCAATTAGAAACGATTATGTCATTCGACAGTCACGAGAGCATATACATGTTTTGATTTTAATATCCCAGTGAGTTAGAGAAAAAAAAAACAATATTGAAAGGAAGTTCTTCTTGCTATTATTCTCATGTGTGAGTTGACTTAAAATATAAATCAATTTGAGTTTAGAGAAATAGAAAATAGAAAAATCTTGGTTGAATCGTTTAAAAATCCAAGTTAATTTATTAATATGATTGATATGGTTCTAACCCGCTCAAAACCCAACTCCTAACTAGTTAATTTTTTTTATCAAACCAATATAATTTTAATTTTTTAAAATAATTATAAAAATTAATCTAGATTAATTCTCCTAGCTTATAATTTGGCCAATGCCACGTATTGACATTTGATCGAGTTTTACACCTATGATATCATGCATTTAAATACCCAGTGGCATCCAAAAATTATTCAAAACATTACCTCCAAAACTAAAATAAATAATTTATAATTGGCTTGCTATAGTTGAACATAGAAAAATCCAAATAATTGGCAAACGTTTATAGATAGTTTTCATTTTTTATTCTAATATAGATCTTTTTATTATTGGCATTAAAAAAATCATATGTCGTAACCATTGCCATGTGCAATATCCAAAATTTGGAATAAATGAACTAGGGGTGTTCACGGTTCGGTTCGGTTCGGTTTAGACTTAAAAAACCAACCGAATCAAATTACAGTAATTTTGTAAAATATTAACCGAACCGGACCGAAAACTGGTCCAAACCGAACCGATCCGGTTCGGTTAAATCCGGTTTTTTTTGGCAAAAAACCGGGAAACCTAATCCCATTTGTTTTGGATTTTTTTAAAGCTTACATTAAATTGAGCTTTTACAGCTTTGAATTCACAGATTGTTGCCATAACTTGATGTAATGAAGAAACCCGTATATGATGAAAAAATGCCTTGCCAACTTGAGAATTACAAAACTATTACAGATTAGCAACACAGTTGTAGGTTTCAAGAATATCATTAGAAGCACTTAACAGGGAGTCTTGCTCGTAGATGGATATTTTTTTCAAACCTGGGTAATAGGATCCATCCCAACTGCCTTCTAGTTAAGCATTACATCTTGTATAAATTGCTAGCCACTGAAGAATACCCCACCAAAAATAGATAAAACCGACTAGAAGTTGTAAATAAAGAATTCTCACAACATCCATTACAGTAATCGCAACATGAGCATACTATGGCAAATCAACAACCTTGTAAATAAATATAGGAAATGAATACATAATAGATCTACAGAAATCAGAAAAAAAAGCAAAAAGAAACAAAAAAATTAAGAGATAAAGATTGAAGAGAGGGGGGCTCCAGAGTTGCTGTTTGGTTGTTAATCCATGAGCTTAGTCGGCTATACTTAAAGAAAAGAACAAAAAGATGGAGAGATGAGAGATATGAATGGTTTGTTCACCAGATCTACTTTGGGGGAGGATGGGGGTTGTGCTTAAAGCCTTAAAGAAAGGTTGAGAGAGATGAAGACGTTGGGTGGGGAGAGGGGGCTGTGAGAAAGGTTGAGAGATGAAGATGAAGATGGGGGCTGTGTTGAGATGAAGATGAAGAAACATGGGTGGCGGCTAGGGTTTACAAAGTATCTGGCGGAGAGTAAACTGGAGAGAAGAGAGGGATGTGGCACAACTTTTTCTATTTATACTAGCCTAGCCTAAGGACTTTTTTTTTTAAACCGATCCAGTTTGGTCCGGTTAACTCGGTTTCTGCACTACAAAACCAAAAACCGAACCGAACCAGGGTTTTTTCTACATAATCTAATCGGTTTAATAGGTTTTATTTTTCGGTTCGGTTTTTTTGGTTAATTTTTTGTCGGTTTTATCGGTTTACTCGGTTTATTGGTTTTTTTGAACACCCCTAAAATGAACCCAAACGAATCTCTTAAACTTGTGTTAATATCCAAAATTCACAACACGTTAAATCATAAACTCTGGCTCAATAAAAACTCAATTTGATGTTGAAGAATGAAATTATAAAAAAATTTAAATTTTTTATCAAAGTAAAAAATAGCAATAAAAATGAAGGAGGTTAAAATTGTAAAAATGATCTCAAATAAAATAAAAGCAATTAAAATAATTGTGACCAAATATGACATATTAAAAAATTAAAGGAGGATGAAATTAAAAATAAATCTTAAATCTATAAAATAATTCATATAAAATGATCAAATTTGAAGAAAAAACAAATTAAAGAATTGTTGTGAAGTTTTGAAAAGTCTTGCACGGAAATTAAGGAGAGAAAAAAACATATTGGCATCAAATTACAAGAAATTACATCACACATGCTGCCCGGTGAGTTTGGTCTCATTGTGACGAATCAAAAAACATCAAAGAAGGCTATTATTGACCATTGTAAGTCGCCATTTAAATATTATAGGATGATTTACTTGCTAGTGTGTTTCATGAACCAACAATTTTTTTTTACATGTATTAAACTATTAAATTGTCCCTCTTAAAAAAAGTCAAGACAAAATTACAAAAGAGCCCAGAGTGTCCAGTGAAAAAACAATTACTTAAAAAAAAGGATTGTTAATTATTTTTATAATAATAAATGAACTATGCAAAAAGACAGTTTTACTCTAAAGCAAATAAATTTTCCTGAGAAGGACAATTTAGTCAAACACGTTGTTTTAATGAATAGTGTTTTCTACTGTGCTGTGGTATTTTTGCCACATGAATTAGTTTTTGTTAATATTGTTAAATAAAAAGAAAATACTTGCTGAAAAGTTCTATCATCCATGACACGTGTGCAAAGTTTAAAGCAGTGGCAGTTTATGAGTAAGCAGACAGTATATAATCCATATAATACTTTTATATTCCTTGTTTTTTTAACGGATTATTAATTATATCTTTTTTTCTTTCTTTATTATTAAACCAAGCAAAAATGTGAAAACAAAAGGATGAGCTAGCTAGCTGGATCCGTGTTAAGGGAGCAAATTTCGGTGCTCTATTTTGAAACTTTGCTCTAAACCACCAAGCCGCTCTTCCTGGTGGCGGCGGTGGTTGTGCCGGTGGCTCCCTCCTTCGACGGTGGCGGTGTTACTGCAAATGGCAAAGTAATCAAAACATGGTCTTTGTTGCTCATCTTGGATTTTGAAAGCTCAAAGTTTTGATTTTTATGAAATTTGAGCTTGGTTCATTTGAACCCATTTCTGGATTACCTGTTTAAGGTTTGTTGGTTGTCTTTTGGTATAGAAAATGTGGTTTTGATGGAATTTTGATGTCTTTTTGGATCTGAAAGTTGCCATTTTGCCTTCATTTGTTGTTGGATTCTTTTAGTAGACGTTGTGATGTGGACTTGGATGAATGCTTGATGCAAATCAAGAAAGTTATCATTTTTCTGTGTAATTGGGTCCTTTTGTGTTGCCATAACTTGTTATATCTTCCTTGATTTGGAGTTTCAGATGGGTTTGTGTATATTTGATTAGGACTCCTGTTAAGCATTATGGTTTTTAGGCCTGGGATAAAAGATTCCACCGATAACAGGCAAAAATTGGAACTACAGTCTCAAATTTGCATACCCATTAGACAAGTTGGGTTCTTTTATTTTGTTTCGTCTTTGTTTATTTGAAGTGAAGGAATTATGTTTTGATTTTATTGATTTTTCCTTGTTTTTATGTTGTTATAGTTGAATATTGAATGAACGGATTGATGAACTTTCTATAAGTTAAGATGTCCATCAAAAGCATCGTGCGTGAGTTGAAAGAGATGAAAGATGGGATTGGAAACATATCAAGGCGAGGACTTGAAGGGAAACATTGGCGTGGCAGGGCAAGGTCACATATTGCACCAGATGAAACACCAGCTGAAACTGATCAGATTGAGCAGGGTCAGTGGGCGAATCTACCGCCAGAATTGCTTTTGGATATCATTAGGAGGGTAGAAGAGAGTGAAACCTCATGGCCTGCTCGGGCAGTTGTTGTTCATTGTGCTTCAGTCTGTAGGTCATGGAGAGAAATTACTAAGGAGATTGTAAAAACTCCTGAGCAGTGTGGGCGGCTAACATTTCCCATATCATTGAAGCAGGTACTGGTATTTTCCTTCTTTCTTCAAGTGCCTTTTGGTTTAGTTTTTATCCTGGATGCCTCTTCTTTACTTGTCTTTCTTGCCTGAAAATAGCCGGGTCATCGCGAGTCGCCCATACAGTGCTTTATTAAGAGGGATACTGCAACTTCTACATTTCTGTTGTACTGTGGTCTGGTGCCTTGTAAGTCGTTTTCTTCACTTGCTCTTACCTTGCTCTTAAAAAAGAAGACGTATTTACCTCTGTGGCTTGGGATGAAATGCCTAAGGAAATCCCCAGTAATTATTTCTCATTGCATCTGGACTCAGTCAGAAACCCCCGACCCCTCTTCATTGATCATAGTAAGAACGACATTGCAGTGGTTGGAAATTTGGGAGCATAATGTAGCATTGCTTTTAATAGGAAGTAAAGTACTGAACTTTCCAATGATATAATTTTAAGCAACAAGCTGATTGAATTATACTGCTCCCAAATCTTTCTGGCCTGTAGAAATCTCAGCTTAGAGAGCTCCATGGAGGGCTTATTGACTTGAAATGTTGTTAGTTACTACGTTTGTTTTTTTAATTTACATTACTATCAATTGACAGCTGAGGGTGAGAATGATAAGTTGCTTTTAGCGGCCAGAAAGATCAGAAGGGCAACATGCTCAGATTTCATAGTATCTTTGGTTTCAGATGATTTTTCTCGGGCCAGCAACACATATGTTGGTAAATTGAGGCAAGTCTTGGATGTGAGCAGTCTTTATTTAATTTTGCCTAAATTGTTTTCTGTTCTTGTTCCTAACAACTCATTGAACAATTTATGCCAGGTCCAACTTTTTGGGAACCAAGTTCACTATGTATGATTGTGAACCTACATTTGAAGTGCCTACGCAAACACAACATGCTAACCGGATAAGTCGCAGATTCCATTCTAGGCAGGTGTCTCCAAGATTACCTGCATGTAACTATAGTATAGGCACTATCACCTATGAGCTCAATGTTCTTCGCTCAAGAGGACCAAGGAGAATGCATTGCATGATGCACTCTATTCCAGTGTCTTCCATTGAGGAGGGGGGCACTGTCCCAACATTAACTTCATTAACAGAGACATTTGGTGGCCAGTTTCCTCACCTGTCAACTTCAAAAGGGAAGGAATCAGTCTCAGATATTAGTTCCCCAAGCCCCTCTCAATCGCCAGTACTAACCCAAGGTTCAGAAGAGCCCCTGGTTCTTAAAAACAAGGCCCCTAGATGGCATGAGCAGCTACAGTGCTGGTGCTTAAATTTCAGAGGTCGTGTCACTGTTGCTTCTGTTAAGAACTTCCAACTTGTCGCTGCTGTTGAATCGTTTCACAATGTGTCTTCTGCAGATCAAGAAAGGGTAATTTTACAATTTGGGAAAATTGGAAAAGACATCTTCACCATGGATTATCGCTATCCACTTTCAGCCTTCCAAGCTTTTGCAATCTGCCTGAGCAGCTTTGATACCAAACCAGCTTGTGAATGACAACTATGGCGCTTGGAGATAGTTACTGTGTAATCTAAAATGTTTCCCCAAATTTGGAAGCGTATCTTCGCCACATACCGAGCTCATCATGCAAGGCCATCACAGCTGATCTTCGTGGTGCAATCAGTGCCTTTTTGTGATCATGGAATTTGACTCGTTTCTTGTTATATCATCCCAACACCATGGAAGTATGAGAAGTTCAGTGCATTGTATCTAAACAGCTCTGTAGTAATCCCTTGAACAATTGTGTAATTGGCGAGAGCCTGCTTTTTAATTCTAACTGTTAGAACCACTTGTTTAGCTTTTAAAATTGCCATCTAGTGTGATCTTTGGGCTTATATGCCTGATATCATTATCTGGTCCAGCAAGTTCCATGGTTGCACTGCAGTTTGCCTTTGGGATTTTACTTGTTTGGGTCATCTCTGCTACATAATAGGTTCCCCACCTGCCATAATATTTACGATGTCTTACGGTCTTCCCTGGATTGCATTTGCCGGATAACAAGTTTACCTTTTGTCTATGCATGTCTTGAACTAGTATTCCTTCACTTGAAATTTGAAACTGATTCTCTCATAGCTTGCCTAAGGTCTTTTTACCTGTTCTTACAAGTTTGATGTTCCTAGTTTCGGCTGCCACGAGGTGGGTCATCGCGCTTCTTGTTACCCTTTTACCTTTTACCTTGTTGGTTGAGCAAGAAATCCTCGAAATTGGCTGTTTCTTTGGGAGTATAGATTGCTGCATTTAGGCTTGTGCTTGCTTAAGGTGAAGAAGATTGTCGCCCTAACCAGCAATGGGACCACCAAAAATGGTACAAGGATACAGTAAATTGTGAGCGTAGAAGATACGGTTACTTTATAGTATAAACTACTCTTGATATCCGAAATTATTCTCAAGAGATTTCAGGTCCAAGAATCTAATTTAATATACAAGATACAGCATCAACTAAAAGATTTGGATATTTATTTGCAAGAAAGAAATATGCTTGGCACGCACTTTAGGCGGCATAAAGTGCTTTTAGAAAAGCAATGTGATTCCAGCCCATTTTTTAGGTGTGGCATCTTATATCAATAATTTTGGTCCAAGTCAGGTTCCATTAGGGTTACCAACATTGGGGAATAAACTGAATTTTAGTTGCCAAATGTTTGGTGCAAACTCTAGCTCTGTTTCCACCTGCTCTTCTATTCCTGAAAAATGATTGAAATCCAACATTTCCAAGTATGAGGTCGCCTGGATTTTTAAGGAAAGCAGAGTAACTACATTTTGTACCCATGAGATCCTCAAAATGTCAAAATCCTCGTTAGGCTTACAGAACATCATCTAAGATATGGTCCCCTATTTCTAGCTGCCTTGGATCAATACTCGCAAGACAATATGAGACTGGATACTTCTGATCACTAGAAGACCAATTAGTGACATGATCTTAATACCCATGTATCTACTTTCTTCAACAACTGTTGATATATGAACACCATAGTTAACAGGCAATGGATACGAGGATAAAAACTCTTCATTGTTTTTTGATGATCTGGCTACTTTCAGCTACATGCTTCACCGCTCTGCTTGATATAGTATCGAAATTCCTCTTTTTTTGGTGGTCATGTTTCTCATCTCACAGAAGAGTATGTAATGAATTCCCTTGAAGTAAATTGAAAAGGCTGATGTGGAAAAGGGTTCCTGAATTGATCATTTACAGGGAAGGCAAAAAGAAAAGAAAAGAAAAGCTTCAGTCAGAATACTTGTAATTGGAGACTGGTGAACAAAAGATAATGCAAAAGGGTTGAAGTAGAAGACGCACAGCCGAGGCCCATAAACTTTGATCTGGCGTACATGAGTATCCCTTCCATTAAGGTGATTTGATAGCACAGCAATTTGCAACATAAATGTATTGACAAATGTTTCCCTGCAAAAGATAACGGTTCCAAAATTAGGAAATCAAATGTTGTTCAAAAAATATTTGGAAATCAAACTAGTAGTTTCATACAATATCAGACAAGACCAACACATTAATTCAGTCTCCTCCAGCTGGAACAAATCAATTCAGTCCCCTCTAGCTGAATTTTACATCAATGTTTAAGTAAACATGAGAACAAAACAATCTCAAGGCTCAATCACATGAAAAAAAATTATCTTACAACTTTATATCAACAAATTCCAACAGAAGTATCCGTACAAAGAATCCAAATACCAAACATGTTCATGCTTCTCTTTTGTCCAGCACACTTGAACCAAGCCCCAAGTTCAGAAAAGAATACAGAACTTAGTCCTATAAGATCGAGGACTATCTGCTATTTCCAAATTAGACATAGGATCATTCAATCACGGCTGTGCCACCAGAGGCTCTGAATTCTAAGTAAGTAAAAATAGGAGAGCACTATAAATTTTGGCAGCAGGTTGAATAGATGTAGTTGGACTTAAAACTCAGATCCTTAACTTACTTTAGAACAATTAATTTATGATACATCATGTCCAGCTACTACAAAAAACAATAATGCGATATAACTGACACATTTTCATGTTGCATAAGGTTCTCAACATAGTATGATAGGAAGACAATTCCAATGACCCCATGCTATCAATCAAGGTTTACCCTCTATTTGAATTGAACCCATAATCTCAGTTGGAAAAAACTGGAAAACCTTTCCAACTCAGTTGCACTTCAAAATTCCTCAAAACACTTGATGCCTTGACATCAAGAAGATAAACCAGTAAATAAAAGTTGAAAGAAAATAGTAGTAAAATAAATATTTTATCCTCTGCCTTTCATCTCCCATAAGGAAAAGAAGAGACTCCATCTTTGATTCTTGATTTCTAGTGCTAATAATTACTAACATATATCAATGATCATGGTCAACACATCAGGTACAACAGGCTACGAGCTATGAATTTCATGGTGATAGTACACCTCAATTGTGGAGTAACAATCTAAGTTTATCATCTTCACAAGTATTAGATCTGAACAGGAACGCAATGAAATGATGATGGATTCAAATAATGCCCATTATGCACAATTAAGCAAAGAGAATGAGCACAATCATCACATAGGCAGAAATATAATAGCAGTGCTTACCTGGGATCATTTCCAGATAAGGAAAGATAAACCCACCCAGTTGGCTTCACAAGTTCCATAGTCTTAATCTCCTAAAACACAATTTTGACCAAACAAAAATGAGTCACCATGAAAAGGATTGTCAATTACAAAAACAAAACAAAGTAAACACAATTCAACAAAATACCTTCAAATTATGAAACCCATCACCAGCACGAATCGAAATCTTACTAGGTGTATAACTCTCATCAAGCTTAAAATCCACATAAAGAACAACTAACTTCAAAAACTCAAAAGTCCCACAAGTTAATCCTAATACACAGAAACATTTAAATAAAAAATAAAAAATTTCAACAGAAGTTACATACTTGCAGCTTCACTTTCTTCTGAAATTGAATATTAACCAAATGGGGCTGTGCTCCATCTGATCTACGACAAAAAAACAAATGAAAGTGATTCAAACTTCATATTCCAATCAATGAAAAAATTAAAATTCAAGCTTTCATTCTTTTTTCAAAAAAAGATTCAAACTTTAACAGATAAACAGAGAGATGGAGGAAAGGGTATGTTTGCTAACTGCCAATAAGTGTCAAGATTGTCATCTCTAAGAGAAGAGACCCCATTTCCAGGTTTGCAAGAACTAACACTCCAAGCAGCTTTTTTTCCCATTTCTCTAAGATCATCTTCTATAACCAAGAGCTTGTTTCCTCCTGTGATCTTCCCTTCTTCTTCTCCTTCTGATGATTCTGTCGCCATTTTTTGTTTACAAGTATACTACACCACCCAAATGTAGCTTAAAGGTCAGTAACTTGGTTCAATTTTGACCAACCAAAAACCCTAATTTTGAGTGAATATACTATGTAATGCTGTATGAAAAGTAAGCTTTATGTCAAACCAGAATTTGAAAACTTGGTTTTGGTGAAAATTGAAAAGTTTTTGAACTTGTTAGACGACGTATCGTTTATTTTATAGACGACATTCGCTGTCAAGTATCTTGACATTGCTAAACTACTTGCCGTTGACATTTCAAGATGACTTGTCGTTTCCGACATGTGATTGTATCAACCTGTGTATGGGTTTATTTTTTTTTTATTTTTTATTGTAAGGGTATCTTTAAATTAACTTGTAAGTTCATCCCCGAATGATTTTACAATTACATCCTCACTTGCTATGATACATTTAGAAAAAAATTAATAAATTATTTTATATAATTATATTGGCTGCTGCTTAGATAAGAAAAGTAATGAAAAATCGATAAATGACAAGTTTAAATTTAAAAAATCAAGAAAATGAATAAAGTTTTTTTTTAGCCATGGAACAGTTCATTAAACTTTTTAAACAATTCTCTAATCTTAATGCATGCAAAGTCATGGACACAAATAAAATAAATCCAAAAAAACAACTTAAATAAGCTTATAAAACTCTCATGAGCTCAGGCACATACTCTGAGCCCAACGCTTGCAAAGAAATTTTTTTGAAACCACATGTGAGTTCTTTAATGTTTTGTATTAATAAAATATGTATTATTTTGAGTATAATACAACTCAAAACATAACAAAAGTGAAATTACATTTCAGCTCTTTTTCTCCATAAAAGAATAAAATTCATGAGTTATAAATACATCATGAATCCTTCAAGACAAATATTCATAATCTTTTCATTTTCAACATTTTCAACAAATATATTTTCAGAGTTTATCTCTATAAAATATCATTGTACTTTCTCTTTCTATAAAGTTAATGACTTTACCATTAGAAAGTCCTCACGTTCATCAAATAGAACCTTTTGTAGGTGTCAGCTACCGATCCATTGGCTTACTAGACACCACCTGCTACTGCCATAGCTACCGATCACCTGACTTACCAACACCATTTGCTACTATCAAAGTTACCATCGCCTTGATTTATTAGACACTATTTGTTAATACCACAATTACCGATTATCTTGGCTAAGCAAGTATCATATGCTACTAGTTATTAACTCTCTGAATTTTTCATATCAAATCACCAAACATCTTAACCAAACATCTTAACTAAAAAGAATAAATCAGATTGTTTAAACTAAAAATTAAGTCAATTATCTAATACATTAACCTTATTCTTTATCATCTAAATAATCCAAAACTTGGCATCTCCTAGAAATATAGCTTTTTAAAAGATTACACCAATTTACTTGGATTAATCATGTCTTGTTATTGATCTCCGGTGATAAACAAGTTCAACTAGATCAAGGGTGAAACATGTATTATTGGCCTCAACCCATCAAAAAAAGATTTCCAGATTTTTGATGTGGAAATCATTCAGGACCATTACTGTAATATGATAGTACCAGCAGTATAAACAAAAGAATCTAACGTACGATAGTGATGTTTTGCCACAAAAGAAGACTTTATTATAACAGCATCTACCAAATGGTCATCAAGAATCTCAGCTACGTACAGACACATTCTCAAGCCAGTGGTTTGTGGTCCTATAATCAAATGGCTTCCTTTTGCTTTCTTCTGCTAAGCAGGCTAGCTCATCCAACCCAACAACAAGCTCCTTCCCTTTTCTTTCACCTTTCCTTGCCCCCGGTTTGCTTCAATTATCCAACCATGGGGTCCTTCTCTATCATTTTCAATTCCTATCAGCCTTTCTTTTAGTACCAATCATGGGGTCCTATTTTTCTCTCGACATACAAAGGCACAAAAAGCATATCTGCAGACATCACCAAGTGTATAGGTACAGACATAAAGGATATCTTTAGTCTTGCAATGCAAGAAATTTGATTGGTAAGAATTAATGATGGTTTTTGCAACATCCATCTATACATGTGGAAGCAAATATTTACAGTGCTCGAAATTATTAGAATTGCTGAATTATTGAAAGTGGATTCTTGGGATGGTGATTAGTTCCCTAAATTGTATCTCTGATCTGAGACTGGTAGATTCCTCGGAGGATACTAATTGCCTGCAAAAACCATGAATGAAATATGAGAAAGTAGTATAATTGGGAAATGGTAATTAAGTAAATATAGGGAGAAGCATATTGATCTACCTTCAGTAATCGATGAAGAAAAGAAAAGTTGATCAGCTTTAATGGAATCCCAAATTTTGAAGGTTTTGTGAGTCAGCATCCCAAAAAGGTTGGACTTGCTGCAATTCATTTATTATATGTTAGGATCAATGGCATGGCATGATATAATTGCCAAGAAAGCAGTAAATTGTAGAAACCACCAAGTATAGAAGCAATTACAGCTAGTGAATGATCAAGGCATAGGTCATTGATCAATGCTGAGGAGCTTGTAGCTTTTTCAGGCACAAGTTGAAAAGTATCTGTCAAAGCTTTCGGTCTTCTGCTTGTTGCCTGTTGTTGCACTAGATTCAGTTGAAGGTGGGGCAAATTGGCAATTGTTGAGGACATAATGGCTGCTGGAAAACTTGCGATGTAAGCAGGTGACTTCATCGCATAATTATTTAAAAGAACAAGTCAGTTCTAGAAGAAATCTAACAATCTGAATTCCCATTTATAACATTACCAAAATTTGCTGAAACCTTACCTCTTTACCGGAAACGTTGTCGGTATCTGGTCTTCGATTTACAGCAGCAAGTTTCATGGATATGAACTGTAAGTAAATTAAAACTTGATTATTTGAATGTTACAAATAAAAATCTGATATAACAGATTAACTAGGATGGTTACCTCTACTTGTCTTTGAAGAGATTGGACATAATTGATGATTTCGTCAAGCATTCCGGCCCTGCCTGTTATCTTGTTGCATCCAGGGACTAGATCTTGCAGGCATTTCATTTTCTTACTAATCTTTTCCCTCCTGGCCTAATATATATCAAGGACATATAACAAAACTCAGTGGAGGTTACAATATTAATTTTGATGTATAACTAAATATAACTTGTATGAATTATATGATGAAATATTCTCCTGCTTACTCTTTCTGCTAAGCTGTGACTGTCAGTAGCCTGGCCGCGACGTGCCCGCACATGAATGTAGTCTGTCTTAGGTAAGGCTGAAGTCTTCTGATTTTCCTTCAAAGAATCTGCTGAAATTTCTGGACTGCCTTTCTCTTTAACCTTGGGCTCATCTTCTTCTAATTTAATCTTATCGTCACTCTCTTCTGCTGCAATAAACTGAACATACAGACAAGAAAAATGCAGAGAAGTTGAAACTTGTCAATGATACTTAGCTGACCAAGTTCATCAACCTGGTAAAGTAAAGATTATGTTTGAAAGATAAACCACTCTGATTACTCAAAGGCCTTCAAGTACAGGATTGACATTTTTTTCCCAGAAGCACGAAGGAAAGCTTATTCTCTCTTGAATTACAATAACTGAAGATCCATTTTGTACTCCTATTCTTATACTAATAAGCTCAGATACTATTCCTGAGAAGATTTGATTTCTTATTGAGGTCATAATCATAAAATATTCCTGAGAAAACCCCACTTCCCTATAATACTAGCCAATTCGACTTTACTTCTTTCTTGTTGCGGTGCTTAATTTTTTTGTATGGAATGTGTGAAGTCATGCATCAAATTTGAGAATTGAATTGAATGAACTTGGAGTGAAGGTAAACAAACATACCTCTGCTTTCCTCTTATTTGAATTGTCTCTCCTACCATGGTTGGATTGCTTATTCTCCATCAAGGTCACATCTTCACCTGCCACATTTACTGCTACAACCTCCTCTATTTTTGCAGCCTCTACCACCCCAATTTGGCAACTAGAAGTCCTTGAAAGACAATGATCAATCTCGAGAGACCGTGCCGTTACCTCTGCTTCTCCAAAATCCATCTTATTATTAGCTACGAACTCTCTGCCATTCAATGAAAAACCACCATATTTTGGTAAATCATTGTTCCCCAGATAGATTTCGGGCTGCTCCTTCCAATCAATCCTATCTCCATTCATTGACTCATGATCAAAGAAGCCATGAAACAGATCAGGAGGCATTGAACAGGATTCAATGGAATTGTATTGGTTTACGTAGTTGTTCTCCTGCTGCAGTAGCAGCAGCCACTTGAACCTCGCTTGCTGTCTTTCTAATACACTCATATCCATGCAAAAGATGTGTTTTTGAGACAGCATAAGTTTAAGGTGATACTATCAAATAATTTCCCAACTCCTACAAGCTAAAAAACCTTGGCACAAAAAATCTCAACTACTCCCCCATGTTACTAGCCTTAAAGAATATATGCTAGCAAAGCAATGGTGGGTATATTTTGGTATTTGTGATAGAATTGGCTAATCAGCTTAAAAGGGAGATGAAATGTTATGTCTCAATCAAAAATAAATGTGGAGACATAGGAGAAGATATATATAGGGAATGGAAAGATAAGAGAAATGAAGCCGAGAAAGAAGAGAGATAGCTCTCAAAGGAATGTACACCATAAACAAGAGCAGTGGGCTACGGTCCCCTAGTGACATACAACCACCATGTGGGGATGTCTGTTGAACAGGAAACGGGTGTGGCTTGAACGGGGTTTTTGTTGAGATTTTGGCCCTTCAATCCTTGGTGAGGGGATCTTTGTGAGGTATTGCAGTTGATAAACAAAGAAAATTCTCAGGCCTTCCAATTCTCAAGTATATGCCTTAGCTTCCAGCGAAGGACCACAATCTTTAATCAATGGAGATTCATTTATTGAATGCTAGTTTGATACGAGGAGCATTTTTAGGATATCTTTGGAATAGATTTCATGCATCGAGATTAAATTCTTCTCCTATGGATCTTAGGTAGATCATTCACACCAAAATTAATATATTCATGAGATGCTTTTTACTCAAATGCAAAATGATAAACATGATGAGTAAATCCATTTACTATCCCCGAAAGAGCCTACGTTTTAAGGATTATAAATCGAAAAATATATTTAAAAATTTCTGTTCTTAAAAAACATGACTTATATGTCGTCATGTAAATTTTAAATTAAGTAACATTAAAGCTCAGAAATCATTGGAATCCAGTAGTGGGTCAAATACATCTATGATAGTCACAGCTTTGCTAGTGACCACAAACATAAAATGATTTGATGAATGTTCATTACTAATGTTGTAAATTTAAGGTTCTTTCGCTAATTGTCAGCTAAGTTCACTGAAAGACATAAATAATGTGGAGACAGGAGAATCAATCAAGCCCTTTAAAAAATACATAGTTTAATATCATTGTCATGCATTATATAGAAAAACCCTCCTCTGCTATTGGAAACGACAAAAAGCCATTTAAATAATTAGTTGTTTAATGTGTATTAATGGTAATGAGACACTAAGATAAACAATTAGGAAGAGAAAAAAAATTGGTCCTTGGGGAGGAACAGTCCATTATACTTAACTAGGGAAATGAAGATCTCCCATGAATTTCATTAAAAACAAATCCAGACCAACCCAACATATTGAACTGGGGTTCGGCTCAGGCCAGGCTTCATAATTAATAGAAAAAGTTGATTCATGTGACCTGATGTAATCCAATCCATTCAGTCAAAACTTGTTAGTTTTCTTTTTTAAGTAATAATAATTCAAAAACATCATCATTTTAACTTAGAAGAAATTGGTTTAACCTGTTGATTGGTGACCCGAGCCTTGTCTCCTGTGGAGGTGTAATAATTATGTTAACAACCCATCATTTGAAAATGCATCTTGATCATCAAAACAGAACATTGGCCTAGAACATCGTGGAGGATAAGGACTAAGGAGACATGAATCACAAAGGATATTTGTTTTCCATAATAAAGATACGTGCATGGATAAGATTATGAGAAAATTATAGGTTGACCCACCGACAATATGTGCCAAACTAGGCCAGCACAAAACAAACCAGCAACTCAAGTCACCCTGTCCAGAGATGACAGCATGGCTTCGAGAAAATGTTACTACTAAGTATCAGCACAAAAAGCTTACAAATTTCTTGCAGATTGTTCCATGCCAAACATATAGGAGCAGGTGATAGTCACGTATAGGTGATAGTCACAAGGAGAGCACCATGCTAGAATATGCAGGCAGGTGCGATCAGTTTAGTTATTCAAACCATTTGACATCGTATGAAAAGACTTGGAGCTAAATCCAACTCACATCTATATAACAGGAGGTTAAAGAAAGAGGTAATCTTGAGGGTTGGCCTAGTTGGCAGGAGTTTCTTCCTGGTTCCTGTTATGTAGAATTCAAAATGTTATGAAAAAATATAGTGGACGATGGCAAAAGAAGACCGAATTAGTTGCATGTGGAAGATGAAAGTTAGCCATTGTCATACAGCTTTCCTGTTGGCCAAGAGGAAATTGTTTAAACCAAGTTGGTGATAAGCGAAGTCATTAAAATATATCTCACAAGACAAGATCACATTACCTTGATGGAGAAAGATATGCAATGAGATCTAAGGCCCCAGTATGTAATTCATATTATTGTGATAAATATAACTTGAGGCATCTTTAAAATGATGGGTATCGAGATAAGTGATAGGGGGTTGGGAGACCAAGGGCTGGCAAAGCGTTGCTCCCTTTGAGGAGCCCCACCCAACTTCATATGCTTGTGTCTCCAATGGCTTTGGCTATCAAAGCTGCTCATATTCCAAATGTTCAAATCAAATTCAAGCCTGAGCTCGAATCCCAGGTTCAAATTTAAGATTTAGCACAGTAGTCCAAATTATTATCCATTTCCCATTCCCTGCTTAGCTTTGGGATTTAACCATATCAGTTTGGCCGGAAAAATAAATAACAAAAACAACTCCATCACTGATGCACTACCATCAGCTAGACACCACGGCAAACTGATTAATCTTACCAATGCAGGATGCAAATGGAAAATAATGTTTGCAATTCAGATCCCAAATTTCAACTGACTTCAGCTTTTTGTCACTCCTAATAATTCCATCATAGGTCGATCGCCTTCAAAAAAGACAGCAACAGACCTACCAATGAACTCCATTCAGATTCGGTCACTGCAGAAAGCATAGAAATGAAGGCAGCAAACGGGCATGATATGACAGGAACAAAGATGTGAATTTATAACAATATTTGCAGAGGCATGAAGAGAACTGGAAAAAGAAAACATAATGCTGTCATTAGAAGTGGAAAAAATACATTTTCAAACCAACAATTGTTAAAAAATAAATCTGTTTGCAGTGAGATCGCAGCAAGAAGCCCCTGACCAAAGAGAAAGCAAATCAGTTGCAGGGACAATAACAAGAAGCGGCGGCATAACACAACTTCTCGGACATACAAAACACAACTTCTCGGACATACAAAGCTAGTGGCTGTAATGTACAGCATGCATGCACTGACAGGCATGAAACTGTATGCATTCTGTTGGAATTTGCAGCTTTAGGATATTGTATGGGATATATTAGCATTAAAGCCAGAGCCCAAACTAATTGTGCAGCACTAACAATCACGTTAATAGTTATTGTAATGATCAACAGATATTTCAAATGCAATCAAGAAACTAATAAAAATTCTTCTGATTTAAAGTTGCTCTAAATAAAAACACCAGTTTCTGTTGATTTTTACAGCTATTTGTTCGCGCAAGGTAATGCTAATGATGGATCAAAACAAGAAGAACAAAACATGAATGAAATGCAGTCTGCTAATAATTATCGGGATACGGTCATGTTGGACAGAAATTAAGACAAAACTTCATGAAATTGTTGAATAGAAAGAAAAGCATGTATGCAGTATGCAAGAATAACCATTATCATACATGGATAAATGCAGCGTAACTTTCAGACAATCAAAATCAACTTTCAGACAACATATCAATCAAGACTAAAGAATAAGCATCACAATACATGGATAATTGCAGCCTAAATTCCACACAATCAAAATCGATTTCCTAACAACATATCAAGCCGAACTATACACTGTTATTAAATATACAGGTGGAACATGGCAGCAGATACATCATAAGAAATCAAACCTAAAAAATTCTATATGTTGGGGATTAGTGTTAGAGAGAAACAAAACCCTTACCAATTAAACAATATTTAGCTATAGTTCGATGATATCGCTGCCCTATTCCTGACAAGAAAGGGTAGCTCCCCAACGTAGGAGAAACAGATAACTGCAAACCTGATTCTATATTTTTTACATGAAAAAAGGTTCTGAGTCACCAAAGGTTGAAAAAGAGAGCAGATTGAAGTGTCATCTCTTCTTTTTTGATGCAACAGAACTGCGTCTAGAGAACACTGATAAATTCTTGAAAACTCCATATGTCTTGGGGGATGATTTCTTTTTTATTGTTTCGTGGCTGGCATCTCTATCAGCATCAACAACAGATTTCTTTTCTATTGTTTGGTGGCTGGCATCTCTATCAGCATCAATATCAGAAACAAAACATTCATGCTCATTATCATATTCAGTTATGTCTCTTAACTGCCGGAGCAATTCCAAAGCAATCGCTCTCCCTTTGTCAGTTCCATTGATAGATATATCAACAAGGGAAGGGATAACACCTTCTTCCATGACCAGCTGACAATAATGAAGACGCTGAGAGCACAAGGAAAGCAGAATAGCTGCTGCATGTTCTTGTTCCTCACGACTGCCACTCTCAAGTAGCTCAGCAATGGAGGCAATGCATCCATTTGTTTCAGCAACAGAAACCCTAGCCTCTTCAATATCACACAAATTTCTTAGTAGAACTAAAGAATAACTTGAAAGATTGCCATTCTTAAGCAAAGGAACCAATTTTGGGATGCACTCCATCAATACAATTTGGGAACAAATATCATTGTTTGACGACAAATTATGCAGAATTTTAATGGCTTGTTTCTGGAATTCTGTGCTGTGGGAGTCAAGGATCTTTCGGATAGAAACAAGAGCACCAGATGCAGTGATTTTAGATTGGCAATATGGGTGTCCAGACAGCACTTCAAATATGGCAAGAACCTCTTCAATTACTTCAGAATCAGGGAACGATGACAACAGAACATAAACGTCTTCATGTAAGTATGATATTCCACTTCTGCAATAAACAGCACCTAGAAATGAAACTGCTAGCCATAGAACCACATATAAGAGAAACAACAACTAAACTTTTATCAACTAACACAAGTAGAAGGAACAATCGTAGGGTTTAGCTTGTCAAATTTCATGCAATACTTTGATGGAAACAACTATCGATTTTATGCACATGAGCAAAGGGCCCAATTTAAAATGAAGTTTTCAAATGCACCCTAGAGCAGATAATTTGTAAATTCAGCTGAAACACAGGATAAAATAGACCAAGAAGTGACTCTTTTCAGCAATTGTCCTGCCATCCCTCAGCTAAGGCTTGGGACATTATAGAGCACCACTTACACAGTGTAAAGGTAGACATCATATAAATAGGCAAAACACTGTAGGCAATTGAAGTATTCCTATAAATTAGAGAAAACATATTACCTGTTTTTGCTGGCAAATGAAAGCAACAATTGATATCCAAATCTCTGAGCTCCTATATCTTGTTGGTCATGTGCATCCCTCAAGAATCTAAATAGAGGTTCAACAAAATTCTCAGATGATAAAGAATGACAAAGTTGAGCATTACACTGCAAACAACTCTTGACATCTTCAACCATCTTGCATTGAGATTCCCAGGGAAGCTCAGCAAGTCCAGACAGAAACTTCAAGTCTTGCTGATTGATATTTACATATGAGTGATGTCTATAGGAATCATCATTATTCTGTATCGGCATCAAATTTGACTTAGATTGTGCAGACTCTGAATTGTAACTACCATCTATAGACCCAAGTGATATATTACTAATATCCAGTGGAAGGTGTAGATCACTCATGGAACTGCCTAAACTTGCAATGGAATTAACAGAGATGTCCAATAACTTCGATGCTTGAATACATGGATCAGGAATGGTAATTCCATACTTCACACACCACTTTGATATCAGGTCTTTCATGCATGTGTTTGGAGTCAATGCACGATGAGTCAGTTTCACTTTGGTTTTTGGGCATGTATCATTACCCTCATCAAACCACTTCTGTATCCACATCCTTTCAAATGTTTGTCCAGAAGCAATGACAACAGGATCATACATCACTCTCATAGATATAGGACACTTAAACTCTTCAGGGGGTGTAGCTCTGCTAAACAATTCAGTTTGAGTCTCAGACTTCCCACATCCTATACCAGCTACTTGATTGTATTGCCTATGAAGAGAAGTATCATTAGGGTTCTTAAGCGAAAAGAATCCTTCATGCTGAGATTTGGGAGTCTCTCCTTGCTCTTCAATGAGTAAGTCTCTGTGCTTCTTCAAGAGAAGCATAAGGTAATTTAAGATACTCTTTTTTCTGGGATCGTTGCCACCAACTTTATCTAGCTGATTCTTAATAGATCTTTTTTCTATCAGTATGGCCTTTCGGGATGTAATATGCAGCCTCGAAGCTGCAAGTTGAATAGCTTTGATTTCAGAATTTGCCACTGAATCTGATTCTCTGCTCTGCTGAAGCAATTCACGAATGGCTTTACCAGCCTCTTCTTCAGAGGATTCCAGCATAAACATTGCAGCCCTAAGGTCATCAACAACATGAGATATCTGCAAATGGCAACCACTTATCAACCCCAAAGAAGAGCTAAAAGATGAGGAAGAACGAGATTAAAAAATAATGATGAAAATAGAAAATGGCAGAAACGAACGAAGGTGGCCTAAAACAGATTTAGGCCCAAGGCAGTTTTAAATATTAATTGTCTGTTTTAAACAAGATACTGGTAGAATCATAGGGGAACTGATAACAAATGAATTCTGAAAATGCAACATGAAATGACCAGGACTCACAATTGTTCACCAGACTATTTGAAAATTAATAACTAGATGAAAGCAGGTGACATGGAAATAAATTATTGAATTCTTCATCAAGCACTTTCATCTTGAGATTTGAGCAATCACCAGTCAGATCATGCCAAATCACTGTTTAAGGAAAAATTGCATCCATGCTTCCGGAGAGCCACTAATACCAAATAATCAAGTGACCAACTTAGTTATTGACCTGGCATTAATATTGAACAGGAGAGAAAAAAACAACAGTGAAAGAAAGGAGACAGCAGCATCAGGGAAACAAGAATAATTACATATTACAGCCAGTATAGCTAAAGAATTGCAGAAGTTTTTATATACTTTTCATGGATCATGTTCATCATCCACATCACCATCTAGTGGAGACAGCAGCAAAAAAAAGGAAAAAGAAAAGGAAAGCTCTAGAGCCTGTAATGTGACAAACCTCAGCAGCCAATATTACTGGAACCATTGTTTGAATCTGGCCTAAACTCTGTTCCATCAAGTTCCTTGATCTTTGACATCTTGAGACAACCACATCCCCTGTTATTGCCTGAAAGTAATGCAAACCAGAAATAAATCTAAATGGA
>Ga0325410_1002170_pt1 | contig 21919 bp, 15 predicted proteins | sample PopdelMetagenome_16_FD_206182 | JGI IMG/M metagenome (GOLD analysis project Ga0325410, IMG submission 206182) | Populus deltoides microbial communities from Bellville, Georgia, United States - Xylem-PdIQD-R3 | ecosystem: Host-associated > Plants > Phyllosphere > Stem > Wood/Secondary xylem...
TACAGTACCAGTATCCATGCAAAACAGAATCTTTAAGGTCGAGGAGACTGGAGGTAAGGCTAGAACAATGACCTCTAGAGTAAAGAAGCTGCAGATCCAAGAGATACATCTGCTATTTAAATTTGTCTCATGCGGACAATATGGAAATATTGAATTGCAGAAGGCCTAATAATCAAAACCAATAAGCTAAAAATTGTTAGTAATTTGAAGAACTGAGCCTTATTTATAAACCTGGAATGGTTGTGTATACGTCCACAGACCAAAAGTGAAAATTGAATTTACTTGACCCGCTACAAGTGTTCAATTCAACTTAGAAACTATACATGCATCTATGCATAGATAAACTCTCTAGCAAAATATTCATGGCCGAAAACTGAGGCTATATAATTTACTCTCAAACCAAAGGCTGTTTGTGAACCCCATCGAAACAGACCCTGAGCTCCACACTCCCAAATCTTTTTTTTTTTTTGTAAACCAAACTCATAAATCAAGATGCCTGCTTTAGGTTCTTTTACTCCCTTTAATTTTGTTATTTCCAGCATGCAACTCAATCAATCAAGGGCCTGTTACTTGAGCAGTATCTGCCCATCGAGCAGCAAATAAGCCAACCAAAAACAGCAGAGATACAAGGAAAAGCACAGAAAATGCATGCAAGTCTAGCCCACAGCCTGGACACAAAAAGATAATCATATTCTCCATCACTCACGAAATCCATATGTGGATATTAACATGAAATCCCTCAGTTAACCTAAAGACATGATCATAAGCTTCTCAGCATGTAGCTGACAATTTGTTTCCAGCACAGCCATTCAAAGCACATGCATTCATTCATTCATGGTAAGCACTGAGTTTGAAATTCACTTCTCAACCCTCTCCCTCACTCGGGCTACCTTCATGATTTTGTCAGCAACTCAGCTCGTAGTACTTTGTATATACCAAGTAACAGTACTACTTGGCCAAAAACTTTATATAGACAGATGATACCCTGTTTCAAAATCAAAGGCATAAATGATCATTCAAATTCTTCCCAAAGATAACTGAATCGTAAAATGCTCCTCAGTATTACATTTTCTTCCAAGCTATAGACATACTCCAGCAGAATTTATCCTCTGATATAAGTTCTTCATGACCTACAAAAATACTCTCTCTCAGTTTGCAAAACAATCATCTAACCACATTGCAGAAAATCTAATAAACCTGGGACATTGTCTGCATACTTGGTAACAAAGTTTTCCAAGAATTTCTTCTCACTCAATGATGTTAACAGCACGCAATCCTGATGTCCCCATCAATCGGGTTCTTTGACTTCAAAGTCTTCAGAACATTGTACCTTGGACGGAGCCTTTTATCAATTGAATAATGAAGGAACCAGGAGTTCGTAATAACAGTTTGAGGTTTCAATCTCAAGGTACCCGCAAAAAAATCCATGACATCCCTGATCTTCTCCTCTGAATATCCCAAAATAAGGGGATCATGCTTAAAATCCTTTAAAATTTCCTCCTCAGTCCAACCCAAACTCTTCAACACTCCAACTTTCTTCTTCCGAGTGGGGTCGCTCGTTTGTAACATCACTCTAAGAGCATGTATAAACATGGGAGTATTTGGTTCAATGCCCAAGTTTTTAAGAGCATTCACAGTATAGACCATCCTAGAATGCTTTCGCTGTATGGCTCCTGGTTGTGAGATAATCAGTTTTGCTACCCTATCAAAAGTTACCCCCTCTTTTATCAACAAATCAATATTTGGTTGCATAATACCTTTCACATTATACGTCAACAGCCATGGAGAACGCTAAGAGCCGCGACAATTTTCCCAGTACAACCAAGAAATGACTTCAAGAACCCAAAACATGGAGAGGTAGGAGGAGAAAGAGTAACAGAAGATGTTACCAAGAAACGTTTTTTAAGCACAGAAAGCAAGTTTCTCATTGGTATAATAGTGGCCATTATGGAAGCAAAAAAGAAGCTTCTTGAAAAAGCAATTGGCGTTTGAGATTGGACAAAAGCTAGTGAGAATTGGAGAGAGAGACACCTGGAAGGACGAGGAGAAGAGCACTGACCAACAAGGGTTTTGTTCTGTCCAAGTGGGTTTGGCTGTCTCTGTCTATGGAGTCGGCCACAAGATGAAGCAAATGGGCTGGATTCGATAGTTTAGCACCGGGCTCCTTTCAATCTTCTTAAAAGAAAGCAGTTGTAGCCCTTGACAGTTTCACTTAGTTCTAATTAAGTCCTCTTTCTTTCATACAATCTACCATACCACAAGTAACCAAATTAGCAGCATTATTGGCTGTCTCTGTCTGTGGAGTCAGAAAGAAGATCAAGGGAAGTTAGGGAACGAACCATGGAGAGAAGCCATCAAAATCGTAAGGGACGTGGCAACCATTCCTCTTTCTCTTCCTCTTCTCAATCAACAAGGATCAGAAACACCAAAGTTTCAAACTTTAATGAATCCAGCAGTGCCACTAATTATGCTACTAACAATAGAAGTAATACCCATGATGATCCCCAGTGGAAACCCAGAAGAGGAAACACGAGTAGCAGCAATAACCAGAAAGAAAAAATCAAAACAGAAGAAGATAAGGAAGCGGATTCTTCAGATTTTCCAAGACTAATTGGAACTTGCCCTTTTATGTGCCCAGGTAAAAAGAAAAAAAAAAAACTCAACTTTTACATGGTTAAGTCTTTGAGTCAAATTTTAGTGTTTGTTGTTTTTCCAGACTGGTTTTGGATGCTTAGTGTTCACTCTTTATATCGTGGAGGCAAAATTTTGATTCAGTCCTAGCTGCTGTTGTGTGTATTGGTGAATGTTTGAGAGGAAAGAATCCGTACAAATTCGGTGTCGAAATGGGTGTATGTTAGAATTTAACAGGGAAATTTCTCATGTGCTGGATTTCTCTTTTATTAGTCATAAATGGATGAGTCGGGTCTCTTTGTATGTCTTGCACTTGTTTCTATTCTTTGTTTTGATTAATGGCAGCAATGTGTAAAGGACTATTTGTTAGATTGAGATAGTCTTGCATTGCAGGTGAACTTGTGACATTAGGTCTTTGTGGCAAGTGAGTTGCCAAATTGATCCATTTTTGCTCTCCCGTTTAACCTTTATATCTTGACGAGAAGCTAATATAAAGACATGAGAGGAAGCTAGCTACGTGAGAGACCGACAAATCATGCTTGATGGATCAGTGTGCTATTCTTTTCTGTTGTCCGAGGACATCTAATTTTATCTTCTTGAGTAGATATCTCCTGTCAGATTTGCTTTATTTAGTTAGATATCTGGTTTAGTGTTGGAACGAATGAATTGAGTCACGTTGAGGTTGAGTTTTTTGGAAGCATCTAGTTATGATTCCTCTTCTGTCTTGGATTTTCCTTACTCAATGTTTGCTCCACTCAGCTATACATTTGATCAAGTGCTTTGGAAGTTTCTCTTTAGTTTCAAAAAAGAAACGAGATTTTTTAATGAAGCAGCGGCAGTCGTGCTATTTTGATTTATTTGGTGGGACAGTTTTTAGTGTCAGAAGTGTTTATGGGTTTTATTTTTATTGACAACATATTTGTTGCTTGATGTATCTGTTAACTTATATATTCATCTCTGTGATGATAGAGAGTGAAAGGTCCCAACGAGAGCGACTGCAAGATTTAGCTGTGTTTGAGAGGCTCCATGGAAATCCCAGGAAAACATCTCCAGCCTTAGCAGTCAAAAAGGTAAGTTACCTATTATGTCTGCTGACCTCATTATCATTTTTTCCTCTAATATATATTGATCATAGTGCACTGCTCCAAGTTCCTGCATTTTGGCTGTTTCAAAGAGCATTAGGTTCAAGCTTGTCGGGAACATTTTCATCCCATCCCTGCGTGCACCATTATGTGCTTCCAGAATGCCTTTCTGCCATTGTCTCCATCCACTTTTCTTTTAACTGAAACCAACTGAATCACAACCTCCTCTGGCAGCGCAAGTTTTTTCCTCTACTTTCCTTTTGGCATTTCTTTAAGAAGGTGTTACATTTTCTAAATACACCATAAGCTATTCACAATAGTAGCAATTACACTCGACACATATCAGTTGTGCCTGAAATCTCACTCTCTCGATTGTGTATTAGTTGTAGAGATTAGTCTTCTGCCAGAATAGCAATTCCATTTGCAACTGTTATCTAAATCCACTTCGGAATTGCTCGTCTGATAAGGGTATCAATTATATAGGTTTCAGAAATCCATGCTAATTGAAATTGGGTGATGTCTGATAAGGGTATCAATTATATAGGTTTCAGAAATCCATGCTAAATGAAATTGGGTGATGTATTGGGAGTGAGCTCTATCATATTTTAGGACATTTTACAAAGACTTTAATTTCTTAAGTGGCCTTGATTTTTATTTTTTTTATGCACAGATGAAGTTACTCTAAATTATTATGCATTAACTTTTGTAACAAATTCGACATAAAAAAAAACGGAGGAATTTTCTACTTTGCGTGACATCTTCTACATTGCAATTGTTTGCTATTATGAAGTCACTGGATCAGTTATCATCATCATAAGTGCCTTAGTAATGATCTCCATCCAATTTTTTTGTTATGTATCTTTTCGATTCATTTATGTAACTGGAAGCTTTCACCTGATACTCATAGAATGTTTTTTGTACTGTTAACAGTTCTTTGGTATGTTATCCACTTTTCCTTTTCTTTTCTTTCATAATCATTTAGCTTTCTAATTTATTTGTTACCACCTCTCTTTTCTTTTCATCTTTGGACAATGTTAGATGCATTTATTTTCTCTGTAATGTTAGGATGCTTCATTTTTATTAGGTGTTTCTGAGTCCTCTGCATGTTGTTATTAGGTGTTTCATAGTGCATTAAACATTTATAAGATTCAAAATTCATCACTTTGGACTTCCCTCACTAGTTTTGCAGAACTATATCCGCCAAGCACATGCAAGCATCTGATGTGCGGCCACTTCCAGTATTAGAAGACACTTTGGCCTATCTCTTAAATTTGCTGGATTCAACAGACCATCCTTTTGAAGTGGTTCATGACTTCATTTTTGATAGGACAAGGTCTATAAGACAAGATCTTAGCATGCAGAATATTGTTGATGATAAATCAATCTACATGTATGAGAAAATGGTACGGTTCCTTGGCAAAAACCTTCAATTACCTCCCCCTTCTAAATCTCCATCTCCTCAGTAAGTTTTCCTGCCAGTGCAATAGGGTGATTGACTTGTTCTTTCATGAAGTTCAATATATGTATAATGAATTGGGTTACTAGAATCACTTTTCTCATAAGAATCGAGAAATAGTTACTAGCATTTGGCATTTGTGAGAAAATAGTATAGCTTGTTATGCTGTTTGTTGATAAAGTGATAGCAGCTGTAAATGATTAAGGCTATTTCTTTTTCTATTATTTGCTCTTGTATAATCATTTTGGGACATTATAGGAGAAGAAAGGTAGCAATTTGTTTCGTGTTCCTAGATGATAATTGTGTGGATGTGTCACTGAGTTCATCTAGATGGCCAACCAAAATAAGCAAATGGACTATGTCTACTGGATACTGCTGGGATTATCTTTGAAGAGACTGGATAGTAATATATTTCATTAACTCTAAATATTTGAAACTTTGGAATTTAAGGCATGCAGGTGATATTTGGACACAATTTTGTTATACAGGTTAAATTTCATGTTATATCTCACCTCAAGCTTCAACGTTGTCGTAGCAGTTCAAATATTTCTTCAGTGCATTACCTCAACATGGAGCAGCTTACAAAGGCTCTGACATCTCTATATAATATGTATGATGCAAATCGAGATTCTGGTACTGTTTACGGAAATGAGGCTGAGTTTCGTTCGCTTTACGTGCTGCTTCATCTTGATTCGAACACCCAACCCATGGTTGATCTCTACTTCATCAGCGTGGTTAATTTTTTTCTGCATTCTTAAAGGCAGCTTCAACTGGGTACTAAATATGTGAATTGTAACTATTTTTCATCAAAAGGGGGAGTCACTTTCTTTGTGGTTTCGTTCTGTGCTTCATCCAATTATCCGGTCAAAAGAAATGTGTTTTGCCCGGAGTGTTCTAAGGTATAATCAAATTTTTGCACCATTTGGTTACTGTTCAGCATGTGGAATGCTGTCTTTCTCTTCTTCCTTTTTCCCTTCAAGTTGTTTTGGACAATTTTATTCTTATGTTTCTAACAGGTTTTATCAGATGGGCAACTATATGCGTTTCTTTTCTACCATATCTGCCGAGGCATCTTATCTGCAGTACTGTATTCTTGAACCTTACATCAACAAGGTAATGATATCTATCAGTTTTTTATTAGCATTGCCTTCTGGTTTTTCTTATTTTATCACCAACAAAAAAAGAAAAGCATTCTGGTATTTTGGATCTTAAATGGATTCGACAACTACATTAATGTTGGCCTAATTTGCCACCCCACCCCCTGCCCCTACTCCCCAAATTTCTGAAAATCTGCTGCTCTCATTTTCTTGCATTCTTTGTGTAGCTTTCCTTTCCTTTTTTTCCCTTCTGTTCATTCCCTTTGTTGAAGTTTTCAATTTCTCTGCTTCCTTCGCAAATTCATTATATTTATGGTAGAATTAAAAACTTACCTTTTATCATCTCTGGTTCTTGTCACAATCTTTTTTCCCCATACCGTGAAGGTTCGAGCATTGTCCCTGTCATATATAAATAATGCCGGCTACAAGCTTCATCCATATCCTCTGGCACACCTATCTAAGCTCTTGAAGATGAAGGTACAATTTCCACTACATGGAATTAACTGCATTATTATTTGGATGATTAACGTTTTTTGAAACACAAATGCTGCATCGTCCTTTTAGGAATCAGATTTGGAGGTATTGTGCAATGCTTGTGGCCTGGAGACCTGTGCAGATGATATGGGAAATAAGTTGCTACCCACTAAGCAAACGACTTTCTGTTGTCCCAAGGAAGGGTTTCAAAGCTACAACTTCACGGGTTTGGAACAGTTCGAGAGCTGACTTGACGGTGCAATCCTTTTTTTCTTCGTCAGATATCTATTCCTTGTGGGGATTTAGCTTGCATAGACTGTCTACATTCTGCATTTAACCTGTTGTAAATTGTATTTGCTGTAAGTTCTTCAATAAAAGGATGATTGCATGTGGCAACTTCTAAAAGGAGTGTATTCAAGACCATTACAAACGTCAATTAATTAAGAAAAACGATAATTGAATACATCAAAGCATATCTGCATGTCTTCTCAAGAAAAACAAGTTTTAGTTGTGTTCTTCACCATTTCTCAATGATTTATCAACAGATTTCGTTTTTTCAGAGGATTTCTAACTTCCAAAGGATGTGGCAAAATTTGCTACATCATGGATTTCCCAACTTTCAAGCCTCTGATTATACCTAGAAGAAGAATGCTGACCGAGGAGGCTTCCTTGAAAGCACTCCCTCGTAAAACGACATTGAATTGTCCAACATGAGCCAGTGATGGTAACCATCATACTAAAAACAAATTTATGGCTTTCTTGGAAGAAGTGGTTGTCGTGCGATTCAAAATGTTTATAATTTGAAAATTTATATTAATATATTAAAATGATATCAAAATATAAAAAAATAAGTTAAATTAAATTTTCATAAAATTATGGTTAGCAGCACTGCTTAATTTGATAATTTATATTAATATATTAAAATGATATGAAAATATAAATAAATAAATTTAAAATAAATTAAATTAAATTAAACTTTCATGAAATTATGGTTAGCAGCAATATCAAGCGTGCACCTTTAAACTTTGTTTGAAAAAATGGTGCAAACCATGTTATTCAAAAATTTAATTTTTATTTTTTTTTGCTAAAAAATATTTTTTTTTGTTTTGGATAATTGTGATGGGCTGATTTCAAAAATAATTTTTAAAAAATAAAAAAATATATCATTTTAATGCATTTCGGTATGAAAAACACTTTAAAAAATAACTACACTCTCAAATTTATATGATTGAAATTTTTATAAAAAATAAATCATATATTAAAAAATTAAATTAAACTTATGTTCTTGTCAAGTTATTCAAAACTAAAAAAAAAAGTTCCCCACATATGATAAGTCAACTAATTTCATAAATATCAAAGACTAGTTATAAATATGGCTTTCAAGAAAAAAAAAATTAATTATTACAAATAAATCAATACACCAAGATTTAATTAAGGGTGTAATTTCACTTTTATTATTATAAATTAATTCTATAATTTTTTTTTAAAATCCAACCTTACCCTCTACTATTGACTAACTAACAATTCACATCTTATTCTATTCATTTCTAACCTTTTTCAACATTTTTCCTCTCAAGTCCACATATATGTCATTAAAAAAATTATAAACCTAAAAAAAAAAAACCCAATAACCAAATTTAAAAAGCATGTGATTTAACAATCAAGGGTTAAATTGAAACTTTTTTAAAGTTAGAAGAGCAATATTGTAAAATGAGAAACTATAAGGATAGAAGTGAGTATCAATAAATCTATAAGTATGGGATGGAAGTTTTTTACCCTCAAATAAAAAAGAGAGAGCTTATGAGAGAAAGCGGCAGCCAACAACAGGGGCTCCTCTATTTGGTCCCTTCTCTCATCTCTGTCTTCGCCATCGCCACTGCTTCGCGGCTCTCTCGAAAACCCTAATTGCTCTCCATTTTCACAATATCACAAGAAAACCTGTCTCCTCGACAACATCTCCCTCTGGAAAAAAGAGCCTTCTTTTTCGAGCTCTCTCTATAATAAATAAACGAACACCTCAATCTCAGGTAATACTATCTGCTTTATATATATATATTTTTGGTTAATATTTTGACTATAATTGCTCACTTTTCATGTTTCTTGTTTGTTCTTGAAGTTTTTTTGTGGTTATATCTGATTGATCGTTTTTATTTGGTCTGATTTCATGTAAAGTCTCGTTCTTTATATATATATATATTTGTTTGATTTTAGCTGTTTTTTTCTTTTGGTTTTGAAAGGGGAACTGATTACAAAATTTGGGTTTTTTTTCCCGATGATTTGTATTCGTAAACCTAGTTAATATTGAGGGTTAAAAGAAAAGATTGTTTGTGTTGAATAACGTTAGAGAAGTTACAGATTACCCTGATGTTAACTTAATTTTGATTAACTAATTAACTTAGATTTTGTGTTTAAGGTTGGTAGTGATTCTGAGAAGGGGTTGATTTAGTCATCAATTTTATTTAATTCAATGTAGGCTGAAATGATTTGTAAACGGTAGGGCTGTGTGTTTTGATCTTAAGATGAACTCATTGAAGGCTACTTACAAGGATATAAAGCTTATGAGAGCTTCCTGGAATAAATCCAAGAACCCATGAGTGTCGTTGGGTGATGATTTTTTTTGAGGAGGAGTTTGATGAGGGCTGTAATTGTTCTTCAGAAGTTGTACCAACTTGCATTGCACAAATTTGGTATCCTTGCATGTTGTTGATTCTTGCCCTTATTTTTTCTAGTGTGTTTCAATGATTCTTATTAATTTCTACAAAATTTTCAATAGAAAATTAAAGTTTGCCTGTTTGCTCTGTGACATGGTTGTGCAATAGGAAAGTGTATGGGTGCATAGATTGTTCTGTAAAATCTAAAATTAAGGATAGACTGAGCTAGTTCTTGGGCCTCTGGTTTATTGGAGATGTGATTGCTAGATTATTTACTGCTAACGTGATTCATTCTACCTCTCTCTGTGCCCAAATTATCTTAACGTTTGTGGCTGGGCATCAGAAATTGCGATTTTTCTATGGGCATCTTATGTGTGTTGGAGCTATCAAATTTTGTTCCATCAGATAAAAAGCATTTTCGGGTGTGCAAAGTGGCTTTCAACAGTATATTTTTCATTGTTTTCTATGGACTTATGCTACTCCATATACCTGTCAACTAGCATGTTGTGTGTTAAATGTCCCTGTAATCTACTACTTGCTGACCAATGCACATGCCTTGAATTGTTGCTAAAAGTTTATTTGCTGTCACTAACTATTAATCTATGTACTTTCTTCTGCATGCATTTTACTAACTGAGCTTTTTTCCAGTGCAGCTTGAAGATAGTTACAATTGCTGAACAGGGTACTGAACTGAGGTGAATCTTGGGGATCAGTATTAGTGTACGTGTTTTTATTTCTGCAGCCTTTATAAAGCCATGGCCATCCAAACTAGTTTGCAGCTTATTTCTTACTCACAAGAGCTCGTAGATGGACAGCCAGTACATGTTTCTTCAAACTGCCTTCCAATCAAAGCTTTAAAATATGAACCAGCTGGGCATGCTTATCACTCTGCTGCTTTAAAACTCCTTGGTTGGGAGGAGGAAGGCACAAAGAGTGAAAATCAGAAAGTGTCCAAAGACAAAGAACAATCGTATATGCCTTCATCTGAATCCTATAGCACCAAAGGTAAAAAGAAAACTGGATCTGGAGATAAGCAACAGGATCACTATGCCATGCTGGGTTTAGGCCATTTGAGATATCTTGCCACAGAAGAACAGATACGGAAAAGTTATCGTGAGGTTGCTTTGAAGTATCACCCAGACAAACAGGCTGCTATTCTTCTTGCTGAGGAAACTGAGGCTGCAAAACAAGCAAAAAAGAATGAAATAGAGAGCCACTTTAAAGCTATCCAAGAAGCGTATGAAGCTTTGATTGATCCTGTGAAGAGAAGAATATACGACTCCACAGATGAGTTTGATGATGAAATTCCAACTGACTGTGCCCCTCAAGACTTCTTCAAGGTTTTTGGTCCTGCTTTTATGAGGAATGGGCGGTGGTCAGTTAACCAACCAATCCCATCTTTAGGTGATGAGAACACTTCTTTAAAAGAAGTAGATAGCTTTTATAATTTTTGGTACGGCTTTAAAAGCTGGAGAGAGTTCCCTCATGCGGATGAATTTGATCTTGAGCAAGCTGAGTCTCGTGACCATAAGAGATGGATGGAGAGGCAAAATGCAAAGCTTTCAGAAAAGGCTAGAAAGGAAGACTATGCACGGATACGCACTCTTGTTGACAGTGCTTATAAAAGAGACCCAAGAATATTGAGGAGAAAGGAGGAGGGGAAAGCTGAGAAGCAAAGAAGGAAGGAAGCTAAGTTTTTGGCAAAAAGGTTGCAAGAAGAAGAAGCTGCAAGGGCTGCTGAAGAGGAGAGACGCCAGAAAGAAGAGGAGGGAAAACGTGCTGCTGAAGCTGCTTTACAGCAGAAGAAGTTAAAGGAGAAAGAGAAGAAGCTTCTGCGTAAAGAGCGGAGTCGCCTTCGCACTCTTTCAGCACCTGTTCTGCCTCAGTGTTTGCTCAATCTTGGTGAGGATGATGTGGAAAATCTTTGTATGTCACTGGATATTGAGCAGCTTAGGAGTTTATGTGACAGAATGGAAGGTAAAGAAGTGGTAGAGCAAGCAAAAGTGCTGAGAGATGCATGTGGATGTGATCATGATTCCAGTAGCAGTAAACTGGGTGAGAAAAAGATTTCACAGCAGAATGGCTCTTTGAATTCCAATGGAAGAGCCCCATCAAGCAGCTCTGGAAAGAAGGAGAAACCTTGGAGCCGAGAAGAAATTGAGCTTCTGAGGAAAGGAATTCAGAAATATCCTAAAGGAACATCTCGGAGGTGGGAGGTTATTTCAGAGTACATTGGTACAGGAAGATCTGTTGAAGAAATTCTGAAAGCAACTAAAACTGTCCTACTTCAGAAGCCTGATACAGCTAAAGCTTTTGATTCTTTTCTCGAAAAGAGGAAACCTGCACAATCCATTGCATCTCCGCTTACAACTAGAGACGAAATACAAGGGGCATCAGCGATGCAGGCACCTGAAAGTAGTGTTGCAAAGATTGCTGAAGAAGAGTCTTCAAGAGACACAGACAAGCAGAAAACTGATGACATGGTTACTGCAAATGGGGTGTCTTCGAGTGCAGACCAAGACGTGTGGTCTGCGGTGCAAGAAAGAGCCTTGGTTCAGGCTCTAAAAACCTTCCCAAAAGAAATCTCTCAACGTTGGGAGCGGGTTGCTGCTGCTGTTCCTGGGAAAACTGCAAACCAGTGCAGGAAAAAATTGGCTTTGCTGAAGGAGAACTTTAGAAACAAGAAAAGTACGGCTTAGCTTGTTGTTGGGTGTGGCTTTGAGGTTGAAAAACAATTGCAGATGTTCTTGAGGATGTCTTAACCTTATCCCTTTAAGATCCCATTCTTTCTCTCCCTAGATAAGAAGCAGTGAAGCTGCATGTGACGAGAGCAATTTTTTTCCCTGGTTTTGACCGTCTGGCTTTTGCCCATCATGCCGCACAGGTTTCATTTAACATTTTCAGAGAGCCATTAGATGGAAATTATTTTTGTGTATTGATTTTTAGTTGAATCTGCTTCATGTTTAGAGAAATATATCACGTGCTTATTTTAAGATCCTGCCTTATTTTACAGAATTTTAGTTACATGACACTGTTTCGGGAGCACAAGAACATCTGTATTAAAAATTAGAAGAGCAATACTAGTTTTTAGAATTTACCTGGTGGAGGGTCATTGCCTGGTTGGGTTGAAAGCCTTGGCTGTGCAATCATAATGATAGCCACTGGTCAGTAAGCCAAAATTCTCTTGGACCTTGTCATTTCAATAGGATAGAAAGGATAGGTTCACTTGGATTTTTATCTAGGTGCCTGGTAGCACAGCACAGGTATTTATTTATACACAAGCGTGTTTGGGTTGGGTTGGAAAAAAAACATCAGAATGATGCTTTATGCTCTATGAAAAGCATTTTGAATACAGCCCGAACACATTACCATCCAATTTTGATTTGTTTTCGCAGAATAAAGTTTACAGGCAAGCTACCATTTATGTTTTTTCCCCCCTGATATTTAGAGCTATTCATTGTAGCTTGAAGATGTGGGGGGGAAAATGCTTGAAACAGGTTCTTCGTGAGGCAGAGTTGCTTTATGTTATAGAAATGCAAATAAATATCATATCAAGTAGAGAATGTGAGTGAAGATTCAAGAATGAAGGATTACTTGAGAAATAAAATAAAATATATAAATATTCAAGAAATAACCAGATATACTTATTATATAATTAATGTGAATAGTAATTAATATATTCACATGTATATTAAAATTAATCTCATTCACATAAAATTAAAAAAAAAATAAATAAATATAAAATTGGAAACTATGAGGATTGCTAGAAGAAATATCAGCAAACTCTATAACAAATATAAAAAAAAACTCATATGAAACCAATATAAATTCACCCAATCGATCCTGAATATGTTTCAAACTGATTAAACCTAAAAAAACCTGGCAATAAAAAGAACAAACAAATATAGAATTGGAAAGAACCTGTCAATAAAAAAAAAACAAATATAGAATTGGAAACTACTGAGAATTGCTAAGAGAAATGTCAGCAAAATCTATAACAAATACAAAAAAAACTCGTATGAAACCAATATAAATTCACCCAATCGATCCTGAATATATTTCAAATTGATCGAACTTAAAAGAACCAATCAATCCCTACTGCTCGAGTAATTGATCAACTGAAATTGACCAACCAATCAATCGAGTTCATCAAGCAAACCGATCAATTGAAATTGATCACCCGGTCAACTAAGATTATCAGGCCAATCAATCAACCGGTTGATCATGATTTTATAATTCTTATGTATCAATCTCTCAAACTGTAGATCATAAAATAATAACATTTTCCTTAAAAACCTATAATTTCAGACCCTCTATCAAACAATTTAAATCAAACTAACACTATAAAATATTAATTAAACATTTTAAATCGGTCAAATTCTAAAATCAAACTTAATCAACATATTCAAGCATAAAAACATTATCTTAGAAACCTTATTTCTAAGTTTTACCTCATCTTTCCTCTCTCTCTCTCTCTCTCTCTCTCTCTCTCTAACTAATCTTCTTCTTTTCTTTCTTTCTCTTTTTTTTTTCACTTTCTATTTATATTTATCAAAACATACAAAAATACCCAAAATATCCTTCAAATGTTTATACCCTTAACTGCTCATCAAAGGGTACAAATGCCTTTTCCGATCCATTATTTCCAGCATATCACAAAGATGCTGCAAATCGCACCTCAATATTCAATCTTATGGTTGACAGTAAAACGAAGAAACAATCCCTTAATTGGATAGTTGATGAATTCTCAATTCAATATAACATGGGAACATAGCAAGATCCCAAAAAGATGGTCCACCAAGATAACGAAATCGAAGGATATTTATTCAGTTAAGACACATTTAGGAATCCCCAGTAAGCAAAAACTAAACATGAGGAAACTGAGGCTGCACAACAGTAAGACCAAAACTTGAACTATAAAACTAGTAATAGTTGAAAAGGTCACAAGGATGCGGAGAATCCTATGTATACACCAAATTAATGGTTCCCAGATGTCTTACTGTATGCTTATGAATATCAGTTGGATTTTCATTCCTACGTGCAGAGGTTTGATCAAACAGAATAAAGCTTGTCTGGTGTCTGCCATAGGTGTCTGTGTCAGGACAACTGGACGAGTTAGTAAGTGGATTTGCTCTCTGCATTTGGATCCAAGGGTAGGTTGTGTGATAGTAATTTCTCATGAATGCATCCGGAGGGAATCAATCATGGTGTGCGAAAGCTGACTCGAAAAAACCCTTGTTATTGAATTCTGTAGAGAGTAACCCTGTGCCCATGTTTCTAAGTTAACGCAGAAAACTCAACCCTAATAAACCAGCAAACTTCACAGGAAAAAAAAAAAAGGAAAGCATGAACCTGAAAAACCCTTGTTGTTGAATTCTGGAGAGAGTAACCCTGTGCCCATGTTTCTAAGTTAACGCAGAAAACTCAACCCTAATAAACCAGCAAACTTCACAGGAAAAAAAAACAGGAAAGCATGAACCTGACTTGTTTGCTCTAACGAACAAATAGCAGTAAGACTCTCAGTGTACTAGATGAATAACATGAGCTCCTTTCACTTAGCTAAATATTTTACTGCAGAGTGTGGAGAGAAAACTCCTGTCATTGCAGATTCCAGACATAACGAGTACAAATGGTTATTTGTGCACGAATCTGATTACAATATCAAACATGCAGGCACTTCCATCTCCTTGATATCGGTAAGACAATTACTATGGACAGCCAACAAGGTTAAGACTTCTGCAACAGCTTTACAATAGCTGTACTTTAATTTTCCATTAGCAAGTCTGGCTTGTCCATTGCAATGTCCCTATCAGCTAAATCTACAAAGAAAATAGTAAACAAATTATTTTCCCTGAAGGGCTGATATCTTCGAGAACGAGCTTTGTGATTGCCAAAATTGCAGCATTTTCCTGGCTTGAGGCCAAAGGGCCAAACATAGGGATCAAGATCAAAACATTAAACTTCCAGACCTGTATTTCGATATCGGAGTGTGTCCAAAGTAACTATAAGGGGCTTGCTTGGAGTCACCACCCACCCTTTCCTTTCCTCTAGAATCTTACTTTTAACTTGTTGGTTCAGGTGCAGCATCAGTGACAAACATCTGGTTACTGCAAGTTCTAGTTGTTTGTCCATCATTTTCTTACAATTCCATTTCGTTTCCTTTGACTGTATTTGATAGTAGATTCCATCTCAAGTTTTCATTTTATAAAATCTCCAAACTGTGATTTGTTTCTGTGGTTTTTGTCAATTAGATCATCACATGCAGCTGAAGCAGAAAATAATACTCCTGCTGCTGGCGTGGTCCCTGGCCTTTACTAGCCAGATTGTGTTTCCACTTTCCGCACTCTTAAGAGAATAAATAATGCTCAAAACTTGAATCAAGTATTTCAACTCATTCAGTACATAGAACAGCATCACAGGACCAACATGGATTGATTAGCACAGTACTAAAGAAGCAAAATCTAAGTAAACTAAGATAGTTTAGCACAGATTGTGTTCCGTTGTACGTATTTGTACAGTTTTTTTTTATGAATCAGCCATTTTATCAGGGAGAAAAGTCTACAGAATTACCAAATAGCCGCTGCTATAAAGCATATTTTTGTTATGCTGTTAAGGGAGTAAGGGACGATTATCTGACTGAATGTCCAAGTAAGCTATCCAGCAAGATAAATTTTGTCTGGAGATGTTCAGAGAGTAGTGGTGATCCAAGATGCAACGCGGGAGATTAATCTGATTGCAATCAGATGGGTCCTTCATGGATTTTCACTTAATCCAGGAGAAGCAATTATACTCTTTGGAGCATTTCACCAGGTTAATAATCCTAGTACGTTATCTTTCACTGAAAGTGAAAACCTGTGTAAGAATTTGTGCCTTTTCTTTTCATTCCTAAACGGGTTCCTTGAAGCATCCTCAGAGATATAAATGTGCCCTTACATTTTGCTTGTACTAATCCTAGAAGCTGCACACCAGCACTTGCATAATTCACTTTGCTAATTAATCTCCCCTTTCCTTTTCTTCTGTAACTTTCGTTATCCAGCGGGATACAGGTTCAAGGTGGAATCAAGATCAATGTTTGGGGTAAACCCAAAATTCATTGCAGAAGAAGTTTCCAGAAGGAAAGAAGAGTGCATTAACAATGTGGAAGTTATAGAAATCTCTAAGCAATGTGAAAAGGAAAAGGTACATGTTTTCTATTTGCTTTTCCTGTTTCTTAGTCGGAAGGCAAGTTTTTTTCCTGGTATTATGAGAGTTTTAGCTTCAGTATGATTTACTGAGGGAAGGAGAAGGAAGTGATCCATAGAAATGAAGAATTGACAATATATAACAGTTTACAGATTTTGGTTGTTTTGATCTTTAGCAACTCTAAAAATCTTTCTCCACCTCATGCTCCAATATCAAACTCTTCTATTCCATGTAAAATGTTATCAAATTAGAGAGCCTATTGGCAACTCGAGAATAATTTGAATTACTTCAAGATTCGATGGTGTTCTGAAATCCTATGATAAAGCTCATTACAGGACCAGTTCTAATATTTCACCTTTGTTACTCGTACGACTGATGGGATCTTTTTCGTCGGCAGATTGAGTTCCACGTAGAAGTGCATGCTGGACCTAATCCAAAGGAGCTTGCACTAAAAGCTGCTAAAAATTTCAGGCCACATGGGTGGTCCTTGACAGGTGAGTCATAATTTCAAGTTGCTAATCCTGTGGAGTGTTGTGCTTTTGATCAAATGGAAGAGCACATCCATCATAGTGAGTGCCTCAATGCATGCATGATTCTTTTATGCTTAGAAGCCATACTGATTATTTTCATTTGCCAGGGCTTCTAATTCATTTTGCTATGCACTATATTCTGTAGGCAAATGAAGAGAGACAAGAAATACATCATGGAAAATCTTCCATGTGGGATATCAAGGATGATGCATAACAACACCATTGAACAACTAAGAGGTCCAAAGAGCACAAAAGTGACTTCAGAAACAAAAGATAAGAGCAAAAGTGAAGACAAAATAAAAGTAGATGAAAAAGACAAAGGCAAAGGAGTAGAAAAGGATGAACAAGAGGAAGAAAAGGTACCATATAATGAAATGATACCAGGGAGCCCAAAGCGCAAAAGGTCTGGCCGCGGTAATTATTTCATTGCCATCTCTCAATATCATCAAGATTTTGATAAATGAGCTTTCATCTGCTTTTGCGTAAGAAACCTGCATTGAGGTAGACAATATTCTTAGTCCAATTACGTGTGTGGCTATATTATTCTTGATTCAATGTCATAGGGAAAGGTAATGGTAACACCAGCTCAATGGTTTGCAATTCAAGCAATTTTTAATGAAATGCCTACTTGACATTCTCCTAGAATCTATGGACTCTTACAAACTTGACTAGCTATGGCTTTTTTCAAAGAGTGTAAGGTTTTGCATTATGTCTATTCATCTGCTCCTCCAGATAGTTATGATCATATTTCTTCTCTGATATCAGCTTCATCTTCAACCTCAACTACTGGTTATCATGAGCAATGTACTTCAAGTTCTACTTTTAAAACTGCAAAGCAAGCCTACATGAATTTTCAAGAGGAGGAAAAAAACACTACCAGCACAGAACAAGACACATCAGGTAAACAATCCCTCGCTGCAAGTCCTGAGTTTGAGCAGAGGGAAAAGGAGGCAGTGATCCCAAATGAACAAAAGAACATAGATGATTGGATGGGAGGGAGTCCTAAGGATGAGGTATTCAGAAATTCCATTTGCTCAGTTTGCAAGAATAGACGGCCAAAGATAGGATGGAAGAGAGACTTCAGCTATGCAGAGATCCATGCTGCAACAGAAGGATTTTCCCAAACGAAATTCCTATCGGAAGGTGGTTTTGGCTCTGTCTACAGAGGCGACCTGGATGGGCTGGCAATTGCCGTAAAGCAACACAATGGTGCAAGTTTCCAAGGAGAGAAGGAATTCAAGTCTGAAGTTGAAGTCCTCAGCAAAGTCCGACATGAGAATTTGGTGATGTTGTTAGGGTCATGTTCTAAAGGAAGTGACAGGTTGCTTGTTTATGAATATGCGTGCAATGGTTCACTGGACCAACATTTATCAAGTAAGAATGTAATGACCCCGGAGTTAATTTTTCTTATCCTTTGAAATACTATGGATACATTGGATATTCGCGATAATGCAAATAATAGAGAATGGAGCCTAATACATGGTGATGTTTGCTAAATTGATGCAGAACATGCACGCAAGCCTCTCACTTGGGAGATGAGGATGAAGATAGCTTTGGGAGCTGCTAGAGGGCTAAAATATCTGCACGAGAACAATATTATCCACAGAGATATGAGGCCAAACAACATTCTCATAACCCATGATCACGAAGCACTGGTAAAATTATAAGACCTTGCAATTCTAAATTGATGCATTCTTACCATCCATGCATTGATCTACTGAAGTCGTTACAGAAGGGAGACCAAACCAAGCTGGCTGATAGGCCGATTGATCATTGATCTGACTATCATGCTGCCGGAGAACTTATATTAAGAAACTGTTCTCAAATTTTGAAACCTATTTCTTTTGTGCTTCTAGAACAATTAAATCATTAAGTAAATATCTGATCAGTCTAGTAGTCTTTGCTGGAAATGTTTAAGCCATTGTTTAACTTGCCATAAGAAATGGCCCAGCAATATCAGATCATATGCAAGAACTATTCAATCTTAATGAATAATCAAAGAAACTCACCACATCAGACTTCATCTAACATTTTCCTTGAATTAACTTGGAGATTTCGGTCTTGCAAGAACTCAATATGAAGATTCAGAGCAGTCCTGGGAGACAAGAGTTGTTAACTCTTGGATACTTGGCACCAGAATATGCAGAAAGTGGGAAAGTGTCAACCAAGACCGATGTTTATCCTTTCGGGTTGGTGCTATTGCAGCTGATCACAGGACTACAGATTACAGACAAGAAACTAGCAGGAAAAAGTCTTGTAGGATGGGTAAATAGCCTCAATGCTCTATCGACTGAAGGCATTGCATCCGTCTGTTATTCTTCCATCACTCACACTCACAAGCATGAAAACTGGAAACATAAGGGCCTTCTATTAGTTGCTCTTATACCTTTCAAGGCTTACTCATATCAGTTCATTTTTGCTTACAGGCAAGGCCACTGCTGAAAGAGAAGAAACTACCCAGATTTAATTGACGAGAGGATCTTAGAGTCCCACGATATCCACCAATTCTTTTGGATGGTTCGAGTAGCAGAAAAATGCCTCATCAAGGATCCTCAGAAGCGATTAACTATGAATAAGGTAACTTTTCTTACTCGGTTATCTGGAACAGCAATGTTTCATATCATGGGACAAAGATCCCACAAGTTCATAAGTTTAAAGACATGAAAATGTGACTAGGCAGGCATTTCAAATTCATCTTTAAGTCTCCAAGCACAGGCATTGGCAGACTTTTGTGATCAATCACGACACGGGCTTTTCCTTGAGCTCTGTGGTAAAGATTTTACATTATGCACCCGACTGGTTAGTCAAAAAGGTTTTGAGATAATCACTAATAACCACCAAACCTAAGCTTAAACTATTGAATGAGGCCTTAGGAAATGGTTTTATATCATTACCCGTTGAAATTTTGTATGTTATATGCTACCTTATTTGCCATGACTGGGCCCAGCTTCATATTAGCTACTTCAGTTGGTCAAGGCCTCCATGGCAGAACAACACAATCCCCATCCCCCCCCCCCCCCCTCTCACCACAACATGACAGGTGGTTTATGCCCTAAACTACATAATAGAAAGCAACTCAACCTGCAGTCTTGGAGAGATAATCCCTGCAAAATCAGATTCACCAAGCAGTGCAGGCTACTCCTATGAATCACAAGATTATTGCGATACAAGTTCTACCGCCGAAACCTTGTCTACTAGCTTTGCTGCAGACAGCATGTCGCCCAGTAGCATGGGTGACATGAGTCTATGACTTCCACCATCACCCCCAATAAACTTTCACCATCACCTCCAATATTAGCCATTTCCTCAAGAAGATCAAGCACTGCGGTGGATCATCTTAAGGTCGAGGAGCCGCACTTCATAGAGAGATGGTTAGCTAGGTACTTTGTCCAATGGTTTCAGCTTCTTGTGATAATCCATGCATGTTGATTATCTTATTACATGTTATTAATTTGTAATATGACAGTAACTGTTTTTTGTTGGATTAGGTTTTGAAGTTTTAAATCTTGTAATGTGTTTTCACATGCATCTTTTAGTCCCTGCATGATTTAGCCCCAGCATGAATGGCACGCCTTTGACCAGACCAAGAAGAAAATGCTGTTGGACAGGTTGATACAGGCCATTAAAATATTATTCATTAGGTAAAACCTGATTTGGTTTAGTTCTCGGATCTACGAGTCACTAAGGTGACATGTTTAGCCGAACCGAGTTTAATAATACTAGATGAGCCTGTTGGGTTTAGAATTTACAAATAACCTCGTCGAGGATTTGATCACTCCAATTCAAGCATAAAGCAAGGATTAGAAGTCTAGGCGATTGTTGGCGTTCACAGACATGCTTGGAATAATAAAAGGGATTGCCGGAAAAAGAGCAACCTGTAGCTTGTGACATGACAAAATAGAAATGGTGTGACTGAGAACCCCAAGCAGAATGCAACTGAGACCATTTTTGCCAGTCAAGAAAATTGACGTTTACAAATAGAAAACTTCAGGCAGCATTGATCAATGGTAAACTATGCTGAAGCATTATTAGGTCCTCGCAGCTTAGGAACAATATTGTTTACCTCCTGATTTATTTAGTAGCACTATGTCGCGGGTTATATAAAACAAAAATTATATGTAAAAAAACATTGCTAAGGAGATAGTAAATTATTTGTTATTGTTATTAAATCTAGCCCAACAAGCATTGCGCATATTATTTAGACTAGATTTAAAATTAAATTATATAAGAGTTGTTCATTGTGACTAAATCAACTTGACAAATCTAAGAACAACTCGGATAATCAGTAATAAAATTTGATTTGGCTCATAAAAATAATTAAGATGATATTTTTTTAAATTTTAAAACAGTGATATATCGAGTTGAACCAAGCTTCGCAACTTAACATGTTAAACTCGTGACTCAGGTCATAGACTCCAATAAGTTTAATAACTTTGTTTTTAAAAAATTATTTTTTACTTAATTATAAGGTAACAAAATCAAACCATTTGCAAAATTAAATATAAATTAAATATCAGGATATTTGTTTGAGATTACAATAACCTTATAGAAAGTAAACCACAACAAATTATGAAGCTAAATTTTAAATTAATCAAATATTAAAAAGTAAAATTAAAAAAAAAATATTTCTCCTTTATGATTATATGAAATGGAGGTAAGTCATACCCCAGTTTATTTAGTATATAGTATAACATAATATAACTTGTTTGTAATTTATTAAGTTTAGAGTTTTATTATTATTTAGTTAATTTTTTAGGAATTTGTTGTTATTATTTTTATTATTAAAGATAATATTTATTAGGACTTTTAATTTCTA
>Ga0325410_1002171_pt1 | contig 21914 bp, 21 predicted proteins | sample PopdelMetagenome_16_FD_206182 | JGI IMG/M metagenome (GOLD analysis project Ga0325410, IMG submission 206182) | Populus deltoides microbial communities from Bellville, Georgia, United States - Xylem-PdIQD-R3 | ecosystem: Host-associated > Plants > Phyllosphere > Stem > Wood/Secondary xylem...
TCCATTTGCATTTTTCTTCTGCCATGCCCTCACCAAAAACTGACCGAATACTAGAAGAAAGGTTTGTTGCTGGACCCATAAGTCAAACGGTCAAATTGTGCAATAGCATACAAAATGCAAATAAATGGTCGAATTAACACAACAGCAAAATATTGTGACAAAATACACACTTTTAAGATATATATTTTGATGCATAAGACATATTTAGAAGAAAATGTTCATAAAAATCATAATTTTTGTGCGAATTGATTGACCAATTCAAATAATTAGATTATCCAGCCAATCAGTTTAGCCAGAGAATTGACAGGTAGACTATTGCCTCTCCTAACAACAAATTTCCTCAAAATCTAAATCTAACAAAAAAAAATTTATGAGATTTATTATTTACTTTGTTAATTCGACATTTAATTTAGTTAATGATTTCAGAGAGTTAAAAAATTTATAATTTTAACAAAATTTTAGCAAAGTTTTTCCTATATAGAAACTATATCAAAGTTTTGTCATGCTTAAAAAAATTGTAAAAAACCACATAAACCAAACTTAACAAATTCTCACCAAACTTAACAAACTCTCACATTTCATAATCACAAGTAGCCCTTAGAATGTAAAAATAAGAAAACATATATAACATGAAAAATGAATATAAAATACTAAAATAATACAATATTCAAGTAATTAAAATCTCATTATATATAAACATAACTAATCTATCTATATCTACGTTGTCTATTAGATGATTCGGGCTCATTAGTAGCACAAATGGATCCAGTTCTTACACATGCCTAAGTGGCCTTGTTTTTTACCATGACATCATCAAGAGTTTAACATCTCTCCAAAGATTTCAAGTCCAGTACGACAAACATTGAACCACCAAGACACACAACTGTAACTTTCATTTTCTTCATCAATATTACAAAGCACTGATGAGGTCTCTCAATCCTCTCATAACATGAAGTTAACCTAATATTAATAAAACATTAATGTTAAATTAAAATATCAATACATAAAACCCAATTTTTAACATACTTACAATATTTTGAATCTATTAGGCATATTGCTCGTACTGCATGTACCCATTATAAGAACCAACTCAGGATTCAGAGTAATGACCCGACGTGTGATACTCATATACCAAATCAAATACTTCTTATCTGTAATCACAAGTTGCATCTCTGTAAATATATCATTTCTTCGTGCATCCCATTATGGTACATAAGCTCCATGGTGGCTTAACCAATCGTAATCATTATTTTTACCCCCAACGAGTTATGGCATTCAAAGCATTACTCGTATCGATGTCAACTGGAATGTGCTATTAGTAGATGAACTAGTGCATTACTTGATCTGGGCAATATAGTGCAACCATCTCAAAAAATACCAGCGAGACCACTAATGTTCATATGTCCATCTCGCTGGTTCAAGTAGCCGGAACAATCGTCAATCTTTCTTCCTAGTAAAGTGTCCACATGACCTTTATAATATAAGTTTTTTAAATACCAAACAAATACAATTTGGTGGAGTCATGTTTTTTATTTAAAAAAATGGCTAAAATACCTGGATAACATGTTGCCTATTCAGCCCCCTCTAATATAATGTCAATACATGTGTTAGATTATTTTCAAATACTCTACCAGCACACCACCTAACATTACAAATATGTCAGTTTAATTGTATTTTTAAAAGTTACAATGAGACAATATAATTTTGCATCAATATTGCTAAATAACTTTGCAATAAATGCATCCTAGTGTGAGTTGTATTGTAACCTCAATAGTTTAGATAGCCATAAGCGACAATTTAGGTATTTGGGGCCAACATGAAGCACCTAGGACCATAGCTATTATTAAATAAAAACAAGTTAATTATTTATTATTAACATAAATATTTTAAATATAAATAGTTATAATCCAATTTTTCGATTCATACATGAAAAAGTAGCAGACATCCCCTAATTTGTTTGCCCTTTATGCATGCAAGGCATAGATGTTTGTATAAGCATGCCAAAACAGCAGGTCCCTAGCTATATATGGGGATGGTGTTAAAACCATCTAAGAGCGTTAGATAAATTAATGGCAAATATCTCCATGTGAGGTTTGTGAATAATACACTGCCAAACAAATGCAATATATATGTTCTAACATACCTACATAACACATTAAAATTCTAATAACAATTCACATAAATTTAAAAAATATCAACACATCAAAATGTCATTCAAATCATAATTTAATTTGTACCTCCCCAACACCTCATTGTTAGCATCATCTGGTGGTGTCGTAAATGTCTCATCAATTCATTTAAGACGTATGTTACCCCCTTCAACTTAGAAGGAAGGGATGTCAGTCCAAATAATCACTCGCGTAATGCAATCCGATTACAAACACCAATATATGTGACTGTCTATCCATTAATAAGCAGTCCAAGCAAAACCGCCATGTCCTATAGTGTTAGTGTCATCTCCCCATGCCTAAGATGGAACATAATGTGTCAAGTGCTCAATTAGTGCATTGATCAGGTCGTGGCTAAGTTTGATGTAGTCTAGACAACTAACGTTCAAAAAACTTAGCTAGAACATAAATGGTTGAACCCACTCATGTGGTCTCATCTGCCCATGTGTACGACAATAAATAGAGGACTCATCCTGCACAACAATTTAACTTATAAGTACTTACATATATAATACCTTTAATGATAAGTAAATTAAAAATATATTAAAATTAAATATACTTACAATACCGACGAATACATCCTCCAATTGATGTTGATCTTGCAACCACAAGATAGAAGTGTCGGTGGGTCCTGTATGCAACTACTGTGACTGATGCTCTCCATAATCATAGTCACGCTCTTTCTGATCATAGTCATGTTGTCTAGATTTATCATCGTCCAAATATGAATGCTCAACATGAGCAGATGATTCGCCACCTCAAGTTTGCAGCATCCTATGTAATAGTATTTGTAATTGATGTGAAATTAGATAAGTTTAATATGCTTAACAAAAATATAATTATATATCCTAACATATTTTTCATATAATTATATTGTCATACATATGTCAAATTAGGACATGTTTTTCTATTATGGCTTGTGTCATTGCATATGCCACACTTATAATATGCATGACCTTCTCTTGCATCCATCTCATTGTTCAAACGAGTGGACATTCATTGACCATGTCCGAATTTCCATCTAGATGAGTTTGCTTCAACTTGAAGTCTAGTGCATTCTAGATTGTCTGGTAAGGGATGAAATGACATGTTATATACTGATCTGTAATTAATTTGATGTTTTTTCAAGGTAAACACACACACACACACACATACATATATAAAACATTTAAATATAGTTAGAAACACACTCCCAAGCATTCAATCAGAAGAAATCATGCCATTTATGTCTTGATAGAAAGAAGGGTTGTGATGATGGTTGGGTTTTGACATGAGATAAAGAGAGATGACAACTAGGTTTGATAGGAAATGAATGGAAATGACAACCGGATAAATGATATTTTTATTTCTTTTATTAATATTTAGATCTTGTGTTGATTCACACAATTTCTCTAACTAATGTTTGACAAATTTTGACTAAACTTATAAATTTAAGATTTGTATATGAATTTTTAATTTGTTCCATATAGTGGATGCATCATCTAACTATTAAATATTTTATACTCTAATCGTTGCTAATATTTCTTATTTTATTTATTAGAAATTTCTTATGTTTTTTATTTTATTATCCTTTCCAATCAAGTACCTTTTTATGTGTATTAAAAAAAAATATATTAACTTATAAGTTGCACACATATAGAATAGCACTAGCAAAGCACTATTTTGTGTCGCTGTTAATTCAGAAATCGACAGCAAAAAACTTTGCCAATGCTAATTCAGAAATCGGCAGCCAATAATTGTGTCACTGCCGATTCAAAAATCGGCACTCAAAAACTTTACCGATGCCGATTCAGAAATCAGTAGTCGAACTATGTCACTACAGATTCAGAAATTGGCAATGAAGAACTGTGTTGTTGCCGATTCAGAAATTGGTAGCGATGGTGGACTCATTTCCGACTTTAATTTACTCCTTTTTTTTTGGTGTTTACAGCAATAATATATCATCCTCAAACAAGTCATTTCAAAACATTAACATTTTCATCAACAACTCAACGCACATTTCATTATCGATTTAACATTTGTCAACAACAAAATCAATATTTCATAGTCAGTTTAACATTCATCACAACACAATAATATATCATGCTCAACAAGTCATTTCAGAACATTAACATTATAAAAAAGGTGGAAACCACCTACCTGTTCCACCTGCAGGGTGTCTTTATCATGACAAAGGTCTAATCTTGGTCATACCACCTGAAACATCAATGGCCACAAATCAATACATTTGTATTTAGTAATCACACAACTCATCACCATGCATATTTCAAGCATACACAAGTTGATAATCAAATGTCAGATTTAACGTCCTTCCTAGCACTTCTTTCTTCTTCTGATTGTGCTATATATTAGGCTTGAATCTTTTTTCCTTCTTCTATTTCCATTTCAGCTTGTTGAATCTTCTTTTTTTCATTATCTAATTTCTTCCTAAGGCTATCCTTATCTTTCTTCAAAGAGTCTATCATTTCTTTATCAGAAATCATCTTGCTCTTAGTTGACTTTTTGATTTGGACCCTTTCTTTTCTATCTGCATATATTTGTTGACCTGTTCATCATGTTTGGCTATTACAGTTTTTATCTCATTTGGATCCTTTTGGTTACCTCTTCAGCAATCTCAGCTCTTTTCTATTAATCTTTTATCTCAAGATCCCTTACCAAAGTTGCTAACTGTTCATCCTTCCCTTTTAGTTGTCGATTAAGAAGTTTCTCACCTTATCTTCTTCTTTCAGTTGTTTCTCCAAGAGCTATTATTGCCCTTTGCTATGACAGAGGTTGATTTCACACTTTCATACCTACTTTGTTTTTTAACTCTTCCTTGTTACTCTTTTTTTATATATAATTTAGGATGCTCCGTTACTAATTTTGAATTTCTAGGTTTTGAGAGTCCAATCATTTTAGAAAGCTCTTTATTTCTCTAAATCGTGTAATTTTGACTGAATGAGGATCCATCCCCGCTTTTCTCTTCCTTATTCACTAATAAAAGCCTTCCCTAATATTTCTTAATGAGTTCCATCTCCTGGAGGGATGACTGATGTCTGAATAGACTAGTGAAATATGTTAATCCCAAAGTTCTTGGTACATACTGGATTTCACTTAGATGTCTCGCTACAAACACAGGTGATACATTTCACCTAAATGTATCCAGTTATACCAACTAGAGGAACCCATATCTTGCAACCACAACTCATTATGCAGACTGTATCGTTCATCTATGGTGCTTTCCACCTAAAGTTACATTGCGAAAATGTAGCATATTTCTCTACCCATGCTTTCTCATCCAAATTCTATAAAGTCTCATCTATTATAATTTTCAATGGTCAAAGATCAAACCACCAAAAGTTATTAAAAAATATCTCTTGGTGTTTTGATGTGATTGGCAATCCATAGATGCAACAATGGAACACAACATCTCAAGTAAAGCTAGAAACGACTCCACCATCACTGCTGATTTTTGAATCGACAGCAACACTGTAAACACTCAATAAAAATGAATGCCAAAAACAACCCCACCATTTCATTGCTGATTTTTGAATTGACATCGACTCAGTCTAAGTAAAAGTTTAGGGAAACAAACCAGATTGCCTTAGGGAGTTAAGAGGGGGGGCAAACTAGTATTGGAATAACCAAAACGGGGACAAGAACACTTCTAAACCAACCCCAAACACCATACCTCATTTAAGAGGGGGTATAAATGCAAGGAGAGAGAGAAAGTGACCTTTGCTCTTCCCTAAAATCTGACTAGCTGCATGCAGCAGACCCTCTCCTTCTCTCTCAAAGAGAAGACCCTCAATCTAGCTGCATGCATCCCTCTTGAACCCTAGAGAGGAAATAAGAGTTAAAGAGTGCCAAAAATGGCCGAAACCATGATAAAATAGGGTATGTAACAGGTCGACTGGGATAGTTAAAGGAGGGAAGGAAAACCAAAACAAGAGGAAGAAGAAGAAGAAAAATATGAATAGAGGGAGGAGAAAAACTTGTTAAATTCCTTCCTAAAACTACTAAAAATAGTAAGATATGAACCAAATCTTCTCTTCACCTATTCTTGAGCCTTGGAATCGAAGACGAGAAGAAAAACCATGAGGGATTGACCTAGATTTTACACTAGTTGTTAGGGGAAGAACCAAACTAAAAAGAAAGACAATAAAGGGGCTGAATGAGGGACCTATAACCAGAATACATAGTATGGGGGGATGAATGATTTTGCAAATGAAAATCTAGTTAGTTGTGTGGCCATAATGGTGGCTGGACAAACTAGGAGTTTAGGTGGCCAAATGCTTGAGGGATGGCCTTGCCAAAAATAGAATCGTACATGCAACTGTGATGTAATTTCTGTATATAAATCTTTGACAAAATACTGTGGAAATGTGTGAATGTAATGCTGGAACTGAAATGCATATGTTCATGCTTGAAATTATGTGATTCTGCTAGGTTCTAATAACAAATGTAATTTTGGAACTGATAGGCAGTATTCGCTGTCGAAATTGGGTTGTCTGCAGCGAATTAGCATTCACTGCCAAAATTATGTTGGCTTGGTGATTAAAATGATTGTTTTGTGTGATGGTAATATGTGGAATAATGGAATATGAACTTGTGTATGCTTGAGACATGTGTAATGACGAGTTGTGTGATTACTGAATATGAATGTACTGATTTGTGGCCAATGATGTTTTAGGTGGTGTGTCTGGGATCGGACCTTCGTCAAGACAAGGACACCTCGCGGGTGGAACAAGTAGGTGATTTTCACCTTTCTATTTCATAATGTTAATTTATGAAATGTTCTATCATGAATGTCACCATATTGTGTTAGTACAAATACCAAGTTGTCAAAGGAGTAATTGTTGATGAACAAATGATTAGTTTCGGCTAATGTCATCCTGAGTGGATGGCCAGGATAAATAAATGATTAGCTTCGGTTAATGGCATCTTGAATGGATGACCGAGATGAATAAATGATTAGCTTCGGCTAATGGCATCCGACTGGATGGCTGAGATAAATAAATGATTAGTTTTGATTAATGACATCCTCATTAGATGACCGGTGTTGCTACCCAATTTTTGATCCATATTTTGATAAATTTTCAAATAAAATAATAAATAAAAAATAATAAAAAATAATAATAAGGGTTTACATGTGGCGATAACATAAAGTATCAAGGCTAATATCAAGGAATCAATATGTCAAGGAGATAATTATTGAATCATATATAATTACTGCAATGTAAAATACCATATATATATGATTTGATTCGTGCTGGTTATGGAAAATAATCATACCATAGATATATGATTTGAGTCGTGCTAGTTATGGAAAATAATCACTGCAATATAAAATACCATATATATAGGATTTGTTGGTGCTAGTTATAGAAGACAATCTTTACAATAATTATTGCAATATTTCCTTGAATAGCACGTGTAGAGATTTTCTATATAAATGAACCTCCAGCCATAAGAATAGGGAGGAAAAAAAATATTTACAAGGGGTAATTTTTCGGAAAGAGAGAAAACACAAAAAAAAAACCTAAACTTATCGTATGTAGCAAAGAAGTCGTAGCCTTTCCCCCATCTCATCTTTTTAAAAACGAAGCAGCCACCCCCCTGATTTTAAAAAAGAAAACAGAGATCTCTCTCTGGCCACACATTGTCCCCTTCAGCTCTCATCAACACAAACCTTTTTCCCTCACTGGAATCGGCTCCCTCTTTGGTTTACCCGTTGCTCTCCCTCTCAGCCACAAGACAGCCACCACATACTCCTTTCTCCTATCACAACCCCATCTCTCTTTTCACAGACCTTCCCCTTCCCTCAACAAAGTTTTCCCTTCCCGTCAGTCTAAAAAAACAGCCCATAGCCGCTCATCAACACAAACTTTCAGACTCTCTCTCGGCCACCAACCTTCAATAGCACACTGCCCTTTCCATCTCCATTCTGAAAACCGAAACACATCTTCCCTCTATCACCCGAACAACAAGAAAACCAAAGCCTCGTCCTCTCCTTCTTTCCTTTTGGCTTCTCCCCATCACCCCCAGATTCTCCCCCCCACGGTCCAACAACCTCTTTTAAGATCAGCCAAAACCGTGAGCCACAAGCAATGTCAGGAGCTTTGCTTCACATTCCAAACAGACAGTTCTTCTCTAAGTCTTGCACCAGAACGCAGCCGTCTCCAGCTTCAACAGCGGCATCGTTTTTAGCCCCGGCAGCCATCGCTGACTCGCAGCCAGCAGCAGCAGAGGGGATTTTCACTTCTCCCATAGTTTGCTCCTCCAGCAGCATCCTTCTCTTCCCTGCAGAGGCTGCCCTGGTCGTAGTAACACTGAAGGGCCACCATTGAGACAATCATCTTTCAGCCAGCAAACCTGTCTCCACTGGGAACAGCGAGGAAGGTCATCCTTCGTGAGCAGCGCCCGACCGTCTCCCTCCACTTCTCCTCCAGCCGCTGCCTCGCCAGGTAAGCCGTCTCTCTTCTCTTTCAGTTTTTTTAAGTAAAGGATTTGGCACTGTGCGAAGGTAAATTAATTACCTTCGCACTGTGCAGTGCATGCGTGAGTAATTCACGCATGCAAGCTGCAACAGTGCCCAGCCGGGTCACTGGTTTGGGCCAGTGACCCGGCTAGGCTTGCTGGGTTCAGCCCAGCCACATGGGCCGAGCTGGACCCAGCCCAAAAAAAATGAGTAATATCGTTGTTTTTCTCGTGTATTTATTTCATGGTTTTGTTATTTTTTTTATATTGTGGAAATACAAATCTGGTATTAAAATACCTGGTTTTTCCATGAAATGTTGCAAATATATATACATGTCTGAAAAACAAAAAATATTTTCTTGTGTGTTGCATACGGCCAATACTTTAACATGTTTTGAACGTTTATATATATAAAACATTTGAAGTTTCGAAAATGTGTTTTCGCATGGATTTCTTAAACACAACAAAAAATTTATTTTCTTGCATTTCTGGATTTTATAACATGTTTGTAAAACTCCAAAAGGTATTGGCCAATATTCCAAAAAAATACAAAAATCTTATTTTGGGGGAATTCATCTATTATTCACCGTTAATGTTTGGATAAAGAAATCCCAAAGGGATGGATATCTAAAATATTAGTGGGAATAACTTGTTATTATTCACCGTTAATGTTTGGATAAAGAAATCCCAAAGGGATGAATATCCAAAATATTATTGGGAATAACTTATTATTATTCGTTGTTAATGTTTGGATAAAGAAACCCCAAGTGATTAATATCCAAAATATTTTTCTAGAAATAATAAGTCATCACACATCCTTGAAAGAAGCCTCGATTATAATCAAGGACATTTCAATTTTTGACTCCACGGTTTACGAGCCGTGAAAGTATGAAATACTAAGGCAAAAGGAGGTTTTTAAAGCGCTCTGAATTTCCTTAGATTTCTAAATTTTTGTTCCTCTTCCTTGCGATTTATGAGTCGCGAACACTTGAAATACCAAGGAAAAAATGTGCTTTTAAAGCACATTGAATCTCCTTGGATTTCTATCTTAATAAATTTAATCTGAATCAAACACAGATATCAAGAGATCTGCATTGGTTCTCCTTTGTACTTTGTAGACATATCTAAGGGTGTGATCCACATTGACAAAGGGTTATATCTTTTTAAACTTTCAGCCCAAATCCATTCATCATAGCAAAACGTATCCTAGGAAAACACCAATACCATAGCAACTATAAAGCAAACCAAACACCAAGCAGCTTACCTTAGGTAAGGCGTACTAGGGGTGCTAATACCTTCCCTTTACGCAACCAGTCCCTTGCCTTAGAATCTCTGAAAGACCAATCAGGTTTCCTAGTGACCATAATACTAGGTGGCGACTCCCTTTATCGACAACAAACAAAAGACCGAAATCAATTGAGGATCGCTGCGATGCCGCGCTCCACCGCGAGGGTGCGAAAACCGGGATGAATAAATGATTAGCTTTAACTAATGGCATCCTGAGTGGATGGCCGAGATGAATGAACAGTTAACTTCGGCTAATAGTGCCCTAAGAGGATAGCCAGATGTGAAAGTTATGAGTAGTTGCAATAATTGATGCGTTAATGTGTACTATGATCTGTACATATCAAGTATATAAAGGAACCACAAATGTTATGCTTTAAATAGAGAATAATGTTAATGCTTCATTAAACTACCTGGCTGCTTATTATTAATTAACTATATTCTTATAAATATTTGTACTGTAGCAGGGATGTCACACCAACGAGGTGATTAGGAACCCCAATACACGAGAACCTACTTTTGCAAGGAATCATGCAATTGCATTTTAAATCACAATGTATTTTGTATTAACAAAATGTACTGAATGTATAACTGTTATTATATAGGTTTTTTGTTTAAATTCATATAAGAATGCAAACTCATGTTTATGTATGTATATTATAATATGAACTTGTAATTAAGCAAACATATTATTATTTGTATATGTAAAAATTACTTTTAATGAAATATTGATTGATGTTAGTGTACGGATTGTACCTCGATAATGAGGAGAAATAGGTTCATCAATTTTCGATATGATGTTGTGTCAAATATGTATATATATAAATTTACTATTGTTTTGGCTTGAAAAGCCAGGTTGTTACCATTGATATCAGAGCCCTTGGTCTGAATCCTGAGGATCATTAATAATGATGTTATTGTGATAAATTTCAGGATGATACGCGCTCAACAAGGAACACATACTGAGCCACCCTCCTTATAAAGAAGGAGCGGGGGCCGAGGTGCCCAAGGTTTGCGAGACAAAGATCCCTTGGAAGATACAACATCTCATGCTTCAAGAATATCACCTGAAACCTTGCGGGGAGGAAACACGGTAGCGGAGAAAGGTCAGAGGCCTAACCAAACAGAGAAAGTACCCCCAGCTGCATTAGGGCTGTAAGAAAGGTTAGAGGCACAACTGTCGACTGTTCCAACAGGTGTACCCCCATAATATGTAGACTCGAGACTTCTTGTACATATAGTTAAAGTAGTGATGGAGGTCATGGCTAGCTCGATGACACAAACAGCTCCCATCATGAAGATTCTGTAGGCAGCCCCTGTAAATGTCACGACCATGGATAATGTGGTGCTACTTGTACGTTTGGTCAAAAGTATGAGGGAAATAGGCTGCAAACCGTATATGGGGGAACAAGATGCAGAGGTAGCTATGAGGTGGATTAGGAAGGTAGAGAAGACCATGATCCAAATAAATATACCTGAGGGTTTGAGGGTAGACTGTGCCACTCAGTTATTGCTCGATAAGGCCATGACATGGTGGGGCTGAGGTGTGCAATCGAGACACTGATTTGGAGTGACTTTAAGAATAAGTTTTATTCCAAATACCATTGTAAAGTAAAGGAATAGGAGTTCTTGGCATTAAGATAAGGTGATATGTCGATATTAGAATACAAAAAGAGGTTCCATGATCTCTTGTTGTTCGCCCACACTATGTGCAAACATAAGAACATATAATTGAAAAGTTGAGGGATGAATTGCACCAGGATTTGAGACAAGGATTGTAAGCACCAAAAAAAAAAAAGGAGAGAACTAAAGCTGAAATGACTCCACCATTGCTGTCGATTTCTGAATCGGCAGCAGCACAGTTGGATGCTGATTTCTGAATCCGCAGCGACGCAGTTTTGCCACCGCTTTCTCAACCGGCAGCGGCATAGTTTTTGGCTGCTAATTTCTGAATCGGCAGTAGCACAGTTGGCTGTCGATTTCTGAATCGATAGCAGCATAGTTTTTGGCTACCGATTTATGAATCAGCAGCGACATAATTTTTTGGCTGCCGATTTCTAAATTGGCAGTGACATAGTTTTTTGGCTGCCGATTTCTGAATTGGCAGCGGCATAGTTGGCTGCTGATTTCTGAATCGGTAGCGGAAAAGTTTTTGCCTGCCGATTTATGAATCAACAATGACACATTTTTTTGGCTGTTGATTTCTGAATCAGCAGCGACATAGTGGGTTTCTAAATCGGCAGCGACATAATTGGCTGCTGATTTCTGAATCAGTAGCGACATAGTTTTTATTGTTGATTTCTGAATAGGTTTTGACTATCAATTTATGAATTGGCAGCGGCATAGTTGGTTGCTGATTTTTGAATCGGCAGCGGCACAATTTTTATTGTCGATTTCTAAATCGACAGTGGCAGTGTAAGACCTAACAAAAATTAGAATTGGACCAACCTATCCTAGGGGAGAATGGGAATAGAAACCAGCCCAAGATAACCTAAAAAGGGGGTAAGGATAGCCTTGGTCCCAAACACCCTAGCATACTTTGGGGGTTATAAATACAAGGAGAGAGAAAGGGTGACTCCCCACTTTTCCCAAAACGAGCCACATGCTCTTGCCCTCCTTCCCTCTTCCAAAACAAGCTGCATGCTCTTACCCCCTTCCCTTTTCCTAAAATGAGCTGCATGTTCTTGTTTTTTCCTCCTTCCCAAAGAGAGTTCAACAACACTGCTGCATATGCCTCAGGCGTGAGAGAGAGAAAGAAAAACTTGATAAGAGGTTGGACAACTGCAAACATGAAGGGAGTAGAGGCCTAAAATTGGTGGGAAACTGACAGGAGGAGGAGAAAACTGAAAGAGAGGAAGAGAGGAAGAAGCAAATTGAGACCAGAAGGGGATAAATGTTGTCAAACCCATCCCAAAAATACTAAATCCGTGAGGTATAAACCTTGTCCTTCTCCATCTGTTCTTAAGGCCTTGAAACCGAAAGGAATAAGAAAACTATGGATGCATGGCCTAGGAATTTTACTCCAATTGTTATGAAAAGAACTAAGCTAAAAGAAGGGACAAAAAATAGGGCTGAATGGGGGACCTAATTCCAGAATATTTAACAAAAGAAATGTTGCAAATTTGAATGCACAAACTTGGAAAGTTGGCCGTCCTTGGCGAGGGTTGGACATAATAAGGATTAAAGGAATAAAATGCATAGATGACAACCTTGTTAGAGATGTTAGATCATGTGAAACCGAAACTTAATTATACTTGTGTTAATGGTGTGATTCAGCATGTTCGGTTGATGTAGTTACATGAAAATATGTTGATAATAAATCTTGAAGAAACATGCTGCAGTTGAAATGGAATTTGCCACTTGATAATGCATTGATTTTGTTGTGTGATGAATGGATTTGTATCATTTGAGCTAGTAGTTAGAAGAACCTAAATCAAATGTGCATGTTGAGATTTGATGGTGCACTATTCATGCTTTTGTGATACGAATTGGAGTATGACTGTTGTCGTTATGTGTACAAGTTTTGATTAGGAAGTGTTACAAAGGAGAAAAGCCTAGCGTAAGCTTTACACTTGGCCGAAGGGAAGAAGTCAAATCAGAAACGATTCCGTCACTGATGCTGATTTGTGAATCGGCAGCGACAGGGGTTGCGTTGATGATTTCTGAGTCAACAACGACTTAGTTCTTATAAATAATTTTTATGTCAGCAACGAGTAAGTCTCGCTGTTGAATTGTGTTGCCTGTAGCGAGTAAGTTTTCGTAGCCGAATTGTGTTGTCCGCAGCGAATCAGTTTTTGATGCTGAATTATAGTATCTGCGGCAAATCAATGTTCGCTACCGAATTATGTCGTCTGCAACGAATCTGCTTTCGCTATTGAATTGTGTTGTCCGCATCAAATTTTCTTTTGCTACCGATTTGCGTGGCCTGTAACGAACCAATTTTTGCTGCTAAATTATGGTGCCTGTAGAGAACCAGTTTTCACTGCCTAATTATGGTGCTGACAACGAACCAATTTTGCTGCCAATTTATGTTACTTGCAGCGAACCAGTTTCGTTGCCAATTGTGTTATGTGCAGTGAATTAAGTTTTGTTGTCAAGTGGTGTTGCCTACAGCAAAGGAATTTTCGCTGTTGAATTACGTTATCTGTAGCGAATCAACATTCATTGTTGAAATTGCATTATCTATAGCGAATCTATGTTCCCTGCCGAAATTGTGTGTCTGCAGCGAATCAACATTCGATGTCTAAAATTGTGTTGTCTGTAGTGAATTAGCATTCGCTGCCGAAAATGCATGTTCTGTTGTGAATTTGTGATTTGCTGTCGAAATTGAGTTGTCTGCAGCAAATTAGCATTCTCTGCTGAAAGTCTGGTCTGCAGCGAATTTGTGATTCACTGCTGAAATTGAGCTGTCTGCAGCAGATTAGCGTTTGCTGCCGAAAGTGTGTGTTCTGTAGTGAATTTGTGATTCACTGTTGAAATTAAGCTGTCAGCAGTGAATTAGCATTCGCTATCAAAAGTGTATTGACTGCAGCGAAATTGTGATTTGTTGCCAAATTGAGTTGCTTGCAGCGAATTAATATTCGCTGCAGAAAGTGTGTTGGCTGCAGTGAAGTAGCATTCGTTATCAAAATTGAAGTGCCTACAACGAATCAGTTGCGCTGCCGAATTGTGCAGCTAGCAGCGAACCAGTTTTCGCTGTTGATTTTCTACAATAGACTCTCCGATCAGAAATGACTTAAATGCTTGCAACGATTTCATGTATGATTGTGTAACATGTGGAACATTTGCATGTGAACATATGGATTCTTGAAATAGGTATGGTAATGAATGTGATTTCAGAATGCAAATGTGCTAATTTGTGACTATTGACGTGTTAGGTGGAGCGACCATGATCAAACCTTCGACTGAGCAATGACATCCCACATGAGGGACTGGTAGGTGGTTTCCACCTTTTTCTCGTATGATGTTTATGTTTTGAAATAATTTACTTTTGATGATATTTTTTTAAATTCTTGTTGAATGATGAAATGATGATGAAGTGTTTGATTGAAGTCTTGATGAGTGTCGAAACGACTATGAAATGTCGATCTGGTTCTTGTTAAATGTTGAAACAATGACAAAAATGTTAATATTCTGAAATTCCCTATTAGAGGTGGATATATTATTGTGTTGTGATGAATATTAAACCAACTATGAGATGTTGACTGGGCTATTATGAATTTGGGCTGCTGATGAATGATAGTATGAGTATTACAAATGATCTACTGTTGTATTTTATTGAATGTAATTGTGACGAATGATTGTATGAGTATTACGAAAGATCTATTGTTGTGTCTTATTGAATGCAATTGTGATGAATGGTTGTATGAATATTACGAAGGATCTACTGTTGTATTTTATTGAATGTAATTGTGACGAATGGTTGTATGAATATTTCGAAGGATCTACCATTGTATTATACTGAATGTTAATTATCACGGATGGTTGTATGAGTATTACGAGGGATCTATTATTGTATTGTATTGAACATTAATTATCATGAATGGTGGGATGAGTAATACGAAGGGTGTACTGTTGTGTTACTTAATGTTAAACTGTTATGGAATGTTTTGTTTGTGTATTACAAAAAATCTATTATCATGTTTACTGAATGTTAAACTATTACAAAACGCTTATACGAGTATCACGAAGAGTTTGCTATTATATTGCAGTGAATGTCAAGTTGTTATGAATCGTTTGAACGAGCAATTCAAAGGATATTACCATGTTGTAGTGAGTTCATAAACCGCCCTAAAACATTTGATTGGTTGTGATTAGCTTTGGTTAATGGCATCTGAATGGATAACCGGGATAAATGATTTATTAGGTTTGGCTAATGGCATCTGAAGGGATGACCGGGACAAATGATTGATTAACTTCGACTAATGGCAACCAAAGAGATGACCGGGACAAATGATTGATTCTTCGACTAATGGCATCCTAAGAGGGTGATCAGGATTAAGAAATGATTAGCTTCAGCTAATGGCATCCTAAGAGGATGATTGGGATGAACAAATGATTAGCTTTGGCTAATGGCCCCCTAAATGGATGACCAGGATGTGTAAATGACTGGCACCCTAAGTGGATGACCGAGATGAATAAACAATTAGCTTCGGCTAATAGCATCCTAAGAGGATAATTGGATTTGAGAGTTAGTAGTTAATTTCAAGAATTGATGTGTTCATGTTTACTATGTTTTATATATACTAAGTATATGAAAGAACTATGATTGTTATGCTTTAAACAGAGAATAACGTTAGTTCGGCTAACGGTATTCGAGATTAATGATCGAGTTTGAGTATTGTAATTAGCCTTGGTAATTGATGAATTATTAACGTGCTATTTACATAAGTAGGGAGAAATGATAGAATTACGCTCTTTTGATCCATGAATGAAATATTACACTAATATTGTTTTATTAAGTTTCTTTAAATTGCTTATAATGCTTGAAATCATCTTGTGTTGTAACAGGGATATCATACCAACATGGTATGTAGGGAAATACGTTTCACAGCTCACACATTTTGAAAAGAACTATATTTTCACATGTTATGAGTGATATGAGTTCTATATGAACGAACATGTTAATCACTAAATTAGTCGTCCAACCCTTTTTATAAAGACTAGTAATGAAAATTGAAATGGAACACGGATGTGAATGTGCGTACAAGTTGATATGATGTTTATGGATATACATATGAGATGTTCATAAAATAAGGATATCGTGTTGTAAAATTACATGAGGTTAGGATAATGAAAGTACTAGTTGTGTAACTTATTGTTTGACACTCTTGTATGATCTCGTAATGCTAATGAGACTAGAACAAGAATGTGAATTTATGAGTATGTCAATACAATGTAATGTAAACCAATAAGTATGGAAATATAATATTATGGGCATGTGTATTGAGAATCTGTTTTATGGGAATGTTGATTTACATTTTCCTACATAGATTGTGTCTTGATAATGAACAAAATGCAATGATAAATATGAAGAATGATGTGGTGAAAAAATCTAGAAACCAAATGAAAAAAAATTTTCATTAATTTTGGCATTGAAAAAGCTGGATCGTTACAAGGATTGATCACCTTATGGTTTAAATCTGTGAGGGAGTTGATTGAGGTTGCACAAACTCTAGAGGCCTATATTGAAGAAAGTCAACAGGGGCATCAAGGGACAGGCAAAAAGAGGAATGAGGATTATTTCAGCAGCAGACCACCACTTTCAAAGAAAGGAAAGAGCAGGGTGTTTGAGCAGTACAAGAAAAAAGGGACCTTGACGATACCACCCCACTAATAGTCAAGTGGGGGAATGATGGTTGGGCAGTCACACTACTCGAGGGCAAACTCTTCAGCAAGGATCGGTGATCGCAATGGTGTTGACTACCTTTCTTATGCAAAATATGGACAAAAACACCCAGGGACTACTTAGTTTCCCCAAAGCAATGCTTTGTGTGTAGAGGGGAAAGTCATAAGTGGAGAAACTGCCAGTAACTAGGATAAAGGTGTCATTACTGTGGTGGCAGAGGTCATTATAAAAAGGAGTGCCCCAATAGGAACTCCGATAGGGAACATGGTTGAAACAAATAATATGTATGTGGGAGTGGGGTTTAGTTTAGCTGGGTATGAAGCAGAAGTAAACTTGATTCCTTTGGAATTGGATGATTTCGATATAATCCTAGGCATGGATTGGCTGAGTAAATACAAGGCCCTAATAGATTGTTATGCTAAAACTGTTACATTCCAAGCACTTGAGGGTAAGAGGATGGTTTTCGAAGGAGAGAGGATTCCCAAACCGATCACCTTAATATCGGTTGTAACAGCTCAGAAAATTTTGAGAAAGGGATGCATGGGATACCTCACATACATCTTAAACTCAGATGGTTATGGTCCACAAATAAAGGATATTCTTGTGGTGAAGGAATTCCCAGACATATTTCTTGAAGAACTACCGGAACTACCCCTAGAGCGAGAGGTATAAGTGTCTATAAACACTTTCCCTAGAGTCCCACCCATAACCCAACAACCGCACTGGATGGCTCTGATATAATTGAATGAGCTAAAGACTCAACTACAAGAATTGCTAGATAAAGGGTTTATACGACCCAGTAATTCTCTTTAGGGAGCGCAGATTTTATTCGTAAGAAAGAAAGATGGAACCCACAAACTTTGTGTTGACTATCGCCAGTTGAGCAAAATAACGATGAAAAATAAGTACCTGTTACTGCGGATAGATGATTTATTTGATCAACTAAAAGGAGCGAGAGCATTTTCAAAAATAGATTTGAGATCAGGGTACTATCAGATGAAGATTATAGAGGTGGATGTACCAAAGACCGCATTTAGGACCCGTTACGGACACTATGAATTTTTGGCATTACCGTTTAGGTTGACAAATGCCCTAGCTCTCTTAATGGACTTAATGAATCGGGTTTTCTAACCATACCTTGATATATTTATGGTGTTTTTCATCGATGATATACTGGTTTACTCGAACTCTTTCAAGAAGCATGAGGGACATTTGAGGCAGGCCTTGGAGACCTTGAGAAAACATAAGCTTCATGCAAAACTAAGTAAATGTGAATTTTGGCCGGAAAGGGTGACGTTCCTGGGACATGTTATTTCAGTCGAAGTTGTTTTCGTAGACCCCTAGAAAGTTGAAGTAGTCTTGAAATGAGAAAGACCGATTTCGATCACCGAAATACATAGTTTCCTAGGACTTACATGATACTACCAGAGATTTATTGAGGGATTTTTCTTGATAGCAACCCCTTCAACCCAGCTAACTAGGAAGAATAAGAAGTGGGTGTGGTCGGAAGAATATGAGGGAAGCTTCCAAGAATTAAAGAGAAGGCTTACCATCGCTCCAGTGTTAACACTTCCCTTAGGGACCAAAGGTTTTGTAGTTTATAGTAATGCCTTAGGGAAGGAACTGGGGTGTGTTTTAATGCAACAAGTGAAGGTGATTGCCTATACATCAAGACAGTTAAAGATACATAAGGTGAACTACCCGGTGTAGGATCTGGAGTTGGCCGCTGTAATATTCGCTATTAGGATATGGAGACACTATTTGTATGGGTCTTGAACCCAAATCTTTACTGATCATAAAAGTTTGAAGTAGTTGATATCACAAAATAAGTTGAATATGACAAAGAAGGTGGATAAAACTTATTAAGGATTATGATTACACCATAGAATACCACCCGGGGAAGGCAAACGTGGTGGCAAATGCTCTCAGTCGTAAAAATAAAGCCGCCCTGAGTAAGCCAACAATGTGGAAGGAACAACAATTGGCAGAATTGAAAGAGATGGGTGTAGAATTGGACATTAATTCAGGAGGTGAATTATTAGCCCAACTTTGGTACGACCAACGTATCAGGATAAAATACTACAAGCTCAATTTCGTGACAATAAGGGGTGCAAGATTGGAAGAAAGTGGAGGTTGAGGTAGAAACACAATTCCGGGTAACGGATGATGGATCATTGATGATGGGACAATAGTTGTACGTGTCTAATGATGAGACGGTCAAACGGATGGTTCTACGAGAGGCATATTAGTCCAAGTTCTCCATACATCCTAGTAGCCCTAAGATGTATCGGGACCTGAAACACCTCTATTGGTGGCCTAATATGAAAAGGAAAATAACTGAGTATGTGTCAAAGTGCAGAGAATGCCAACAAGTCAAAGTTGAACACCAAAGAGCCGTGAGACCATTGCACTCATTACAAATTCTAGAATGGAAGTGAGAGATGATCACCAGGGAGAAAAGGAAATGATGCAATATGAGTCATCATAGACCACTTGATGAAATCTGTACTATTCTTATCTATAAAGATGACCAATTCTGTAGACAAGCTTGCCAAGATTTACATGAACAAGGTGGTATGGCTCCATAGGGTTCTAGTATCCATTGTCTCGGATGCTTGCCAAGATTTACATAAATGAGGTGGTACGGCTCCATGGGGTTCCAATATCCATTGTCTCAGATCGGGATCCCAGGTTCACCTCCTGCCTTTGGTTGAGCATACAACGCGCCTTAGGGACAAGATTGGATATGAGCACTGTGTTTCACCCCCAAACTAATGGCAAGTTGGAAAGAGTCATCCAAGTGTTGGAAGATATCCTACGGGTATGTGTACTAGAATTTGGAGGGAACTAAGATGAACACATAACATTAGTGGAGTTCACATACAATAATAGTCACCAAGCCACAACAAGGATGGCCTTGTTTGATAGGAGGTGCAAGATTCTTTTATGTTGGGAAAAAGTTGGAGACCGAAAGTTGTATGGCGCAGAGTTGGTTCAAGTCACCATGGAGAAAGTGAGAACCATTAGGGATCACATCAAAACCACACAGGATAGAAAAAAAAAGTATGTTAATGTGAGGAGAAGATGTCTCGAATTTAGTGTGGGAGACCAAGTGTTCCTGAAGGTAGCCCCGTGGAAGAACATGTTATGGCTTGGATTGAAAGGGAAGTTAACTCCCCGCTTCATCAGACCCTTTAAAATCTTGCAATGAATTGGGTCAGTAACCTATAAAGTGGAATTGCCACCACAGTTAGCCAAGGTCCATGACGTGTTCCAAGTCTCATTGTTAAGAAAAGTTGACATGGATCCCGCTCGAATCCTACCTCAATTTCCAGTAGAAGTCAAAGGAGACTTAAAACTTGAATTGATGCCCATAAGGATACTAGATTGGGAAGTGAAGGAACTACGGAATAGAAAGATCCCCATCGTCAGAATCTTATGGCGAACTACTCAAATAAAAGAGGAAACTAGAGAGAGGGAGTCCAAAATGAGAAAAAAGTACCCCAATCTATTTGAACTACTAGGTATGGATTATGAAACCTCTTAAATTTCGAGGATGAAATTCATGTAAAGGGAGGGAGAATGTAAACACCCAACAAAAATGAATGCAAAAAACGACTCCACCATCGCTGCTGATTCCTGAATGGCAGCGACGCAATTTTCGTTGCTGATTTTTGAATCGACAGTGACTTAGTCTAAGTAAAAGTTTAGGGAAACAAACCAGACTCAGTCTAAGTAAAAGTTTAGGGAAACAAACTAAAATGTTTTAAGGAGTTAAGAGAGGGGGAAACTAGTCTTCAAATAACCAAAACAGGGTCAAGAACACTTCTAAACTAACCCCAAACACCCCACCTCATTTAAAGGGGGTATAAATGCAAGGGGAGAGAGAGAGAGAGAGACCCTTGATCTTCCCTAAAATCCAACCAGCTGCATGCAACAAACCCATTCCCTCTTTCCCATAAAGAAGACCCCCAACCCAGCTGCATGCATCCCTCTTGAACCCTAGAGGGGAAAGGAGAGTTAAAGAGTGCCAATAATGGCTGAAACCATGACAAAAGAAGGTGTGTAACAGGCCGGTTGGTACAACTAGAGAAGGAGGGAAGGAAAACCGAAACCATAGAGGAAGAAGAAGCATAAAAATATGAGTAGAGAGGGGAGAAAAACTTGTTAAATTCCTTCCTAAAACTACTGAAAACAGTAAGGTATGAACAAAATCTTCTCTTCACCTATTCTTGAGCCTTGGAACTGAAGGGAGTTGAAAAACCATGGGGGATTATCTAGAATTTTACACTAGTTGCTAGGGGAAAAACTAAACTAAAAAAAAAAGACAATAAAGGGGTTGACTGAGGGACCTATAACCAGAATAGACAGTATAAGGGGATGAATGATTTTACAGATGCAAATGTAGTTAGTTGGCCGGCCATAATGGTGGCTAGAAAGATCATGAGTTTAGGTGGCCAAATGCTTGAAGGATGACCTTGCCAAAATAAAAAGAATTGTTCATGCAACTGTCATGTAATTTCTGTATATAAATCTTTGACAAAATTCTGTGGAAACGTGTGACTGTAAGGCTGGAACTAAAATGCATGTGTTTATGCTTGAAATTGTGTGATTCTGCTGGGTTCTAATAACAAATGTAATGTTGGAATTGAAAG
>Ga0325410_1002172_pt1 | contig 21908 bp, 23 predicted proteins | sample PopdelMetagenome_16_FD_206182 | JGI IMG/M metagenome (GOLD analysis project Ga0325410, IMG submission 206182) | Populus deltoides microbial communities from Bellville, Georgia, United States - Xylem-PdIQD-R3 | ecosystem: Host-associated > Plants > Phyllosphere > Stem > Wood/Secondary xylem...
TCACCTCAGCACCCCCCCCCCCCCCCCCCCCCCCCCCCCCCCCCCCCCCCCCCCGCCCCCCCCCCCCCCCCCCCCCCCCCCCCCCCCCCCCCCCCCCCCCCCCCCCCCCCCCAGAGTGAGTGTTCTAAATTGTCTTTTGTGTATCACGACAAGTAGGATTTTCATTTGATTACTGAACTAGTGTTGCTAATACTATTCCTGCTAGGAGAAAAGGGGTCTTGTATCAGGGTTGTTTCTTACTCTGTCATTAGCAAGTAGGTCATATTAGCATGTGGTTGAAGTTATCTGATGGTTTTTTCCCCCCACTTCAATTACTTTGCTTGGCACATTTTACGGAGAAAGTGTTCCTTGAATCATTTTACTAAGTGCATTTCTTTTAGTACAACAATAGTGGTGATGAAGCTAAAACGATGTGGACAGGATGATTCTTTTGGGCTGAGGCATGCGTGTAAAAATAAAACTTGAGTATCTTAATGAGGGCAACACACATCACAGTGAAAAGATCAGAATGTGGATATCCTTTGTGAGGTGAATGTGATGGTAGGACTTCCTTAAAAGGGAATGAAAGAGGAGAATAGAAAGAGAAACTGTGAAGTTGGGAAGTATGCGCTTGAGAAATGAGGGAATAGTCGCAGGATAAGTGATGTGAGGGTTGTATATAGTGAGAGGGGGGAGGGGGCATACTTGGCCAATGAAGTGTGTGCTGTTTGTCCATTATTATATGGTTAAGGGCTACGGATCGCATTTATACCTGTTAAGTGTTTTTAAGAGATTAAGGTGGGTCAAGCCCTCTCTGGTGGACCCTGCTTCAAGCCCGCTAAGCCAAATCTCTCAATTTCATCTATTATTTAGGATTTATTTATGGATCTTGGTGAAAACTGAGGTACCAGAGTATTAGATGTCTTTTCTGCATGATGCATAGTGTGGAATCAGCCTTTATGTCTGTGATTTCCAGTCATATTCCAATCTTCCATTAAACCATGCAGAACTTACTTGATGACTAAGGAAATGGAATTGTCAATGAGATGTTTAGTGCTCTTTTAATTCTTTCCCCGCTCGTTTATTGTGCGGTAATAGATAAACATTGACTTTCACCTGATAGAATTGATGATTCTGGACAGATGGGAAAATTTATGTAGCGGTCAGTAATGCAGAAGTGCAACAAAAAGTACTTGTGCTTTTCTTGCTATTTAGTAATCGTAAGTGAGTGTTTGTACATGTAAAAGATGATGCATAAAGAATGCAAGCTTAGGCAATTCTTTTGTTAAAGATGCAGGGGTGAATTTTTAGTGGTGGTAACATGTAGTCTCTGGCTCTCAGCTCACCATTGGGTTTATTTTGGGTAGGCCAAGACAAATTCATCTTGGATTGTTTTTGGTCAATGACAATTATATAACTGATTTAAATCCAGCTACATCCTCAGGGTAAAACCAACAGTTGTATTTGGTTAATTTGTTTGGCTGTCTGTTTGTTTGATTGTTTCCTTGAACTTATCCAAAGCACATAAAAAGCAACTCAGAATTTGGAACCTTGAGTAATTTATAGTAATTCCAACAAGTTTCCATAGAATTGATGTTCTATTACAGAAATGTGAGCTTTATGGTTAAATTTCTTTATTTCTTTTAATTAGACAACGAAGAATAGTTTTAGTTCTTGTAGCAAGAATGCTAACAGGTGCCATTACTTTCGGCAACACTAAGTCTTCAACTTGCCACTGCTATGATGCATATTTAACCCTTGAGAGTAGTCACTTCATGCCAAACATCAAAAGATAGCACTATCTCTAAATTTTCCCTCCCAAGACCCCATTTAACAATTTTAGAATATATCTTTAAGTTGTTGAAACTTCCTTGGAATAAAGTGGTTATACATGCTCTTTCAAAGGACTACTTATCAAGGAAAATTTTGTGAAGTGGATTGGTGTTATGTTTAAATGCAATATAATCTGCTTTTCTGATATATTTCTTAGGTTTGGTGTTGCATTTCGTAACTAGATTGACTTTGATTATCAAGCTATCATCTTGTTGAGCTTCTTATTGTAACTGTCCATTAACTAGTAATTCACATGCGTTTTGGAAAAGCAATTGACTTGTGCTCATGGAATCACTTAAAAAGTGAGAAAATTGAAATTTGTAGTCTTCATTAGTTTTATTGTGCCAAAGTGTCTGGCATAAGCTGTCATTAAAAGAGTTGGAGGCTCATATGTTTCTTGCTTGATCTTTATGTTATCCTATGCAAAGCAATGGATTATTGTAATGCTTTATTTTCTATACAATGACAGGAATGTTTTTAGACCCACTAGCTTTGGGGATGTAGCAGAGGCTAGGTGTTCCCCATCCCCTATTTAGGCCTTTTCCATAAATTAGATCCAAATTCTGAAAGAGATACTTATGCAGATTGCAGTTAAAAGGTTAAAGGTCTGGAGCGACAAGGCAGATATGGAATTTGCTGTTGAGGTGGAGATATTAGCACGTGTTAGGCACAAGAATCTGCTGAGTTTACGTGGATATTGCGCTGAAGGGCAAGAGCGTCTGATTGTATATGACTACATGCCAAATTTGAGCCTGCTCTCTCACCTTCATGGGCAGCACTCTTCAGAATGTCTTCTCGACTGGAAGAGGCGGATGAATATTGCGATAGGTTCTGCTGAGGGAATTGCGTAAGTATATCATACTCAACTCCTTCCTATCTCATCCTGCTGCCACATAGCTTATTTCATCGTTTGATTATTCCAGTTATCTTCACCACCATGCGACCCCTCATATCATCCACAGAGACGTCAAAGCTAGCAATGTGTTACTAGATTCACATTTCCAGGCTCAGGTTGCTGATTTTGGATTTGCAAAGTTAATCCCTGATGGTGCAACACATGTAACCACTAGAGTTAAAGGTACCCTTGGCTACCTTGCCCCCGAATATGCTATGCTTGGGAAAGCATCAGAGAGCTGTGATGTGTACAGCTTTGGCATTCTTTTGCTAGAGCTTGCAACTGGCAAGAAACCACTTGAGAAGCTGAGTGCCACAGTTAAAAGAATAATTACAGAGTGGGCTCAGCCGTTGGCTTGTGAGAGGAAATTCAATGAACTGGCAGATCCCAAGCTGAATGGGAAGTACGACGAGGAAGAGCTGAAAAGGGTTGTCCTTGTCTCTCTTGTATGTGCTCAGAATCAACCAGAGAGAAGACCCACAATGCTTGATGTGGTAGAGCTACTGAAAGGAGAGTCAAAGGAGAGATTATCTGAACTGGAAAATGATGAATTGTTCAAGGCCCCCCAGGCAGTTGATTATAATGATGGAATATCAGTTGCCGAGGACAGCTCGGACTTCATCTCGGAGGAGAAGGATGCGAACCGGGAAGTGAAAGAGATTGTACAAGAAAATACTCACGATAGCTGAAAGTGTTTGCTCATGTAAAAATCAGGTTTGGATTGAGTTTCTAGTTGAACACATGGTAGCACTGGCAAATCCAGTTATCAGAGTTGTCAGGAATGATGCTGCTAACAGCATCGTTTTGTGGCTGCAAAAGTGTTTGTGCTTGTAATTATTGAGTATACCAGGTGGCCTTGGTATCTGTCTAGTAAGCGTGTCCAGATTTTTGGTTGGAAATGGTGAAGATGAATGCTTTCCTTTCGTTTTGTATTTTATTCAAATGTTTACTTAAATTGAGATTCTTGAACTGGGATGAATCAATGAAAGGGCGTGTTGTTCAAGCCAATCTGATTTTTATCACAATTGTTATAGATATCTAAATAATTTAACAACTTTAATGTGTTTCTATTCATTAAAAGAAAACAAAATTTATTCTTTAGAATATTTTTTTCCTAAAGGATGCACTTGGCATCGAGCAGGCACATAGATTTGCAGAATACTAAAAAACCATAAATTAATATGGCTTCAGAGCAAACCACTTCATAATCCGGCACCGGTCAACTGATTTGGACAGCACAAAATGCAGAAAATAGAGCCAAAGCTCATTTACCAATTCCAACTTCTAGCAAATATTTACAGCTTATAAAGAGCGCTGTCGCAGACTTAACAGGGATCTGGGTAAGGTAACCTCATCAGGAAAAATACAATACTAATACAACAAAAAAACAATAACAAAGGTTTGACATGATTTTATCCTCAGCCATGCCGTTGGCAAACTACTTCAGTTTCAAAAGGCACCATCATTGTCAATTGGGATCAAACGACGACGGAAATAGTATTATTATACTTCAAGTGACTTCAAGTGAATGTATCCTCTCTATCACCTTCAGCGGTCTCACCCTCCTCCAGGTTGCTGAACTCCAGGAAATGTGTTGGCCTATGGTCCTCATGGTAATACTCTCGGGGTGTCCCCAGCTTGATTCCATATTTCATGCTCACTGTATGCTTCACTCCCATAAAATTGTAATTCCATGGCCCATTATCAGGAATCTACGTAAACAAAAGAGAAATACCAAGCCAGTTAGTCCCCAAAATCAAGCAGCATTGCTTTAACAAACAAAGAGTTGCTCGTTTCAAATCATAAACAACCATCCATTTTATAGACATGGGATTAAAGAAGTCTTAAGCATTCTGGACTTGTAACTCACCATGTAGAAACCAAGGAAGCGGTCGCTCAGGAGCATCTGAACCTTCTCGTAATGTGTTGGCAGGTAGCCATGAGGATTGCTTCCCGTGTCCTTGTTGACACGTCCCCACTCATAACCACTAGGAGTAAGCTTATATGCAGTTAACGAGCATGATCCTGGAGTGAAACTACATGTCAGGATGATGCACTTTTCTCCATCCCATTGCTTGTTGTTCTCCAAAACCCGAGCATGAGCCGTGAGATCCTACACCAAACAAATAGTTCAAGGTAAGAAAGCAGATCAGAGACATACTATTGTACTCTCCCTTCATTAGAGAGTGGGAAAAAGAGTGGTAGCACTTGATTATGGATTAAAAGAAAATAGTCAGACCTGTGGTGATAACTGAGGAAGCTCATTTGGTTGTGTGTGCATCCATCCCAAAGGCTCCAGATCATTGAGGAAATCATGCTCAGGAAGAGCTGATGGAAGATGAACCTGTTGATGAGTCCCCCATTGTGGGGGCATAGCAATACAACGGATTTCCTTGACCTGAGGATTGTCCGGGGGGCTTATACCATACAAATACCCAGAAATTTGAGTTCGCAGATCAGCTATACAGATAAACTTCTTCAAGATATTCTTCGGCATGATATATGTGTATCCAGTTTCCTGCAACATCATGTGGAGAGCATCAAAAAACAGTGGAAATATTTTCATGTAATCGATCAGGAAAATAAAAAAATATAGCACAAATTTGTACCTTGATATCCTCAGAATTCACATAGATATGATTGACTCGAAGATAGAGATTTGTAGCAGATATAGCTCTGACACGCCAATCTGTTTTAGAACCAAACGCAGCTTGCTCATATGGACTAGTGGTTGTGACAATGAGTTCATCACCATGCACATTTGTGGTCCTTGTGGTGACCGCTGTCAGTTGACTCGCTTCTTTGGCCTGAAAAGTCCAACAGAACAGAATTTTTATGACAAGCAAGGAGTAAGGAGCAAAAAAAACATAAATGAAGTTGGAGGGCGCATTACCTGTTTCTCAATCTCTGCTATCTGCTGCCTTTGTTGAGAAGGAGGAGTGATCTCAGCTCCAAGAATAATATCACGTATCTCAGATTGTGTCAGTGCTGAGGTGTTCACATTGTTCTTCTTGGCATAGTCAGAGAGTATGAGATCCCTTAAAGCAACCTCAACTTTCATCCACTGATCATCAGTAAGTGAAGGCCAGATGTGGTGTGGCTCAGTAACGATAGTCTTGTCAGGCTTGAGTAGCATCTTTGCCTTCTCATTATTAACATGAAGTGCACGGAGAATCAGAATGAGCCGAGAGAACGCAGTGTAAGATGATATACTCTTCAGCCAATCATCATAAATATTGAACAAAACCATTTGTGGTTCCGTTGCCTTCAAAATCAAATCACCAAATTTCTCTATCTTTAAGCATGACTGGAATGGGAGCTGCAACTCACTTCCCTTGATAACTATGTTGGGGAAATCAAGCAAGTGAACCTCCAATGGATCAAGCATCCCTTTGCGAGTCACAATAATTTGTTTTGGTTGTTCTTCCACAGGCAGAGACCGCACAAGAGCTGCAACTTCTTCAGCAGTTTTCCACTTGGCAAGCTGGCCCAGACGTTTCTGTCCTGCCCATACACTAGTGTGGATAACCTGCAGAGATCATGTTTAAAACTTCAGAACATCTAACAGAGGAAAGAAGATAGTTTCAAAAACAACATTCAAAGCAAACCTTCAAAAATAGCTGCCCAGTTCTCGGATTGAATATGAAGATTGCACCATTTATGGGTTTTGTTGTGAGATTCCCTTCAAATGTCTTGTGGATTGTGACACGGTAGACATTAGTATCATCAACAAACCATATTATCTGATTGCTAAAGATCTCCCCATAATTCTGTGATGATAAATATGGTTCTGTAGGCTCTGAAGAATACAACTGCAAACCTTTTCTTATGCGCTCCCTCAAGACATACAAAGCTGGGTTTGACTGCACCAAAATAAACCGTTAGAACAAGCGATTGACAGCTATATGATAAATCAATCAACTCAATACCAAAGAACTATTGTATCAAGCATGAAAAGTGCACCTTCATTATTTTGTTCATAGCTTGAGCTAGCAGCGGTTTAGACCCTGGAAACCAGTTGCCAAATGCAGAGTGCAAATTGTACGCTAGATCAAGCCCAATCATAACCCCTGAACAAAAACAAATAACAGCATGATTTAACTTATAACAGAATAACTTATGAAAGCTAGAAACTGGAACCCAGCAGGAAAACATACCAGTTGGGGATGGATATATAGACATGTTGTCTGTTGTGTAATCCATAAATTTGGCCCTAGTATAGCGCTCAATATCATGAGAATCATAGTCTCCCCATCTCAGCTGTACATCTATCCAGTATTTATTGCTTGCTTTCTGGTCAAACACATCTTTTGACTCAGCCACAAGACTAGGCTTTGACATGGGCCATCTATGGGCAGCAAAAAGGAGAACGTCTGCACAGGAGCTGTTCATTTTATAACTTTTCCTTGGATGGATAGTTTCTTTCTGCACAGTCTCAATTTCCAAAGCATCCAGTTCCTGATCCAAGACCTGACAGAGGTCCATAACAACACTCTCATGAATCTTCTGCCACAGGTGAGCACGGAATATCTGAATCAGCGAAATCTTCAAGGTTGGGATCTTCCCGTGCATGAAGATGCCGGTTAGATCTAACTGCACTTGAAAACCCACATAAACATTTGCCCTGTTTATTGTGGGGGACCACCAAAGTGTAAATCTACGGTTAGGAATTTGGTTCAGACCAGATCTCTGTGCATTAGTAAGTTTCTTATACTTCATGGACTCCTCAAAGCCAGATGCCTTTTCCCAAAAGAGACCTTCCCAAGTTGGGAAACTGAAATATCAAGGCAGGGAAAGTAGTTACAGAAGTGTTGATGGAAAAAAAACAGCTTCTCCCCCAAGTCAAAAACATGTAACTTAATCACTAGATGTGAAATTAACCCCACAAATCCAGTATAATGAAAGAAAAAGAATGTGTCATAAACCAAAATCATCTGCCAGAGTTAAGGAAAATTATGTGCCAGAACAGAATGTGTCACAAAGGCAATGCAATTTAATGAATTTCTAGCTATGCTAATGCTAAAAATATGGCAAAAAAAATTGCTGTACTTATTTGCCAGAACAGAAGTACTTACTATGTTCCTTTGAACAAGGTATGCTCAAGAATTCCTTCAACACCACCAAGAGCTTGAATGACATCAGTTCGATAATTGTTCAAGTTCCACAATTTTCCATCATGTCTCTGGTGCGTCCACCAGAAAGGATTTTGTTTTAAAACTTGGTATTGCTTAAAGTCTGTGCGCACTCTCCACCCTTTGTCATATGCTAAAGTGTGACGATCTTTCTGAAAAAGAGTATTAATGCGTGGAATTCCCCTGTCCCATGAATCCTGTCAATGCAATTAGACAGCATTTAGAAAAAACAATCTTCAGTAAGAACTTCACAAAGACCACATAAAATAAGTCCAAATTCAAGGCAACACATGATGAGGCTCCAAATTGGACTAAAGGAAAAACTTACTTCCAAATCTTCAAGTGTTAGACGCCTATTTTGCGCCTGCGCTTCCTGCCTCTTCAATGCATACTCTGCCCAAACCCGCTGTGAGTCTATGAACTCACTCTCCCATGGCTGTCAACAAAACAGTATGAAGCTCAGAACAGTCAAGCAAATACTCCAAAATCAAGGTACCCAACACCCATGATTTATTTCAGCTTACCTGAATGTACCGATAAAGATTTGGAATCAGCTGGTCCTCCTCATGACTCATTCCGCTCCTGAAATGGGTTACACCAACATCTGTTTGCTGACTATATCGAAGATCACTTTGAGGGATCAATATGTGACCCATGGATAACATGCCAAGTCCTCCAATCTCTTTTGGTGTATAGAAGATAACAGGAGGAAATCTGAAACAGAAGTTAAATTCAGAACAAAATTTCAAGCTAAACACCAGCAGCTAAAACATGGAGTTAACTCTCATGAGTACAATTACATACCTGCTTGGCATTTTTGAGTTTAGCCCAATCTTGATACGGGTTTGAATTTTATTTTCACATTTTACAAGCAAATCTAACAGCTCTTGAGTATGCACAGTTGCTTCACGGAAATATGTCATCAATCCTACAAATAGAAACGGAAAAAATCAAAACAAAATTTCAGCGAATAAAATACAAGCACAAAGGACAAAGTGATTAGCAAAAGGCGGTAATTACCAATCAAGGCTGTATTCCATTTGTTAACAATCTTTGTGAAAGTAGTTGATCCTGAGGACATCAGAATCTGCCTCACACGATTCTCAAACACTTTCATGTGCTCATCATCAACCCGTAGAAAAGCAACTGCGGTCCGTTCCTTGGTCTGCTCATTCTGCAAATTCCAAACACCATCTCTTGTATTGCTGAATGCTTCTTGAGTCATTCTTATTTTAGGAAGTATCCGAACTTCAAACCCACACCTGCAAATTGGCAGTACCGGTTATTTTAGCAAGGAAATCAATGCCTCACAATTTTTGTTTTCCAAAGATACAAGCTCTTGCAACAATAATATAAAGAAAAACCATCACTTAGAAATTTTGTTTGGAACCCTTAGAAACATGTTAAGGTTCAAGCCCTGTGCACTTAATGTTGGAGAAAAAAAGTTACTAATAAAGGCATATGTTACTAAACAATACCTGGCCAAATTAAAGTGTCACTTTCCCACCCTCCCCAAAACAAAGAATATACCCAGATGCTATTTCAAGATTAGAAAGACATCTTTGCACGTTAAAAAGGTGAGGCATATTAAATTGACATAAGCAAATAAAAAGGAACACCAAGAACAAATTACCAGAATTTTAAAGGATGGTATGTTATCATGTTAGAACCAAATTGTTAAGGTAATATATGCAGGAGTAACTAGGTTTTGGATACATAAATACACTGACATCAAAGTTCAAACCAATATCACTAATAGAAACTTAAAAATTAAATAATCGGAATGACTTCAAGCATGTGCATACACGAGTAAAATTTCAGTGCAAGAGTAAGAATACTTACATGCTGAAAAGCAGGTTTGGGTTGTCCTTGCTGTAAACAGAAACAAAGCTGTTCTCCCACTCTAAAGTTGTGATGCTTCGAGGGAGACGATTCTTCATGTCCCAGAAAACACTCCTCCCAAGATTGACTGAAAAGAGATTCACAAAAGAGCATTACTTTTTTAAGTAAAATAAAGAATCCCAACAAAAATTAATTTAACTTGGAAGTTACAGATTACATACCATCATGTTTCATAAGCCTCATCCTTGCATCTCTAGGCCAGCATTTCTTGTTCTGATACCCAACCATATTTTCATTGTTGGGATCAGGATGCTCAGTGAGATACCGTTGTATTAGATCTCGGGCCTCTTCATGAGTAAACCGAAACAATATATGCACCCTGTCTATGTACCTGGAATAAAGACGAATTGGATGTCGTGTCTCAACCTTTGTATCCCAGTAGGTGATAAATTCATTCGGCATTTGTGGCGGACCAGCGATCTCACTGGCCCGGGTCAATCCAAGAAGCAGGAGATCCAGCACAAGTCCATAATACTGCACCACAAAAGAAGCAAACTGAAGGCCACGTATCAAACCATACGAGTTCGTGTGACTCATGTCCTTGTAGGAAAGGACAACATTGTTTTTGGCAGTCACATAATCAGCAATATTGTGGTCAAGGACCAACCGAAGAAGCCTGAAAAGTGGAAGAGATATAAATGAATAAAGATTGGAAACTTTCTCTAACATAACATAAGCAGGGGAGCTGAGGAATATTAACCTATTTAACATTGTCAAGTCGATCTTTTCAAAGAACTTCTCAAACTTGGTCTGAAGCATCACCACACACTGCCCCTCACTTGTGTCCCAGATACCTTGCAAATTGTTTATGCCTTGACACCATTTATAGACAAGCAGTGGTGGTGGCTCGGAATCTGCAGGTTTAATCCAGTTTGGAAAGAGGTGGCGCTTATCACCTTCATACCACAGATATTGGTCCAAATAAGCGTCTGTTATTTTTTCAAGAGGCTCAATTTCATAAACCGGAATCAGAGAACTGTACAAATCCATGAACTCTATGCCCACCTGAAAAAGGAAAAAGAACAGCTCAATTTCAATCCAAATATCTATAATAAGACTGCATAGAACAAAGTCAAAGCTAATACAGGCTCAATTGTCAACTCACTTCTTTGAAAGCACGCTGAGTGAGCAGGTGACGCTTGATCCGTGATAAAGCCTCATGGGGGTTATCATAAGCTTGTTCAATAAGACCTAGTTCTTCCCTCTGTAGTTGGTTTAATCTCACAGCCACACTGTATGACTCTTTCAACCTTTCCAATGCAAGGATAAGCAGCTTAGTGTCATGCTTGTATGACAAGGGAGGGAATGGAATTGGTGAAAACTTTCTGGACTCCAACCAATGGACAGTAGTTGTGTAAATCGCAACAGCTTCTTCTGGAGTGACATATGGGCCATCCTTCAAATAGTTGTGTTGACGTTCCTAGAAGGTAATGAAAATAGAAAGAATTACTACAGGATGCTCTGGTGAGAGGCCAAACAGGTATAGGACAAGCGATAAGCCATGGAGTCCACTTATTTATAGCATGTAGTAGCAGAGACATCACAGGAATATATTTAAGAAAAAGAAATATCATAACGCGTTAAATTACCTGTTCTGCCTTTAACCACAACCGAGTCAGTCTTCCAAGATTCTTTCTGCACACTGTCTTGTCAACAGTCGCACCCCTTCTGATACGCTCACGATTATAGTGAGCAACATTCGTCCACCAGTCTGCTTTTGACTTAACATACCGAAGTATCATGTTTTCAATGGGAACTGGTAAACCAGGAACCTTCCATGGAATGTTTGCTTTCCAGCAGCGCCAAGCCTCACTAAGGTGCTGCAGTATCGTTCTAGCCTTATTTTGCTTAATGCCCTCTGCAAATTGATATCACACAATTAGAAAAACATAACAAATAGATAGAATGCAGAAAGATACAAAGAAGAAATGAACATCACAAGGAAAAAATAACTAGATGACAACCTGGCATGGCATCAAGAACATCATGCATAACAGCAGCACGGAGTTCCAAGTCAAAGTGGCTCTCGACGCGCTGCTTTGTAACAGTCTTGGCAGTTCCTTTTGAATGGCGCCCTTCAAACTGTCTTGCAAGAAGATTACCCAACCACCGTTCAAGAAGAGGCACTATGCCACGTAGGAAAAATAGCCATACCCTCCACATTGGTGCCCAAAATCCACAACCAGGTCCCTTACCCACTGGGCCAGTATTGAAGCGGTAATATATCAAATGCTTAAGATCTTTGCACATTCTTATCTGGCGCATCAGCCTATACTTGTATCTGTACATTCCTGTCAACTGACCAACATGGGAAAATGTATACTGAAGACCATCGGCCAATTGGAAAGCGTCAACATTACCTAACCTGAATTGTATATTGGCATCAACCACAAGCTTTGTCAAACGCAAGATCTCACGACAAAGATGAAAAGCATTCCCAAACCGTGACTTCTTGCGTTCCTTTGTCGTAAGGGTCTTCACAGGCTTCAAGTTAAAATTATAATCAAGGTGGAGGTAATTTAAATTTTTCCGGTGTATCAATAGATTCAGCATATTGTACCCCTGCTTACAAACTTGGAGACCTGCTTCAGCCCAATCTAGCTCTGTGGTTTGGAAGAATTTAGTTGCTGCTAATGACCGGAACAAGTGCTTCTTCTTCTGAGCTTTTGGCGGTCTATGATGCAGTTCATTCAAAACAAAACATTTCAACAATTTCTGATAGCTTACTCGAACTTTGACAGGATATGATGGAGGACTGGAAAACACAACAAAAAAAAGGTTATTCATGCACAACACAAAAAGGCTATACATGTGAACAGCACAAAAGAAATTAGAATCTTACCAGTGCTCCTTATACCACTCCGACACAAGGGGTATATCTTCTGCCCGCCGCATCCGTCCAGATCTCATGTTAAAAGGTCGGTTAGCAAATAACAAGGAAATGCCAGCAGCTGTGGTGTCGGTATAAAGCTGTGTATCCTCCAAAAAAGGTTCCACCCCTTCTGGCAAAACAAAGTCCTCATCATCGTCATCGTCATCATGAGTCCTTTTTTCACGGCGTTCCTTGTTAGAGGAGGTTATTGGGTGTATCAAAGGATCATAATAGAAAGCAGGTAAATCAGGATCCTCGGCTTTAATGTACATGATCATGGGAGTGTGATACACACAAAGTTTTACTTTCCGGGGCCTATTATTGTAAAGATGAGGAAATGCAATTCTATACTCTGTCCGCAAAGGTGACCGAATAATGAGTTTGTTGATGTCATTGAATTCGTTCCAGTCCTCGTCACCTTTCTCCATGTCACGATACAAAGGTTCAAACTTAGGCCCACCTACAAGAGAACAAAAATAGTTTGAAATCAATCAAACCGACCACATAGAAATATATTAGGCATCCAGGACAATTCATAAGGATAATTTGATCAGTAGCAGTCACAAAACCCAAAAGTGCACAAACTACAATTGAAAAATTGATTTAGGACTTAGTCAGGTCTGCTCAATCAACATCTTGTGCAAGCTTAATTTGATTTAGGACTTAGTCAGGTCTGCTCAATCAACATCTTGTGCAAGCTTAATTTGATTTAGGACTTAGTCAGGTTGCTCAATCAACATCCTGTGCAAGCTTCATTTCAAACCCGCTCTATTTAGTTAATTTGTAGAGTTATCGGCCAGTGACTTTTAAATTAAACAGCTTACAAGCATCTCTAACCCAGAAGAGTCTAGGGTATTGTTGATTGAAACACCAGCACAAACAGCCAATATCTGCAACCTATGTTGAGCCTAGCATCGACAATCATATGCTAAATCTAAGTAACTATTGTAGTTACACAGCACAATTATCTCCAATATTTCACTTTTCATCACTTTAGTGATCACAACTTGTCAGGCTGACAGTGATTCAACAGCTTCTACCCAGTAGGTTATCGAAAGTTAGAACAACTTCATTTTAATCCTATCAGAGAATGCACTTCTAAGAATGCAAAATAAATACAAATTTATGCAAGGTATGTACACAGATGCATACACAGCATATTAGAGCAGAATTCATACCAGGTATGCACATGTTCAATGCTTTGGCTGTAAAGAACGACTCCATGTCGAACAAGTAAAAATAGTTGCGGTCAATTAGATCAGAAAGAAGCTGTCCTGCCAGACGGTGAAGAGTCGCCATTATTGGAAGAGAGAGATGCCACTTCCTGTAACTAGGACCATTGATAAGCTTCGTTTTAACAAGAGGCTTATGGTCATAAAACCAAGTATAGACAGCAGAATCTTCTTCTTCATCCAACTCTAATTGAATAGGCTCTAGAGGATCAACATCTAACAAATTATCAGCATAGTCTAAAGGAGGTTCCTCATCATCAAAAGGCGGAAACCTCATTCTCTTGAAATGCCGCCGATCCCTCTTTTCTCTTCGCATCATGATCCACATTGTCCCCCACTGTGAAAATATATGAGAAAGTTGATCAGTTATGATAAACAAAATCTAAGAAGTATCAATTGCAAAACAAAATATGTCCCGCATCTACATCTTTGCCATTGAGAGCGAATCAGCATACCTGAGCTAAGTAAATAGGTTCAACAACCCATGGAATTTCATTCACAAAAGTGATCGCTCCTGTAATATGGTATAGAACCTTCACATCTCGAACCTGCTCCCAGGGCATTGGCATATTCTCAAGAAGCTTGTATACTGCATGTGGAATGAATTTAAGGGCTCCAAGATACACACGTTTATCATGGCGATATTTCTTCGAAGACATATCGCCATGGTCCCTGTTTAAGACAAGACCATATCAAATTTAACGATTCAAGATCAATCAAAATACTCAAGGCAATAACAAAAATAAAGCAACCCGCCCATCTATACTTCAAGACCATATCTCCTCGCACTCAAAATAGCGATTAGGCGTAAAAAAACACAAAAAACACCAAATATTACATGTCAAATTTCCTGCAAATGACCAAAATTTCGATGCTAAAAGATACAAACGACGTCTTAAACTTCAATAAAATCCGAAAATGGATTAAAACGCCAATTTTAAACATACAAAAACAACCAGGAATGCCAAAATCCAATTTAAAAACAACTGAAAAAAGAACGAACAAACCATAAAAAAGCAAAAAAAAAAAAAAAAACTCTTTTCACAAAAGAATCAAAAAAGGAAGAAACTAGCCACTACCGTTCATAGCTGAGAAAACAGAAAGGACGCCTAAGCACCACCGCACCAAAAAAAAAACACAAAGCGCTAAACCAGAGCCGCAACTCTACAAACCAAATCCCCTCAAACCCCGACAGAACCAGAAATAAAAATCGACACTCACCTTATAATCTTCCTCACGTGTTCCGGCGGCATATCCTCCTTTTGCGTCTCGACGAAACCAAACTTCCGCTTATCACTGTACCTCTTCGTGTTAAGTTGCTGCCATTTCCTGGCCTTCTCCTCCAGCTTCGCCTCCGCATCCGCTGGATTCGACACCGTTTGCGACGGCGCCAGTACGGTGTAAGAAGGCTGCGACGGTGGAGGCGGTGGGATCGACGGCCCAGCCGTCCCCGGAGGCGCTATATGCTGCTCTCCGGTGTCGTTCCACATGATTTGATTTACTTTCTAGGGTTTTGAGATTTTAGTAGCGTGCGCTTTCTAAAATAGGTTTTGAAGAAAGAAGGGCAGAGTGACTCAACTGATTTTAGTGAGTGGTGTTTGATGTTATATGCTCTAGTCACGTGTCCGCGCTCTGCTGGCAGACTGAATAAAGATTTTTTTTACAATACAGAAATAAAAAATGTAAACATGAGGTCGTTAGCAACGCATTTTTAACTATAAGAAAACAATTTATTTCATGCCAAAACAAATTACAGTGTGTTTAAAAAAATAAATTAAAAATTGTATATATTAATATATATTAAAAATGTTTTTAATGCTAGGAAGGGAAAGAGTCAGTAAATTGGAATAAAAATATATGTTAAGCATATGCTCGTGCTAAGAGCTTTTAAAATGTTTTTCATTTAATAATATGATAATAAATTTTATTTTAAGATAAGTAATAATTTTAATTCTATTAAAAAAGTAAATTTTTTGGGATAAATCCTGATTTTTTTATCAGTATATTTTTTCCTTGATTCTAATAAGGATACAAAGCAATAAGAATCAGCCAGAAAAATTTAAATGATTTTAGATAAAGATAAAAAATAATACTTTTTCTTCAATTAAAACCTTGTTATCTTATTAATTTGTTTAATTTATTTTCCCACATTTTTTAATAAATGAAATTTTTTAATAAATGGTTATGGGGATAAAAATAAAGGGTTTTTTTAATTTAACTCATTTAAAATAAGTAGAGAAAATGTATCCATCTAATCTAAATCTCATTCATTTATTAACACTTTGAGCAAAACATGTTTTTTAAATAAATAGAAGCAATGTTTTAAACCGTTATGACATTAAAAAAAACCAAAACTATAACAAAAAAAATATTAAAACAAAGTCCAAATATCATTTATGTGGAACAAAAGGATGAAATTATGTTAAAAATCTATTAAAAAAAATGAATGAATATTTGTGAACTTATTTTTTGCTAACTTCCTCATAAAAACCTAGAAATTCATTAGAGAACCATGAAAATATTAAATAATAATTAAAATATCAAGCCAATTTTTTTAGTTTATTTAAATTTAAATCCAGTAAAATATATAAAAAGGGTCATGCCTAAACATTTGATGAAATAGTCAAATAGAAAAAGGGGCTAGACATGCATAAGTATACGAGGACTCTTATTTTAAAAAATATATAAATAAATATCAAACAACTTGTCGTTTGATTTTTCAGATTTCATACACCTCCAAAAGCAATTGAAAAATCGAGGTTTGGTTAGTCATAAATCCATTTTTCAAGCTATTTTAATATAAAAAAACATCTAATAAACACCTTTAATTTCTTAATAAATCAACTTATCAAGTAAAAAAACCTTAAAATCAATCAAAAAAATACAAAATTAAACTAAGAAAAAAACATTTCTCAACACTAATCTACTTTTTACAGCAAGATGAGAGACAAACAACACCTCAATAGAACTTTTTTGTTGAATAGAACCAATTGAGTTAAATGGACTCAGCCAATAACTTTTTCTCTTTACGCTTATTTTCCAACAACTTTCTCTTTTTTTTTTCAAACCAATAATAAAAAAATAAACATAATGAAGTTACGGATAAAAAATAAAATTATAAAAACTAACAGAGCTGATAATATAGACAAAAGACAATAGGGGACTGAAATGAGCTTTTCACATGAAATTCAGAATGGTCTCATGTATTTTCTATTTTATACATTTTGGTCCTTGTTTTATGGTATTTACTTCATAGAACAATCTATAATAAATTAGTTATTAATTTGGCCACGGAAGATCTGATCAAGGAGAAAAATAATCGATAACCAAAATAAATAAAAAATATAGAATAGTGGAGTCGATGCCTATTAGTACATTTTTATAATAATTTATAATGGTGATTTGATTAAATATATTAAAACTACCCCTAGAATAACAAAAAACTAACATTGTTCAACAATTTTATTTTAGTATTTTTCTTTTTAATTATACAATGCAATTACACAGTTGTCCTCGAGGTGAAAAAAATAGGTCGTGCTTATAGGAGTATTAACATCCTTCCCTAATTTTATTTTATTTTTTGTAATTAATGGGGCTGGTCAAGAGTGATGGTGTAATTTAACATTGAATTAATATTTTTTAATTTAAAAAATTTGAGACGCGTGCTTTTAACGCGCTAACACATGGGTGACACCCCACACTTTGAGTGACATGTGCGATGCCCCCCGATGGTGGAAAATCATTATCCACTGTCTCATTTTGTTATTTGTCGTGTTCCCTTCGTTTATAGTCATCGCGTGTCATATAAAGATGATCAATTTATCTTTGGTGACCCTTTCTTTTCTTACCCCCTTCATTTCTCTCTCCAGCAATGAGAGATACACCATGATCCTTATTTTTATTGCTTTTCAAGGTCAATCCTGTCTTTTATGATTGTTTATTTTTGTCATTTTTTCTTTTGTTACAGTTTTATTATTTTTCAATTTAATCCTTCAATTATAATTTATATATATATAATAATTTTCTATTTGGCCCTTCTATTTTTGATTTCTTATTTTGTTTATTTTCCTTTGTTTTCAAAGTTTTTATGCTTTTAATTTTATCCTTGAAGTCAAGTTTATGATTTTTGTTTTTTTAATAACAATAAAAATTTTAATTTGGTCATTTTCCCTTTGATTTCTTGGTTTTTTTTGTCAATATTTTTATGGTTTTTTTATTTTATTATTCAAATCAAATTCAAGGCTTTTGTTTTTCCAACAACAATAATAATAGCGGTAGTGGTAGCAGTAACAACAATGATAATAATACTAGTAATAATAGTAACAATGCTACTAATTGCGATGATAATAATAATAATAACAATAACAATAATGCTACTAATAGTGATAATAGTAGTAATGATAATAATTTAATATGATTGTAATAGTGCTGATTATAATAATAATTGTGATTATAATATTAATAATTATAATAATAATCATAATAATAAAAATATCAATGATAGAAATTATAGTAATGATAATAGAAACAATGCAATTAATAATAATAGTGATAATAATAATAAATAGTTTTACACTTCAAAACAAGTAATGATAACAATAATAATGATAATTATAGCAGTAATAAGAGCAATAATAATGATAATAACAATAATGGTGATGGTGATAATTGTAAAAGCAATAATATTAATAATAATAATTATTATGATTATGATACTAATAATACAATGAATAGTGATCAAAATATTAATAATTACGATAATAATAGTATTTTGTTATGATAGTAACAATGACAATAATAATGATGATTGTGATAATAATATTAATAATAATGATGACTGTAATAATAATGATGATGATAATAATAATAATAACAACAATAATTATGTTAACGATAATAATAATCAAAATGATATTGGAATCATGCGTTTTAATATATAAATTATTTTTCTCTCCAGTTTAACACCCCCACGAAAAGTTTTGTTCTTTTTTCTTATAATTTTTTTGTCCATTGTCATTTTGAATAAGTGTTTTTCCTTTTTTATTTAGTTTTTCAATTTTAATTTTTCATATATTTTTTTATTTGGATTTTTTATTTTTTTTCTCAACCCTCTTATAAAAGTTTTTTTAGTTTTTAATCTTAATCTACAATTTAAGTTTATAGTGTTTTATTCTTTTCAATTTTTTCCTCAAATTTTTTGCTCGAGTTATTGTTCTTTTCAGTTAAATCATTAAATGGAAAAAAACATTAGCTTCCCTCTAATTTATTATTATTATTTTTTCACCCTTATTCTTCCACCATTTTTTTATTTTAGATATTTTTGAGTAATTAATCATTTTCCATGTTATATTCTTCCATGTTTGTTGATATGATTGAATTTCTTATCCTTTGTTTTCTTCAATTTAGTGCTCCCATTGTTTTTTTTCCAAGATACCATGATAATTTTTTTAAAAAATTCAATTAATATTATTATTTTTATACCGTCTAATTAAAATAAAACTAAATCATTAGTGTTATAGCTCAAATTGTTAATATCTTTTATTTTTTTAAAACATGTTTCCAACACATAAACATTGTTTTTTACAAAAAATAAAAAATAAAAAAATACAAATCAACTGTATCATTTGAATATTATTTTTTGTAGAAAAAAATATAGATTCACATCATAGCGCAGACACATACCTAGTATTTTATTATTTAGCCACTATACATTTGACATTTTTTTATATTTTGGTCTCAGTAATTTGCGACATGTATTTTTACTATTCAAAATTCATTACCCATATTTTATTACCCATTCATCCTACGGTGCCAAATTTTTTTACATTTTAGTTATTGTAGTTTACAAAGTTTACAATTCAGTCATTATAGTTTATTTTTTCACGTTGAAGTTTACAATACAAATGAATATTACAAAAACAGTGTGACACCTTGGTTTTTTTTTTAGTTTAACGTGGCTGTCCGGACCTACTTGCGCGCACCTCGACTAATCCCATGGGCCCTAAAGTTAACGACTATGTAAGCCTCCAGTTACCATCATATGAGCAATCACAAGGCTTGAACCTGAGACCACAGAGAAAACAAATCTCTTGATCTCAAACTTTTACCACTAGACCACCACCTAAATGATTAAATATATAGCTAGCTGTATGCTCATGTGCTTGCGAGACGATTCTTAGAATATATTTCTATTTAATATACAGCAAGCAGCATGCTCGTGTGCTATTAATTTAAAATAAATTTAAAAAATAAACTATGTATATTTGATATTATATTCTTGTATTTTTTTGTTTGTTGTTGTTGATATTATATTTTTATATTTTTTTATAAATGTTTGATTATTCAAAACCATGTTAAATTTAATTGTTTACTTAAAGTTTGTTTTATGAAAAATGTTTTTATTTTATTTTATATTTTAGTGCAAAATAAATACTGAAGAATAAGTCAGTATTTTTTTTTAAAGGAAAAATCATTTTAACCTCGTTAGGAAGAGGAAAATTTATTCTATACATAAGCACCATAATTATCACTACTCTATCACCGCCATGATTATTATCTTTATCTATGTAATCATCATATATCATCATCATATTATTAATATATAAATCATTTTATCATCATCTTACAATAATCCTTTAATACCATTATAATTACAATCATTATTATAATTATCATTTTATTATTAAAATAATCATCATTTTATTACTATTATCTTTATCATGGTTACCACAACAATTAGCATCCGGTATAATTACTATTATTATCACCAATATTACTAATATCATAAATAATAATATTATTGTAATTATTGTTAATACTATCATTATAATTATTATTACCAATGCTATTTTTATCATAAATATTATAAATTTTCTCATTCTATTATCTTTTATAAAAAAAATGAATGAAAATTAATTTATTTCATGTAAAGATTTTCTTTGATGCATCCAAATAATGAAAAATAAGTTATTTTCTAGAAAAAATATTTTTCATAAAATAAATGAAACCCTTGCACTCTTTTGAAAATAAAACAGTTATTAATTGTTATTGGCCAACAACTAAAAACCAATTATCAGAGGTGATTATTTTCAGTTGGGTTCGGTTTTTTTTTTAAAATAATCAAACTGAATTTTTTTTAAAAACCGAAATAAGTTCAAACCAATCAGTTTCGGTTTGGTTCAATTTTTTAGAACAAAAACTGGTTTGGCTCGGTTTTTTTCGCTTAGTTTTTTCCTTTCGTTTTTTTCGGTTTCAGGTTTATAAAACCGAAACTGAACCAAATCTGTCGGTTTTTTCAAACTTTTAATTAGTTTAATCAATTTTTTTTCACGGTTTAGTTTTTTTAATTATTTATTTTAGTTTTCTCAGTTTAATTGATTTTTTTGCTCACCCCTACGAATTATCATGATTGACGTCATCTAAAATTCATAAATGCTGGTTAATTATATTATTTCACGAGTAACTATTATGGCAACGGGAGACAAAGTTAAAATAAAAATATTTACATCAATTTTGTTGAGATTTATTGTAATTCTCCCTCATCTCATGTTTGTTTCTCTTTTAAAAAATACCATGAATTAAGAGTTCGCATTATTTATGAAAAGTAAATTTTGACTCCGAGTCATAATCAATTTTTTTCATAAATTATTTATAAGAAAAATTTAATTCAGAAGTTTGTTTTACAAAAAAAAATGACTTAAACAAGTTTTTTCAAAGAGGGGAGATAATATAAATTTGAAAGTAAAAAAATTTAACTTTTCATTAAATTGAAAAAAACTTTTAATTTAAGTCAAAGGTTATTTCTAACTCAATATATTTTATACTTATGAGTTAAAAAGTTTTTTTTAAAATTAAATCAAATAATAACTTAAATTTCAATAATTACTAAGTGTTATAAAATTTCTATTGTCGGAAGTCATAAGTGTGGTTATATATAAAACTTTAATCATAGTTTTAAAATTTAAATAGAAAGTAATTCATTTTATAATATCATATATATATATATATATATATATATATATATATATATATATATATATATATAAACACACACGATATGGGAA